>Ga0272441_10001977_pt1 | contig 42860 bp, 28 predicted proteins | sample SSMProp6N_FD_193582 | JGI IMG/M metagenome (GOLD analysis project Ga0272441, IMG submission 193582) | Marine sediment archaeal communities from Little Sippewissett salt marsh, Falmouth, MA, United States - SSM-Prop-6N | ecosystem: Environmental > Aquatic > Marine > Wetlands > Sediment ...
GCTCCACCCCGGCGAGACTGCACGGGGTGAGCGCTGATGGTACCGCCAAGAACACCGGGCTTGACCGCCTCGCCAAGCCCTCTACAATACGAGTCTATTCGGGACCTGTGGGCAAATGCACAAATTGTCAGATGCTGGGGCTCCAACAGCGAGGGGCAACTGGGCGACGGTACCACCGTCAACAGCCCGGCGCCTGTCCAGGCCACCGGGGTCAACGACGCCGCGGATGTCTCGGTGGGTCGAGAGCATGCCTGCGTTCGAACCAGCAGCGGCGCCGTCCAGTGTTGGGGCGACAACCTGTACGGCCAGCTCGGCACGGGGAACTGGAGCGACAGTCTCACCCCTGCGGTGGTGAACAACGTTTCCAACGCCGCCGTCCTGACGGTCGGGGCTAACCACACCTGCGTTGCCTATCTCAGCACCGCCGTCTGTTGGGGACAAAACAACCAGGGACAGCTGGGCAACGGCGGCTCGATCAACAGCAATCTGCCGGTGAACGTGGCTCCAATCACCAACGAGCGGGACATCTCCGCTGGATACGACACCACCTGTACCGTGCTGTTGGACGGAACCGCCTGGTGTTGGGGCAACGACGACTCTGGCCAGCTGGGCAACGCCACCAACCCCAATCCAGCGCTGACACCCGTTCAGGTGTCGGGGTTGACCACCACGGCCCTCATCGGTGCCGGCGAGGAGCACACCTGCGCCGTGGTGTCTGACGGCAGTGGGCGATGTTGGGGACTCAACTACCACGGCCAATTGGGAAACAACGGGGTGGGCATGATGCAGACTACACCCGTGGTGGTTACGGGCCTCTCCAACGCCGTGGCGATCACGTCGGGCAACATGCACAGCTGCGCGCTGCTGAACGACGGCACAGTGGTCTGCTGGGGTAGTAACACCAACGGGCAGATCGGCGATGGCACGAACACCAACCGCCTCACCTTTGCACCGGTGCTGGGGCTGACCAATGTCGCGGCTGTCGAAGCGGGTTCCAGCCACAGCTGCGCGGTGGTCGACGACGGCACGGCCTGGTGCTGGGGATACAATGCCAACGGACAGCTTGGCGATGGAACCACCACCAACAGCAACGTCCCCGTGCAAGTGGTCGGACTGTAAGCGTCCGCAGGGTGCGAGCCTCCCCTAGTGACAGAATCCAATCGTGGGGAAGTTGGGGATGGTCGCGTTCGTCGTTTTTGGGACTAGCGCTTCGGGGACAGGCTCGTGAGGGTGATCTGGTAGTCGGACCTGAAGGTCGCCAAGCCGGAGCCGCCGCCGTTGACCCTGTAGCGCACGAGCATGCCGGTCTCGTCGGCGTAGTGCAGGTGCTGCACGACCCTGGCGGACTGCAGGCTCTTGACTACGAGGGTGCGGCGCAGGTGGTGGACCCGCACCTTGCGACCACCGATGGTCATCGTGTTGGCGGCGACGTACTCGAACATCACCTTGGCGTCGGTCTTGCCGAACCGCTGGTCGACGCCCACGGGCTTGCAGGTCTGGGCCGTCTGGTGGCCCGGCTCGTCACCGGGGCGAAGGATCAGGTCGGGCACGCAGCGGGTCTTCGTCAGGTGCTTGAGCCCGAAAAACTCGTTTTGGTTCAGCAGCCAGACCATGCGCAAATGGCCCTTCTTCTCTGAGCAGTAGCGCACGGTCCGTTGGTGCTGCTTGAAGAAGCGAATGTTCAGCTCCCAGCAGCGCCCCTTGGACACGAGCACCGCCGGCAGGGTCTTGGGCAGGACTCGAACGTCCTTGCCCAGGCCCGGAACGCTCACGGTGTACTGCCCGGTGGCGGAGAACTGGTACACACCGGCCGGCGGGGTCCCCTCCGCCGTCTTGCTCGACGCCCCCCCCGACCGGCGGAACTCGGACACGGCCTGCCCCTCGCTCGCCTTGGCGACCTTGGTCTTGCGGAACTGGCTACGGACCAGGGCATACCCCAGGCCGCCGAGCGCCAGCGATGTGACCAGGCCCGTGGTCACCACCACCCACCACCGCTTGCCCCGCCCGGCGAAGAGCGGGAAGGTGATTCCGAAGCCCACGGCCCACAGCCCGTTGGCGGCGACCGCCCAGGGCATTCCCTTCAGGAACCAGCCGGCGGCGACGCACAGGGCGCCGAGCACCTCGGCGAGATAGACGAGCCACCAACGCCGCCGCCACATCTTCCCCAGGACGATGAGCGGCGGGACAGCGAGCAGGTAGCCAACGATCAGGAGCGTGGTCGCCATGGGTCCTCCGTAAACGAGCCCAGAGACTATACCTCTGACTGGCCCTCAGGCTGAGACCTTTTGGTCGACCTCTGCTTCCAGCCATTTTTCACTCGTTTTTTGGGGTCTTGCGCTCCCTGGATTCCCGTTTCCACGGGAATGACGGACAGCGCTCACGAATGCGGCGCTCGATCGCCATGGCCGGGCCTTGCCCTGGCCTTGGCCCTGCCCACCCCGCCCGATCGTTGACTGGGGAGAGCGAACGTGTCTGAATAGTGACCTGGGGTTGGCCAATGGCCAATGAGAGTCAATGATAGCGGACATTGCAGGCACGCACGGGCGACCGCCGGGGTCGCGTGGGTGCGTCGAGTCTAGCCGGGTCGCTTCGAGGCGAGCCGAAAGGAGCGGATCATGAGACGGTCGATGAATCTGTTGGTGGTGCCGGGGCGTGTGGGAGGCATGGTCGTGGTCACGGCCGCAGTCATGGTATCGGCTTTGGCCTTGACGTTCGGGGGGTGTGGCGGGAAGTCCTTGACGGGGCAAGAGTGCGGCAACGGGCTCATCGAAGGCACCGAGATCTGCGACGGGACGGCGCTCAGCGGCCAGGACTGCACGGACCACGGGTTCACGGGTGGGATCCTGGCTTGTGACGCGGACTGCGGGGGGTTCGACACGAGCCTCTGTGGGGACTTCGAGTGCGGCAACGGCGTGGTGGAGCCGGGTGAGTCCTGTGAGGCCACGGACCTGGATGGCCAGACCTGCACGAGCCAGGGCTTCACAGGAGGGACCTTGGCCTGTAGCGGTGACTGCACCTTCGACACGAGCGGGTGCACCCAGCCGGGCTGCGGCGACGGCGTGGTGTCGGGCACAGAGGTGTGCGACGGCACGGACCTGAACGGCGAGGACTGTGTGTCCCAGGGCTTCAACGGTGGGACCCTGGCCTGCGAGGTGTCCTGCGGTGCCTTCGACACCAGCGGCTGCACAGACTGGCTGTGCGGCGACGAGGTGGTGGAGGGCCCGGAGGTGTGCGACGGGTCGAACGTGGGCACCATGGCCTGCACCGACTTCGGCTTCCTCGGCGGCGCGCTGGTCTGCGCCGCGGACTGCCTGGACTACGACCGCACGGGGTGCACGGGCGCGGGCTGCGGCAATGACATCCGGGAGCCTGGTGAGGTGTGCGACCTGACGGACCTGGGCGGGCTGACCTGCGCGGACTTCGGCTTCGACGCCGGGACGCTCGCCTGCAGCCTCCTGTGTGACGCCTTCGACGACTCGGGCTGCTTCGACGCCACCTGCGGTGACGGCACGGCCGACGGGGCGGAGCAGTGCGACGGCGCCGACCTGGGGGGTGCCGACTGCGTGTCCATCGCGGCGGGGTTCGTGGGGGGCACCCTGGCCTGCCTGGCGACCTGCACCTACGACACCAGCGGCTGTACGGCCGCGCCGCCCCCGGGGGACGACTGCGCCAGCGCCGGGGTGATCCCGGTGGCCAGCCTGCCGGTCAGCCTGGCGGGCGACACCACGGGGATGACCGACGACTACGCCACCGGCGGCGGCGACTGCCCGGGCATGGGCAACAACGAGGGCGGCGGCTCGGCGGACGTGGTCTACGAGATCACACCCGCGGCGGGCGGGGTGTACACCTTCACGTACACGCCCACGGGCTACGACGGCTCCATCTACATCGTCACCGACTGCGCCGACATCGGAAACACCTGCGTGGAGGGGTCCGAGGACGGGGATGCTCCGGGCGACCTGGAGGTCCTGGACGCCTCCCTGACGGCCGGGACGACCTACTATGTGATCGTGGACGGTGGCTACAACGGCCAGGAGGGGACCTACACCCTCGGCGTGGACGGCCCCTGCATGCCGGACTGCGCGGGGAAGACCTGCGGCCCGGACGGGTGCGGGCTGACCTGCGGGGTCTGCACGGGCGGTGACATCTGCGACCCGACCACCTGGAGCTGCGACGACCCGGCCAACGTGAGCGGCGACACATGCACCGACCCCATCGTGGTGCCGGGCGTGCCGTACACCATCGAGGGCACCACCACCGACCGCGCCAACGACTACACGGGCTCGCCGGCCTGCCCGGGCCTGTCCCAGCCCGAGGGCGAATCCTCTCCAGACGTGGTCTACGAATTCACACCCACCCAGACGGGTGTGTACACCATCGACTACGAGCCCACCTTCGACGGAGCACTGTACGTGGTGACAGACTGCGGGGACATCGCCGGAACCTGCCTCGGCGGCTCCGAGTCGGCCAGCTTCAATCCGCCCTGGAACGAGATCGTCTCCGCGAGCCTCGTCGCCGGGACCACCTACTACATCATCGTGGACGGCGGGATCCAGCCCGGCGTGGATGGCATGTACACCCTGTCCATCGGCGCCCCGTGCGTGCCCGACTGTACCGGCCTGCAATGTGGCCCGGACGGGTGCGGCGGCTCCTGCGGCGACTGCACGGGCGGCGACGTGTGCGACGACGTCCAGGGCCTGTGCCTCGACCCGACCCTGGTGCCCGGCGAGGACTGCACCAACCCCGTGGTGGTGGATCCGGCCAACCTGCCCTTCGTATACCTGGAGGACACCTCGGGCTCCACCGACGCGGCCAGCCACGGCAACGGCGTCTGCCCCGGCGAGGGTGGCTCCCACGGCAACGGGGCCGGCGACCACGCCTTCGAGCTGAGCCCCTCGGTGGCCGGCGTCTACGAGATCCGCCTCACCACCTACGGCTGGGACGGCGTGGTGTACGTGGCCACCGACTGCGCCGACATCGACAACACCTGTCTTTACTCCGACGATGACGTCGGCACCTCCGGCACCGAGACCATGCAGCTGACCCTCGACGCCACCTCGACCTACTACATCTTCGTGGACGGCTGGGGGTCCTCCGGGGAGGAGGGCGCCTACCAGCTCTATGTGGGCCAGCCCTGCATCCCCCAGTGCGCGGGCCTCGAGTGCGGCGACGACGGCTGCGGCGGCACCTGCGGCACCTGCCCGGCCGGAGAGGAGTGCGACCCGAGCCAGGTGTGCCAGCCCATCCCGGGCAGCCTCTGCGCCAACGCGATCCCCGTGGGGGCCCTTCCCTACAGCGACGCGGGGGACACCGGGGCCGGTGCGGCCAACGACTACACGGCCGCCGCCGCCTGCCCGGGCATCACCCAGATCGAGGGCGAGGGATCGCCTGACATCGCGTACGCGTTCACGCCGACCACCACGACCGACTACACCATCACCTACGTCCCCACCTTCGACGGTTCCCTGTACGTGGTCACCGACTGCGGCGACATCCCCGGCACCTGTTTGGAGGCATCGGAGGCAGCCAGCTTCAACCCGCCCTGGGACGAGGTGATCACGTTGACGCTCACGGCCGGTACCACCTACTACATCATTGTCGATGGCGGCATCCCGGGGGGCGTGTCCGGGGCGTACACCCTCGACATCCAGTAGCCAAGCAGTCGCAGGTCGGGCCCTCCAGGCTCTCAGAGATCTCCGGGTTTTTCGGGCTCCCGGGCTCCCCGGGCTCCCCGGGCCCTCCAGGCTCTCAGAGATCTCCGGGTTTTTCGGGCTCCCGGGCTCCCCGGGCTCCCCGGGCTCTCCGGGCTCTCAGAGATCTCCGGGGTTTTCGGGCTCCCGGGCTCCCGGGCTCCCCGGGCTCTCCGGGCTCTCCGGTGGTCAGACGCCGGGGAGCGTCACCTCCCCGAAATACGCCAGGCGATGGAAGTCCGGGGCGTCCCCCGGCACAGGGTGCAGGGCGAGGTGTCGCCGGGCGAGGCCCTGCCCGTGGATGGCGTAGGCGTTGATCCGATGCGGGGGCGGCGGGAGGAGCCCGCGGTCCAGCAGCGCGTCGCCCAGCCAGACATCGCCGCCGCCCGAGGAAACGATGGACGCATCGTAGTCCAGGGGCAGGAGCTTCTGGGCCACCCTACGCACGCCGCGCAAGCGCAGGACGAGCTGGTGGCCGTGGGGGCCGAGCTCGACCTCCGTGTACAACGGCGGCGCCTCCGGTGGGCCGCCGGCGCCCACCACGAAGAGCTCCACCACCTCGTGATCCCACAGCCCGATGGTGGGACCGGGCGGACCGGCCGGGGCCGGGTCGCCGTAGTAGGGCGCACGCACGGTGATCCGGAGGCGCTCGGGGCCAGCCGCCGCCAGGTCCAGGGTCACCTGGTCCGCGGACGGAATGGGCTGGCCGTCCCAGGTCTGCGCGATGGCGAGGCGGACCATGGGCTGCTCCTTTCGATGGACTCGCGGAGCACCCTACCCGATGACACCTCAGGCTGACAAATGACCCCATGGCGCCATGACCCCATGGAGCCTAGGAGCCTGGGTGCCAGGGATAGGTCTGCTTGTACTGCACGCGCCTGGTGGGATACCCTGAGGGATACGACGAGGAGCCACATGCAACGAAATCAACTGTACACCGTGGTCATGACCCTGGTGCTCACAGGGACAATGGCAGCCTGCGCCAACTCTGGTCGAGGGGACAACAACACCGGCGACGGCGACGGATCCACGTCCGGGCTCGACGGCGGTGTCACCGACGGCGGCGTCACCGACGGCGGCGACCCGGACGCGGCGGCCTGCGCCGTGGCGAGCGACGAGCCCGCCTCCATGCCCGTGGACATCATCATCGCCATCGACCAGTCGGCTTCCATGGGCGAGGAGCGGGACGGTGTGCGCGACAACATCAACGTCAGCCTCGCCAACATCCTCGAGACCTCCAACCTGGACTACCGGGTGATCCTGATCCACGGCGGTTTCTGCATGGACCCACCCCTGGGCGACCCCAACGACTGCTACGGCCAGAACCCGCCGCGCTACTACACGTCGCTGCACCCGGTCAACAGCTCCGACGCGCTGACGATCTTCCTGTGGGCCTTCGAGGGCCAACACCGCGTCCCCAACACCTGCGACAGCAACTACGACGCCGACGTGGAGTACGCCAGCAACCTGCGCGAAGAGTCCTTCAAGGTGTTCATCGTGGTCACCGACGACGACCCGGTCTCTTTCTCGGCGGCGACCCTGGGCTGCTCGGACTGCCCCATGCACCAGTGCCCCACCTTCGCCGACTCGGCGGCGGACTGGGGCGGCGCCGACTTCGCCACCGAGCTGTACAACCTGCCGGGCAACTACTTCGGCAGGGTCGAGGCGCCGCGTTGGATCCTCCACGCCATCATCGGTGTGGACCAGCTCTACCAGCCCGCTGATCCCGTCACCGCTCTGGGCAACGTCTGCGCCTACTCGGGCAACACCGCCGAAACCTCTGGGGTGGAGTACCAGAAGCTCGCCCGGCTGACCGGCGGCCTCCGATTCCCCAGCTGCGATACGGACTATTCGCCGGTCTTCAACCAGATCGCGTCCACAATCATCCCCATGGCCTGTGAGTTCCTTCTGGAGTCCACGAACCTCGGACAAATCGACACCGACCTCACCAACGTGGAGTACGACCCCATGGACGGCTCGGCGGCGGTCACAATCCCCATGGACGACACCGCGGGCTGTGACTCCGGTGCCAATGGCTGGCAGTGGAACACCGACTTCTCCCGCATCCACCTGTGTGGGACCTGGTGCGACACCGTCCAGAGCAACCCCGACGGCCGGGTCTCCATCGTGGTCGGCTGCCAGACCATCATTCGCTGACGACGTGATACAACCCTGGCTGTGACGTGGTCCATGAACATGCCGCGGATCCTGGCGGGGGCCGCCGTGCTCCTGCTGCTCGGCTCCGGCGACGCCCAGGGCAAGGGTCAGGGCCGGACGCGAGCCCAGGCGTACGTCCTGCCCCGGGTGGCGCCCGAGAAGATGCGCGATCTGCTGTCCCCCGGGCCGGGCGTCCTGCCGGGGGGGTACCGCTTCGTGGGCGCGAAGATCGACAAGGTGGCCATCCTGGCGCGGTACCGCAGCGCGGCGGGGGGGCCCGAGATCACGGTCATGCTGGGCAACCCGTCGCAAACGAAAGGGAAGCCCCTGCAGACCCGCAACTTCTCCCTGGTGCTGCATGGGCTGATCAGCCGCAAGGCCCCCCACGGCCGTGCGCTCCTGGCGACGCTGGCCGTACACGTCCGCACCCAGGAGGGATCCTGGCGGTGGATCCGCGTGGATCTGAAGCCGGCCGAGGTGCGCGAGCTCCACGAAAAGTACCGGCTCCGTATGACCCCGTCCTTCTCCTTCGACTGGCTGGCGTGGCTGCTGCCGCTGTTGCTGGTGCTCGGCCCCCTGGTGTGCTGGTGGGTCCAGCGGCGGCGGCCCGCACCCCCCGCGCCAGAGGGCGCTGGACCGGGACGACCGCCGGCATGGGACCGATACGATCTGTATGCCCTTGGCCTCGTCGCGCTCCTGCTGGCGTCGGTGGCCTGGCCCGTCCTGTACTTCCCCATCACGGGGGACGAGGCCACCAACCTGGAGCCGCGCTTCTGGTCGCAGTGGTACCTGGGCCACGAGTCGTCCGCGCACCCGCCGCTGTTCCGCTTCCTGATCCACCTCACGGCTCGTGACAGCGAGCCGCTGTGGCTGATCCGCGGACCGGTGGCCCTGTGCGCCGGGATCGCCGTGTGGCTCTTCTGGCGCCTCGCCCGGACCCGCACCACGCCCTGGATCGCCCTGGCCTGCACGGCGGCCCTCGTCATGTCGGGCAACCACTGGGAGCACGCCTTCCAACAAAAGAACCTGTGGCTCTGGCTGTGCATGGTACTGGCGGCCCACGGGAGCTTCGAGCGGGCCCTCGCCGGGGAACATCGCCACTGGGCCCACTACGCGGCGTGGTCCACCCTGGCGGTGCTCACGCACTACCTGTCGGTGGCCTACCTGGCCGGGCACGCCCTCCACATGGTCCTGCACCGTCGGCGCGAGCTCCCTTCCCTCGTGCTGGCCCTGGCCCCCGCGGCCTTGTCGGCGTTGATCCTGGGGGTCGCCGTGCTCCAGGGCAGCAACGTCCGGGGCTCTGGCTACGACCCCGCCACCAGCTACGCGGGACAGGTCCTCAAGACCGCGGTGGTGGGCTCCGGCCTGGCGATCGTGGTCCTGGCGGCCCCGGCGGCCCTGGTGGGCCCGCGCGGGCGCAAGGACCCCGGCTTCCTGCCGATGGTCCTGGTGGGCCTCGTGGTGACCCTGGCGCTGGCCTTCCGGATGGCGCTCTGGTCCCGCTACTTCTTCCCGCTGCTGCCACTGGGGCTCCTCTGGTTCGCCGGCCGCCTGCGCTGGCGCTCCGACCGGCTGCGTGTGGTGCAAGTCGTCTCTGTCGGCATCGCGGTCCTGCTCCACATGACCAGCTTCCGGGGCTCGGTCACCGACGCAGTCCACGCCGTCCGGGCGACGACGCTCCACGACACCTACCGCCGCGCCGCCCCGGTCGCGACCGACCGGTCACGCCCGGTCGTCGTGCTCGTCCACCCGGGGTGGCGGTTCCCCATGGTGCACTACCATCGAACCGGACGCCGTCACCTCCGAGCCACCGGGTGCCCGGGGCAACGCAGCCCCAACTACCACGCCCGCAGCGACGAGGTCCTGGTGGCCGTGGACCCCCACGCCAAGCCGACTCGGCTGGACCGGCTGTTGGCCGAGATCGGTCAGGTCGACGTGCTGCTCTATTCGGTCCGAGACGGCTCCACCTCCCGGGCGGTGGTCCGCTGGGTGCGCTCCCGCTGCCGTCCCCTCGTCAGCCATCGCTCGAAGGGGCGCGCCGAAAATGGCACGGCCTACCGCTGCCGGGTGGGACCGCCCACCGGGGCGGATGTCTGCAAGGCACTCCAGCGCTACCACGCGAAGTGACCTTCCCAAGATCTTCCAAATGCTTTAGTCTGTCGCCCAACCAAACCCGACACGGAATCGGAGGAAGAGAATGCGTCGACTGGTACTCATCGCGCTCCTGTCGTGGATCACGGCGTCCTTTGTGGCTTGCCCCAAGCCCAAGCCCCAGCCCCCCGAGCGGCCAGTCACGGGTCCGCGCTCCGCGGTGTTCGTGGCGCCGCTGCTCACCGAGCCCCGAGAGGTCTACGTGGACGCCCTGTGGGTCCGCCGCAAGCGGGTCGAGATCAAGAAGAAGGCTGCGAAAAAGACGCGTTCTCGCAGCAAACGCAAGAGCTACAAGATCGAGTACAGCGGCGGTATGACCAAGGTCGCCCTGCAGGTGATGCCCAACGTGCGGAAGGTCACCACCGTGGGCGTTGCCGAACAGTTCCCCGGCGGCGCCGGGCAGACCTGGAAGGCCTCTGTGTGGATCGCCTCGCGAAAGGCCGCCCAGACCGTGGGCCGCGAGCTGATCGACTATGGTTTCTTCGCCAAGTCCACCGGCTTCATCGACGGCCCCTCGGCGGGGGCGCTGTTCACAGCAGGGTTCATGGCGGCTATCATGGGCGACCAGGTCAACCCCCAGGCCTCGATGACCGGCACGGTGAACCCCGACGGCACCGTGGGCATGGTGGGCGGTCTGGAGTACAAGTTCCGGGCGGCCATCAAGGCGGGCAAGAAGGTGCTGGGCTACCCCGAGGGCAACAAGCGCTTCAAAAACAAAAAGGGCCTCGTGGTGGACCTCGAGGACCTGGCCGCCGAGCACGGCGCCAAGGCGGTGCCCATCCGCGACATCTACCAGGCCTACAAGCTCCTCACCGGCAAGACGTTCGCCCACCGCAGGGGCGTCGACCCCAAGGCGATGGTCATGGGCAAGTCCATTCACCCCGTGATCCAGCAGATGACGAAGCGCTGGTTCGACATGCACGAGGTCTACGTCAAGAAGGCGCGGTCCCGCATGAAGAACAAGCGGCTGAGCTCCATCTACAAAAAGAGGCTCGCCCCGTCCCTGGGATACAAGCGAGTCGCCGACGAGGCCGCCAAGAAGAACCTGTTGGGCGCGGCCTACTACAACTCCGTGCGGAGCGCCACCTGGGCCTACACGGCGGCCTCCTTCACCGAGGTGGTGAGCCTGTGGCGGCGATGGAACAAGACCATCCTGAGCCAGTACTTTATCAAGCGCCGCTGGCAGCAAAAGCAGTGGGAGGCGCGGCGCGCGAAGTACCAGCTCGGCAAGGAGCGGGGGGGGCCCATCATGGGCATCGACCTGCACTCCAAGTCCAAGTCCCTGGCCGTGGCCTACAACAACGGCCAAGTGCGGATCTTCAACACCATGACCGGCAAGCTCAAAAGAACGATCAAGGCCAGCAAGAAGCAGCTTTGGACCGTGGCCTTCGGGCCCAAGGGACGCAAGCTTGTGGTGGGCGGCTCGGACAACACGGCCCGCATCTACGACGCGCGGTTCGGCCGGCTACTCAAGACCCTCAAGGGTCACACGCGGCTCGTCATCTCCGCGGCCTTCGATCCCAAGGGCCGCAAGATCATCACCGGCAGCGGGGATGACACGGTGAAGGTGTGGAGCGCTACCACGGGCAAGCTGCTCAAGACCATTACCGCCCACAAGCGGGACGTCAACGCCGTGACCATCAGCCCCAACGGCAAGCTCTTCGCAACGGGCGGGGACGAGGGGATCATCAAGATCTTCGACCTGGCCAACTACAAGGAGAAGAAGACCCTGAGCGGTCACACCAGCTGGATCTGGGGTCTCTCCTTTGGGCCCAGGTCGGGGCACCTGGTGTCGGCAGGCCGCGACAACTCGGCCCGCGTCTGGAACGTCAAGACCGGCAAGGAGCTCCAGAAGATCGCTGCCTCCGACGACTGCATCGACGCGCACGTGGGCCCCAAGGGCAAGCACTTCGTCGTGGGCACCGACGACAGCAAGGTGATGCTGGTGGAGCTCAAGACGGGCAAGGTCCTGCGCACCTTCACGGGCCACAAGCGTCGCGTCATGGGCGTCCGCATCGACCACAAGGGCAAGGTCATCGCCTCGGGTGCCAAGGGCGGCACGGCCAAGCTCTGGGACCTCGCCACCGGGGCGCTCACCCGGGACATCGAGGGCAAGACCCCACAGGAGCACAGGTGTGACGCGGTGAACTGGGCCTCCCAGGCGTGCAAGAAGTACAAGGCCGAGCTGGCCGGGATCGACAAGCCTGCGAAGATCAAGCCGCCTGTGCCGCCCAACGACTTCAAGAAAAAGCTCTTCGAGGTCGCCGCCGACATGGAGAAGCGCCTCGCGCAGGTGAAGAAGGCCCAGAAAGAGCTCGAGAAACACAAGAAACCCACCACGGTGGACGAGGCCCTGGCGCTGATCAGCGGCTACGAGGAGCTCATCCACGGCGTTGCCTTCGCCCGCATCGGCCAGCACCGCTTCGCGCTGCTCAAGCAATACAAGAAGTTCTGGAAGCGGATGCAGCGCTACAGCCGCGCTCGCTCCCGTTTCCGCAGGCGCGGCCGATTCGGCCTCATGGGCGGCGCCTACACCCAGCGGGCCTTTGCCCAGAAGGTCGCCAACTACGTGGAGGCGGCGGTGCGGTTCGGCGGCATCGCCTTCGGAAAGTCCAACCTGGCCCTGGATCACGCGCGGCTCTATGCGCCCAACACCGCCAAGCTGAGCCTGTCTGGCAAGCGCATGCGCTCGCTCGCCAAGCAGCTCTTCGCTGCGGCCAAGACCAACCTGGACTACCTCGAGACGATGATCCCCCGGGGCTTCAGGGGGTACTTCATCCGCCGGTTCCTCAACGTGAACGTGCCCACCTACGTCATCGCAAGGCTGGGCTTCAACCGCTCCGGCAAGCTGGTGCTCGGCGCAATGCGGGAGCGTGAGCTCGCCAAGAAGACCGTGGACTTCGGCAAGGGCTACGCGGCCCTGGGCGCCGCCGTTGCGGCCTACATCGCCTCGGCCAAGCTGCGCTTCAAGGTCAGCTCCGGCCAGAACATCAAGTCCGGCGTGATCAACCCGCGCCTCAAGCGCATGACGGTGCTTACCACCGCCCTGTCCCGCGGCCGACGCTTCGCTCTGGAGGCGGCCTACAAGTCCCAAAAGACCGTGGGCTCGATTCCCACCATCTCCCGGATGCTCTTCCAGGCGGCAGAGAGGCTGCGCAAGGCGAGCCTGGGCGGCCAGATCAAAGCCGTGGAGCTGTACTGGCGCGCGGCCCTGTACTGCCGCCTCGCCATGATGCTGGTGCGCAAAGAGCCAGTCGCCAAGCCAGCGAACTAGTTTCCATCCCAGAAGTGGCTTCGAAGCGAAAGCGCGACAGGCGCGTCGGATGTGCACTACCAGATCTGGTGGTCGTACCGGGTGTACTACCCCAGATTTGGTGGTGTGCAGACGGCGTCCATGGCGCGGTTGCAGCCGAAGTCCACTTCTGGGATGGGAACGAACTAGGCCTGTCCGGCGTCGAGCAGAGTCAACGCACCCGGGGACTTGGCGCGCTCACGGCTTGATCTGCATGCCACCGGGTGGGGCCGTGACGAGGAGTAGAAGTCGCTCCAAAACGCGCCCCCATAGAGCTTCCTTTTGCCCACCGTCACAACGAAGATGGCGTTGAGCAAAGGTAACGGTGACCATCAACGGAAGCTTCGGGGGAGAGACCCGGGGCTACAGACTTGGGTCTCAAGGCAATGCAGTGGTGGAAATTGCGGGGTGAAAATTGCGGTGGGACTTTTGTTCCCCGACATCCGTTGCCAATCGGGGGGCTACGAATGATAGTATGTACGGCAAGGAGGACCCCATGAGACGAATTATTCTAGCAATAGCCGTCGTCGGTAGCCTTGCCCTGATCGGCTGCTCCGACGACGATGGCACCACCGAGGAATGTGGAAACGGGGTGGTGGAAGCGGGCGAGGAATGTGACGGAGCCGAGCTGGACGGGGCTTCCTGCACGGACTTCGGCTTCGACAGCGGCGACCTGGACTGCCAGACGGACTGCACCTTCGACACGAGCAGCTGCCAGGGGACGCCCACCTGCGGAGACGGGTTCTTGATGGCGCCAGAGGAGTGCGAGGGCTCGGACCTGGGCGGCATCACCTGTGCCGACCTGGGCTTCGACGGAGGGGACCTGGCCTGCGACACCGACTGCACCTTCGACGTCACCGGCTGCACCGTCCCGGTGGGATGCGGCAACGGCATCGTGGACGGCGACGACGAGTGCGACGGTGACGATCTGGGCGGCACCACCTGCGTGGACCTCGGCCATGACTCAGGCGTGCTGACCTGCAACGCCGACTGCACCATCGACCAGTCCAAGTGCGCCTCATGCGGGGACGGGTTCTGCGAGGCCTTTGGCACCGAAAACTGCGACAACTGCGCAGCGGACTGCGGCGCCTGCCCCACCTGCGGGGACGGGACCTGCGACAGCCCCTACGAGTCCATGGCCACCTGCCCCGCCGACTGCACCTGGGGCTGCGGGGACGGTGACTGTAACGCCTGGTCAGGGGAGACCTGCCTGACCTGCGTCGCGGACTGCGGCGACTGCCCGACCTGCGGCAACGGCGTGTGCGAGCCCCAGGGCGGGGAGAACTGCACCACCTGCCCCGGTGACTGTGGCGCCACCTGTCCCACCTGTGGGGACGGGACCTGCGACCTCGGCGAGGAATGCGCGAGCTGCCCGGCCGACTGCGGGAGCTGCTATTGCGGCGACAGCCTGTGTACGGCGGCCGTCGGCGAGGACTGCGACACGTGCTATCTGGACTGCGCCTGCGCCGCCACCTGCGGCAACGGCGTGTGCGAGCCCACCGAGGGCTGCGCGAGCTGCGAGACCGACTGCGGCGCCTGCCCGCCGGTGTGCGGCGACGGCCAGTGCGACTTGCCAGAGACCTGCACGACCTGCGAAGCCGACTGCGGCGTCTGCACGGGGAGCGCCTGCGGCGACGGCCTCTGCGACAGCTGGAACGAGGACTGTGACGCGTGCCCGGCCGACTGCGGCGTCTGCCCCTGCGGCGATGGCGTCTGCGACGGATTCGAGTCCTGCGTGAACTGCGAGGCGGACTGCGGCACCTGCCCAACCTCCTGCGGGGACGCCACCTGCGACGCCAACGAGTCCTGCGCCAACTGCTCGGCAGACTGCGGCCCCTGCGCGCCGACCTGCGGTGACGGCAGCTGCGACATCAACGAGTCCTGCGCGAGCTGCCCAGCCGACTGCGGCGCCTGCGCGTCCTGCGGCGACTTCCTGTGCGACCCAGCCCAGAACGAGGACTGCCACACCTGCCAAGCCGACTGTGGCACGTGCCCGGGACAGGGCCAGTGCGGCGACAACATCTGCGATCCCTGGGAGGACTGCGGCTGGTGTCCCGGGGACTGCGGCGCCTGTGCGGGGACCTGCGGAGACCAGGTGTGCGCTCCCGGCGAGAGCTGCTTGACCTGCTCAGCCGATTGCGGCCTTTGCACCTCGGTGTGCGGCGACGGGCTCTGCGACAACGCCAACGAGTACTGCGGCACCTGCCCCCAGGACTGCGGCCCCTGCGGAGCCATCTGCGGCGATACCTACTGCGAGACCTACGCGGGCGAGAGCTGCATCACCTGCTTCGCCGACTGCGGCTCCTGCCAGGCCGGCTGCGGCGACGGCGTCTGCGAGGCGGGCGAGGACTGGCAGACCTGCCCCGCCGACTGCGGCAACCCGCCCGGCGGCGGCTGATGGCGTGAACGCCGACTGACGACTCAACGGCTGGCCCACCCGGGGAGGGCGGGTCACTCACCGGGATGGACTACTGGCAGACGAAGCCACCGCCGGGATCCGTGCAGGTGGTGCCCGCGGTGCAGGTCACCGCCGTGGAGGCCGGGTCGCAGGACGCCCCCGCCGGGAGGACCGCCGAGACGTCAAGCGTGTAGCTGGCCGTGAAGTTGAAGATCCACTCAGCGTCAGCCACGAAGAACAGCGGCCCGGGAGGCACGTTCACCAGGGAAACGACCGAGGTGGAGCCGCCGGTGTATTGGCAGCCCAGCTCCACGCCGGTGCTGCAGTCGCCCTGTCGCACGTGGAGCACGGGGGTCATGTCGAAGGAGGTCAGCGTCGCTTGGACGGACTCGGCGCCGCCAGTCAGCGAGAGGACGAACACCTCCTCCTCCATGGAGCCCCACGGCAGGCAGCCCGGCTCCAGATAGCTCGGGTTGGCCTGGCTCAGCGTGGAGCTGACCTGACCGTTACCCGGCAGCGGCGCGAAGGGCAGGCCCACGGTGCAAAGGTCCACCTCGTTGTTGTCGGCGGCGGAGCTGCAGCCGAGGTCGTCGGGGTAATCCGTCTGCCCGTCGACGTCGTCGTCGGTGCCGTTGAAGCAGGCGGGACAGGCGATGGGGTTGGTCACCGGATCGCAGCTGTCGATCTCGTCGATGTCGTCCGGGCTGTCGCAGCCCGGGTCAAAGGGGTAGTCCGTGTAGCCATCGCCGTCGTTGTCGATGCCGTCGTTGCAGAAGGTGGCCACGCACTCCCACACGCCGCCGCCCACGTCCAGACAGTTCGAGCCCGTGCCGCAGCCCATGAGGGGGTTACCGATCTGGCAGGGCGCCCCGGGGGGCAGGTCCACGACCACGCTCAGCGTGAAGTTGGCCGTGTTGTTGTACACGAACTGCGCGTCCGCCACGATGAAGAGCGTGCCCGCCGACACGTCGTGGGCCTCGGCAGTGACGGCCGATCCCCAGTCGTACTCGCAGTCGAGCTGCTGGCCCGTGGCGCAGTCGCCGGCTCGAAGATAGACCACCGGCTCCATGTCCATGGAGGAGAGGCTGGCCGAAACGTAGGTGGCGCCCAGGGGCAGGCTCAAGGAGTACACCCGCTCACCGGCGCTGCCCACGGCGCAGGTCCCGTCCAGGTAGGAGGGGTCGTTCATGGAGATGGTGCCGTTGGCCGTCCCGGTGATGGGCAGGTCCTCCACGGGCAGCCCGGGCACGCACTCGTCGATCTCGCTGGTGTCGGCGGCCGAGGCGCAGCCCGGGTCGTTGGGGTAGTCCGTGAGACCGTCGGAGTCGTCGTCCAGGGTGTTGAAGCACGTGGGACAGGTCGCCGGGTTGGTCACCGGATCGCAGCTGTCCAGCTCGTCGTTGTCCGCGACGCTCGTGCAACCCGGATCGTTGGGGTAGTCGGTGTACCCGTCCCCGTCGTCGTCCACGCCATTGTTGCACACGGTGGGCACGCACTCGTAGCCGCCGGCGACGTTCTGACAGGTGCCGCCCAACGCACACTGGGCCAGGGGGCTCACCAGGTCGCAGGGCGCACCCACCGGCAGGTACACCGCGACGCTGAGCGAGTAGCTCGAGCTGGGCATCCAGAGCTGATCGGCGTCGGCCAGGATGAACAGGCGACTCCCCGCGGGCAGGTTCTCCGCGAACACCTCGGCCTGGTTGCCGCTCCAGGAGGAGTCGCAGGCCAGATCCGAGCTCCCGCCGCAGTCATCCACACGAAGATACGCAGCGTAGTCCATGTCGCCCGAGGACATGGTCGCCTCCACCCGCACGGCGCCGTGGGGCAGCTGGACCAGGTAGGCGTCCTCCGGCCCGCCGACCCCCCCGCAGGTGCCCGACAGGAAGCTGGGGCCCTGGATCAACATGCCGTTGGTCGTGCCCGTGGGCGACAGCGTGGAGAGGATCAGCCCGGGGACGCACTCGTCCAGCTCCGACAGGTCCCCTGCACCGCTGCAGCCCGGGTCGGCGGGCCAGTCCGTGAGGCCGTCGCTGTCGTTGTCCGCGCCATCGGCGCATTCGGGGCAGCCCACACCCGGACAGGTGTCGGTCTCGTCGTGGTCCAGGGGCGTCTCGCACCCCGGCTCGTTGGGGAAGTCGGTGATGCCGTCTCCGTCGTTGTCCAGGCCGTCGCTACACTGCGCCAGGACGCAGACCGTGGGAGACCCGGGGCTGGGCTCGATACAGATCATGCCCGTGCCGCAGACCAGGGTGTCGTCGCTCGGATCGCAGGGGGTGCCCTCGCCGAGCAGCCCCTGGACCTCCATGCCGAACTGCCCCATCGATCCCGGATCCGCGCCGTCCACGAAGATATAGTAGGTGCCCGGCGCGGGGTTGTCGATGTTCAGCTCCACGCCGTCCCCGGTGTCGTCCTTGCACGCCACCTCGGCGGTGGAGGCGTCGCAGGTGTCGTGGCGCACGTACACCACCGTGTCGAACAGGGTCATGGTCGTGTTGGTAGTGACGCGGAAGCCCGCTGTGCCTGCCGACACCGAGAGCCGGTAGATGAGCTCGCCGGCGCCGCCTCCCCCGCCGCAGGACCCCTCGTAGAAGGCGCTCCCGTGGACGGTGTTGGCCACCAGGTGCCCCGACGACGGGATCTCCCGCACCTCGATGGGGTCTCCCAGGGCGTCCAGGCCGCAGTACGGCGCGTTGTACTCGTCCATGTCCGTGGCGTCCGAGCAACCCGGGTCGTCCGGGAAGTCCGTGAAGCCGTCGTCGTCGTTGTCCAGGCCGTCGTTGCAGGCCGCCGGTGGCACGTAGGCGTCCACCTGGCCGTCGGGGATCACCGACACGTCCGCCGCGGAGTCGTTCGACCCCGCGTCGTTGCCGGTCTGGTTGTCGTCGTCACCGCACCCGGCCGCCACCAAGAAGCCGAGCACGAGGATGCCAGTCCACAGAAGTCTCATGGTATTTCCCGATTCAATCGCTATGAAAATGCAGTGGATGACCCTAGTCCACGGGCACCACGTTCCGGAGCTGCACCCCGGTCATGTCGCTGTAGGTGTACGGTCCCATACCCACGTTGATGGTGATGTACGTCTCGGTGTCCGGATCGAACTTGTAGACCTGGCTCGAGCCCTGGGACACCACCCAGACGTAGCCCTCGTAGTCCACTGCCACGCCGATGGTGTCCATGCCGGAGATGGGATAGGACGCCTCCACCACGAGCGTCTCCTCGTTGATCTTGAAGAGCATGCCGTCGTCCACCTGCCAGACGTAGCCCTCGCTCTTGGCCACGCCGGCGGCGATGCCCCGCGGGAACATACCTGCCGGAATATTGGCCACGTCCTCGACTTCGAGCAGCGGGTCGTACCGCGAGGCGCAGGTCATGTTGCCGCCGGACCAGACGCGGTTCTGGGAGTCCACCGTGATGCCGTAGCCGCACTGGACCGTGCGCTGGGTGGGCCACATGCCGTCCATCTCGAGCTGCCACAGGGAGATCAGCCCCGTCATGGAGCCCCAGGGGTCGATGATCCAGAAGTTGCCCAGCCCGTCCACCGCGCCGCCGTAAGCGCAGCCCAGGTCCGGGATGACCACGTGGTCATCGATCTCGCCGGTGTCGCCGTTGACCTTGTACACGAAGTTGTTGCCCATGCCCCAGTTGCAGGTGCCCACCCAGATGTGGCCGCCCAAACCTGTGTACTGATCCTCTTGCCCGTCCCAGGCCGTGGCCCGGGCGCCGTGGGTGGTCTGGTTGACGTCCACGGGCAGGACCGAGTGCCAGATCATGCACTCGTCTGAGCCCCAAGCCAGCACATCGGTGGGCCCGGTGGAGGTCTCGATGGTGCCGTTGTCGTTGCGATCCACGCAGTCTTTGGGGTTGGCGGCAAACTTGGTCAGCGACGACGGGAAGGCGTCGCGGTTGGTCACCACGGCGTCTCCATAGCGATTGACCGAGGTGCGGGACGGGTCGCAGTAGCTGTCCGGGCAGGTCATGTACCGGGCCACCTCGACCTCCTCCCGGGTGTCGATCTTCGACAGGGTGGACTCGCCGGTGTTGGCCACCCAGATGAAGGAGAGGTCCGCGGGAGGGGGCAGATCCCCGGGACACCCGTCGTGCGGATCGCAGGGCTCGGTGCAGACCCTGTTCAGGCTCCACTCCCCGAGGACGCAGTGATAGAAGTTGCCGTCGATACAGGTGGTCTGCCCCTGGTCGCATTCGGGCGGTGTGGCGTCGAGCCACACAAAGGCGTCGGGGACGGGCTGATTCGGGCTCACGCTGCCGCACCCGACAAGAGCCAACCCGCTGATTGTTATTACAATTGCTAAGAACCTGGCGCAGGTCATCTGTAGATCCTCACCCATAATTGTTGGAACTCTCTACTTTCAATTAAGCTCAATTGTTCGCGGAGCGCAAGCAATGGGCGGCCACCATTGACAGGTACAGTGGCGCCAAAGAGCCAAAATGGACGGGGCCATGTCCCAGGCAGGACCAGTTCCCGCAGCCATCGTCGGGGTGGAGCCACGAGGGTTCCTATCGCATCATCCGTAGCAGAACCGCCGAGATGCCCTTGGCCTCGCCCCTGGTCAAAGTCACCGTGGCGACGATGGTTTTTTTTTGCCGCACGACCTTGACCTTCTTGGTGGACCTGGAGCACCCACCACCTGTCGCCACGACGACCACCGCAACCGCGATGACCCAACGCTCACTTCGCAACAACCCCGATGTCTTGATCAGGAGACAACCATGCCCCAACGGCTGCCCAGAGGCAACGAGGGGTGGGGGTGGGCTACCGCTTCGCGATGCGTCGCGTGACCATGCAGGCCGCGTAGGCCTTGCAGGTCCGGCATCGGAGACACCGCCTCTCCGAGCGGGTCCTCTCGAGGTGCAGGCCGGTCTGGACCCGCTCGCACCGCTGCATGCAGGCGACGTAGCCGGTCATCCGGGCCATGCTCATCAGGCCTGTTCGGACGTGACCGTCGAGCTGCACCTGGGTGACCTTGCCCGTGGCGAGGAGCAGGTGACTCAAGCAGTCCCGGAAGGTCCGATGACAGACATCCCGGCATGCCGCCTTCTGCAGCTTCGAGGCGGTGCGGGTTGACGTTGGGGGAGTGGCTGCCGGGCGAGTGCCATGTTGGCACGACACGAGCAGAGCCACTCCCAAGAGCGTTGCCATTACAATGGCCCTCATGGGTGGCTCCTGACGCTTCGATGACGACGCCCGGGCTCCGTCGATTTCCTACATATTTATTATGGACCGAGAATGTCGACTTCGCCAGGTGAAATCAGCGTAGAAGCCGTCCAATCGAGAAATAGACGCAAACCACGCTGGCTCCGAGCACGAAGAGAATGCCGCCCAGGGCCACCACGCGGAGGCCCGGACCGGGGGCCAACGCGGGGTCCTTCACGTGACGCGTGACGCAGTAGTAGTTGAGCGCGTAGTACAGAGGCGACACCACCAGGCTCAGCAGAGCGGCGGTCGTAATGAGCTCCACGGGCTTGGGCCACAGCCACAGGATGAGCACCACGCTGAGCCACACCACGCCCAGCAGCGCCCAGTAGGGAGCTGACCAGAACGTCGGATCGTCGCGTCGGGTCGGTGACACCAGACGCATCGTCTCGGCCAGGGCCCTGGGGAAGCCGTCCATGACCACGTAGGTGGTGGAAAACACCCCGAAGAAGGCGGTGACCAGGAAGGCGGGGATGATCCAGCGACCGAGGACCGTTCCGTAGGCCTGGGAGATGGCCACCGCCACGTTGGCGCCGTCGGGGGGCGTGGCCGCGGCGTGGGGCAGACCCTGTCGGCTCCACATGGCCACCATCCCGCCGCCGAGCACCCCGGAGACGTACATCCCGAGCACCAGAAAGCACACGGCCAGCACCGTCGACAGCACGTAGCCCGCGCGCATGTCCACCAGCCCGCCGCGCAGCCGGGCCCGCCGGCGGGTCGCCTCGTCCGAGCCGGTCTCCCCTGCCCCGCTCGGCTCCCAACGCGCGCGCACCTTCAGCGCCCACAGCGAGTGCCAGATGGAGACGTCGATGCCCGTGGGCAGCCAGCCCACCATGGCCGCGGCCAGGACAACGGCGCCCTCGGGGAGGGTGGGCAGCACCAGGTGGCTCCAGGCCGAGGCCGGAGCCGGCCGGGCCAGAAAAGTCACCACGGTGACCACGGCGAGGGTGGCCATCATGAGCTTGTTGATGACCTCCATGGCGGAGAACCGCCCCACCACGAGCAGGATCAGGCTCACCGTCACCACCACGGTGCCCCACCCCGCCAGGGAGAGGTGTCCCACGGAGACCACCAGGACCGCGGCGGTGATGCTCGTCACGGCCACCGCCACGCCAACGCCCTGCAGGGCCGTAAACACCGCGAAGACCACCAACGCCCAGCGCCGGGGCCCCGGCACCCGGGCATAACCGGTGAGCAGCGAGTCCCCGGTGGCCAGAGCGTACCTCGGACCGAACTCGAAGGCGGGGTACTTGAGCACGTGGGCCGCCAGGACCAACCACAAAAGGGTCGGGCCGAAGAGCATCCCAGCCCGGGGGCTGAGCACCAGGTGGCTCGCGCCGACAGACGTGGCGGCCAGTAGAATGCCCGGCCCGAGCAGGGACCAGACCCGCGTGATGACTCCCATGGACCTCTCGACTCGTCCCGGTCTTTATAGAATGCCGGTCCGCCGCTGAGCAAGCCGTGTGGTTGCCATACCCGGCCGGATGGGGTACAGGCCAGTGATGCGCGCGTGGATCCCGACCATCGCAGTGGTCACCTGCTACCTGGCTCTGGCTCCGGGTTGCAAAGACGAGCGCAGTCGACCGGGGCCCGACGCGGCGAAGGTCACGTCGCCACGCGCCGCGCCGGTGCGCGTGGTGGTGAGCACAGAGCCCAGGCACAGGCCCCGGCTGACCCTGGTGCCCGGGCTCCCCGGCACCCCACGGCCCCAGCCCCAGCGGGTAGGCTCGCTACACCTGACCGCCGAGCGGTGCCACCTGGAGGGAGCCACCTTCCTGAGCACGCGGCAGGATCCGGCGCTGCGGGCCGTGGAGGTGCTGGGCCGACACCTGTACGCCATCGATCACCGGGGCGCCGTTCTGCGCTTTTCAGTGGCTCCCACCCCAAGGTGCCGCCTCCGCCTGGACAAGTCCTGGGGCACCGCGGGCGTCCATCGCTCGCGCCTGGACCTGGAGCGGCTCACCGTCGATGGCCACGGAACCCTGATCGCCTCCAGCTACCTGGGCAGCCTGGTGGTGCGCGAGGGTCGCGTGGCCTACCCATGCCGCGCGCGCCACCAGGGCCACGTGGCGTTGCACCCGACCGGGGGCTGGGGCCTCGCCGGCTACTCGGGCAGCGACGTCCACCGCCTGGTCTTCGGCCCCACCTCGTGCACCGGCGCGGTCTGGCACCTCACGGCGCTGCGGGACGACGCCCGTCGCCGCGGGCCCTTTCGACTGGTGAGCGCTCTGGGGTTCCAGGGCGACACGATCCTCGTGGGCGGCTCCCTGGCCCTGCGCGTACAGGGCTGGCACCCGCACGTGGCCGTGGCCTTCGACGAGCAAGGGCGCCGGCGCTTTCAGCTCGGCGCGCTGACCGGCAGCGGTCCCGAGCGACTGGGCTGGATCCGGTCCATCGGCGCCTGTGGATCGCAACGCATCTGCGTGGTGGACGGCACCCTCCGGCGCCTCACCCTCTGGGACACGAAGGGTCGGTTCCTGGGCGCGGCCTCCATGCCCGACCTGCTCGGAGTGACCACCCCGTGGCTGACGAACCTGGCCGTCGCGTCTCCCGACCGCGTGTACCTGGCCGCCGGTCCCGGGGGGACGCAGGCCGGCATGAGCGAGGGGACCATCTTCCGCGTAGGCGGTCTCGCGGGGAGTACGCCGTGAGCCTCACCTTCACCCTCACCGACGCCACGGTGCGTCGCTGGCGAATGAGCGACGCACGGGCCATGGCCCGTCACGCCAACAACCCGCGCGTGGCGCGGAACCTGCGCGACGCCTTCGGGCACCCGTACAACATCGTGGACGCCCACCGCTTCCTGGAGGGGGTGGCCGCCCAGGACCCGGAGACCTACTTCTGCATCGCAGTGGCCGACGAGCCGGTGGGCGGCATCGGCTTCGTCGTCCATGACGACGTGGAGCGGTTCACCGCCGAGATCGGGTACTGGCTGAGCGAGGACCACTGGGGCCGTGGCATCGTCGCCGAGGCCCTCCAGGCGGTGACCGCCTACGCCATGGACACCCACGGCCTGCACCGCCTCTACGCCGCCCCCTATGCCTGGAACCAGGCCTCCGTGAGGGTCCTGGAGAAGGCGGGGTACGTCTTCGAGGGGCGGCTGCGCTGCAGCGTGTACAAGGAGGGCCGCCTGGTGGACCAGCTCCTGTACGCCTACACGAGCGCAGACCGGGCTGGCCACGGCGACCGGGGCTGCGGGGGCGGGAGCTGAGTCGAGGTTCTAGCCCGCATGTCTCTCCAGCTGCCGCACGGTCGCTGCCACCCGCTCCGGAGGTTGCCCTGGGCCGCACTGACCGCGAGGACGCGGCCAAGATCGGCTACGAGCAACCTCCTGGGCGAGGACATCGCTCGCTGTGGTGCTGGTTTCATTCACTGCCAATGCCTATTCCCGCTTCCTCGTGTAGATCACCTGAAACCTCTCTGGCTCCCCGACCATGCACACGGTGCAGTCCGCTGTTTCGAGGGAGACGGGCACGGTGATCACGTCGAAGCCCAGGTCCCGATACGTCTCGACCATCTCGGACAGGCGCGGCTCGTCGGCCACGAAGTTGCGCTTCCAGCCCGCCGCCTGCGCCTCTTCCTCGGTCCGCGGCACGTTCGATTCACCAGGGGTCATTCGAAGCTACTCGGCTGACGAGGTTTCGTCACCGTCCCGGGGAAACGCGAAGGCCTCGACCAGCACGAAGGCTGCCTGGAGATACGAGGTCGGACAGAGGGGGAAGCACTCCTTGCAGTCGTTGCACTCCTGGGCGGCGATCTCCGGAATGAAGCTGATCTCCTTGTTGATCCCCCGGTCGACGAACCCCACGGCGTGCTTCCCTTTGACCTCGGCGCAGTACCGCACGCACAGGCCGCAGTGGATGCAGAAGGACGCCTCTTTTTCGAATCGATCTGCGTCCGCACCATAGTCCCGGGCCAGGTCCTTGAGCTGCGGAGAGTCCGGCGCGTGGGCCAGCAGCAGCTCCAGGAGGGTCTTGCGGATACGGTCGATCTTCTCGGATCGGGTCCTGACGACCAGGTTCTCCCGGGCCTGGTACACACAGGAGGTGACAAGCCTCGTCCGGCCATCCACCTCCACCTCCACGATACAGAGGCGACACCCGCCGAAGGGCTCCAGCTGATCGTGGTGACACAGCGAAGGGATCGAAATCCCCGCGCCCCGGGCGGCCTCCAGGACGGTCATCCCCGCCACGGCCTTGACCTCTTTTCCGTCAATCTGCATGAGGAAATCACTCATTGCCCTTTCCCCTTTTTGATGACCGCTCTTTGTTCGTCGGGGAGGGGCGGCGGAACAGGCTCACCGGAGATCCGCCTGACCGCACCAAAGTGCGACGGGCATACGTCCAGGCATACGCCGCAGGTCGTGCACTTGTCCTGGTCGATGATGTGGACGATCTTCTTGTCTCCATCGATCGCGTCCGCCGGGCATTCTCTGAGGCATATCCTGCAGCCCGTGCACTTCTGGGGCTCGATGTAGTACGAGATGAGAGCCTTGCAGGCACAGGCCGGGCACCGCTTCTCCTTGATGTGGGCCTCATACTCCGCTCTGAAGTAGCGCAGGGTGGTCAGAAACGGGTTGGGGGCGCTCTTGCCCAGCGCGCACAGGGAGGCCTCGATGGCGACCTCCGACAGGTCCTCGAGGGTCTCGATGTCGCCCTCCCTCCCCTCTCCGGCACAGATCCTCGTCAGGATCCTGGCCATCTGCCGCAACCCCTCACGGCAGGGGACACATTTTCCACAGGACTCCTCGGTCAGAAAGTTGATGAAGTACCGAGCCACGTCCACCATGCAGGTGTCTTCGTCCATGACGATCATCCCGCCGGACCCCATCATGGACCCGGCCTGGGTGAGCTCGTCGAAGCCGACCTGCAGGTCCAGCAGCTCCTCGGGGATACATCCGCCGGACGGTCCCCCGGTCTGCACGGCCTTGAACTTCTTGCCGCCCGGGATGCCCCCACCGATCTTGTAGATGATGTCACTCAGGGGCATACCATGGGCACCTCCACCAGGCCGGTGTTGTTGATCTTGCCGACCAGGGAGAAGATCTTCGTCCCCTTGCTGCCCTCCGTGCCGATCTGCGTGAACCGGTCGGCGCCGCGATTGATGATCAGCGGCACGTTCGCCCAGGTCTCGACGTTGTTCAGCACGGTGGGCTTGTTCCACAGGCCCTTTTCGTTGGACCGGATGTACTTCGGCCGGGGCTCTCCCACCCGGCCCTCCAGGGCCGTCATGAGCGCGGTCGATTCACCACAGACGAAGGCGCCGGCCCCCCTGTGAACCTGGACGACAAAGTCGAAGCCCGAGCCCAGGATGTTGCTGCCCAGGAGGCCATACTCCTCGGCCTGCCGGATGGCGAGGGTCACGTTCTCCACCGCCAAGGGATACTCCTGCCGCACGTAGACGAAGCCCTCGTGGGCGCCGATGGTGTAGCCACCGATGATCAGCCCCTCCAGGATGGAGTGGGGGTTTCCTTCCAGGAGCGCCCGGTCCATAAACGCCCCGGGGTCCCCCTCGTCGGCGTTGACGATCACGTACTTCGGCTCGTCGGGGGCGTTTCGGGACCCCTCCCACTTCCTCCCCGCGGGAAAGCCGGCCCCACCCCGCCCCCTCAGGTTGGACTTCTTGACCTCCTCGAGGACCTCCTCGGGGGTCATCCCGAGGAGGGCTTTCTCCAGCGCGGCGTAGCCACCCAGAGCCAGGTAGTCGTCGACACTCTTGGAGTCGAGCTTGATGTTGCTGCACAGAAGACTGCGCTGCTGATGCTTGTAAAACGGGATGTCGGATTCGTGGGTCAACCGCTGCCCCGTGTCGAGGTCTTCGAAAAGCAAACGCTCGACGACCTCCTTGTCACCGATGATGTGCGATACGATCTCGGGGACATCGTCGGGCTTGACCTGGAGGTAGCATATCTCCTCGGGATGGATGACCACCACGGGGCCTCTCTCGCAAAACCCGGGGCACCCCGTTCCCCGGGTGTCCACCTTCGCCTGTAGACCCTGTCTTTCGAGCTCCGCACGGAAGGCGTCGATGACCTCCTGCGCGCCGAAGGCGAGACAGCCCGCGCCGACACACACCGAAATGCAAGGCCGATCGGGATTTCTTCGCGAGGCGATGTCCTGCCTGAGCTTCTCGAGATCTTCAGCTGAGCGTACCAGCGCCATGGTTGCCTCTACTCGTAGCCTTGGAGCACGTCTGGTGTGTCTGCCGCCGACACGTTGCCATGCGTCTTGCCGTCAATCTCCACCACCGGACCCAGCGCACAGCAGCCGAGACAGTTGACCGTCTCCAGGCTGAACTTCAGCTCCATGTCCGTCTCGCCGGCCTTGATTCCGATCAGATCCTGCACCCGGTCCAGGACCCGCGGCGCCCCGCGAACGTGACAGGCGGTCCCCATGCAGACGTTCACCTGATGACGTCCCTTGGGAACCAGGCTGAAGGCCTTGTAGAAGGTCGCGATGTGCATGATGCGTGAATAGGACACATCCAACCGCTCACTGACCTGTTGCAGGGCTTTTGTGGGGAGCCAGTGGTTCTCGCTCTGAAGGTCCAGCAGGACCTGGATCAGGGAGCTGGCTTCACCGTGGTGCTTCTCGATAATCTGGTCGATGCGATCACTGTCCATGGCGGGTATTCCCACTCCTCTACGCGAGCGCGTAGCAGCTCCTCTGGACGTCGTACCAGACGAGGCCCTGCCTGGATGAGATGTTCATGTGCGTGGACACCTCCGACGGGGTGAGCTTCAGCGTATCGGAGATCTCTCCGGTGGAGAGGGGGCGCTCCTCCAGCAGCGACAGGATCTGGCCGATTGCCAGCTTCTGGGCGACCAGATCCTCGAAGAGCCTGGTCACCTCGACGCTGTCGTAAAAAGCGTTGTACGCCTCTTCGGATTTGATGGGGACCCTGAGCTTCTCACGCTCCAGCAACTTCACGTATGGAATGATCCGATGAACCGCGTTGATCTTGCGCGTCCGCTCGACCTCGTCAATTCCCTCGTGCTGGGCAATGGACCCCAGCTCTCTTATTTTCGCGGCAAAACTGCTCATCTCCTCGGCGAACCGGTTCCCCTCGGAGGCCGCGATCCACTTGATCCGGATCCGCTCGGGTCTCACTCCAATGAGCTCCAACAGCTTCCTGGCCAGATGCATGTTGCCCAGGGCGTCGTAGTTACCCTCCGTCACATAGTGGCACTCCCCCGGCCAGCAGCCGCCGATGATCACCCCGTCGGCGCCCTTGAGAAAAGCGCGGAAGATGAACGCCAGGTCCACCCTGCCGGTACACATGAGGCGGATGATTCTGATCTCCGGCGCATAGCTTTGTCTGGTAACTCCAGACAGGTCCGCGGCGGAGTATCCTCACCAGTTGCACAAAAATGCGAGAATCTTGGGCTTGTGATCAAGTCCTGCCATTTCGCTTCGCCTCCTTTCTTGTCCACTCGCTCCACGCGCCCAGACCGCTACGCGTCGATCAGCGCCGCATCAATCTGGTCGTAGACCTCTGCATTGGTAAAGTGCTTCAGCATGATGGCGTTCGTCGGGCACTTGGCACAGCAGACACCATCCCCCTTGCACAGGACGGGATTCACCACGGCCTTCTTGCCGAGCGGCGTGTCATGGAACGCCACGGCTCCGTAGGTGCACGCGGTGATACAAGCGCCGCAGGATATGCAGTCGTGCTCGGTGACCTCGCAGACGGAGCCGGAGGCAATGACCGTGTCCTGTGCCAGGAGGCTGGCCGCCCGGCCGGCGGCGCCGTAGGCCTGGCTGATGGACTCCGGGATGTGCTTGGGATAGTGGCTGAGCCCACACAGAAAAACCCCGTCAGCGGCGAAGTCCACCGGCCGCAGCTTCACATGGGCCTCCTGGAAGAAACCATCCGGGCTCGTGGACACCTTGAAGAGTCGGGCGACCTCCTGGCTCGTCGCCGAGGGGACAACGGCCGCTGACAGCACCAGGTAGTCGGCGTCCAGGGCCAACCTCTGACCCAGAATCGGATCCGGCACGGTGACCCGCAAGACGGGCTCGCCCTCCTCCTCATCCGCCTCCACCCGAGGCCCGTCGTCGGGCTCGAAGCGGATGAACGTGACGCCCCTGTCCGCCGCCTCGCGGTAGGAATCCTCCTTGAACCCATAGGTCCTCATGTCCCTAAACAGCACGTAGATGTTCATGTCCGGGCTGAGTTCCTTGAGCGTGAGGGCGTTCTTGACCGCCTGGCTGCAGCAGACGCGCGAGCAGTAGTTCCGGTCCTCCTGCCGACACCCGACACACTGGATCATCACCAGGCTCTTGGCGTTGCTCAGCCCTCCGTCGCCCCCGGCAAGCCGCTCCTCCAACTCCAGCTGGGTCAAGACCCGGTCGTCTTCCCCGTAGAGGTGCTCGGTGGGTCTGTACTCGTCAGCGCCCGTGGCGAGAATGGCCACGCCGTGTTCGATCGTCTTGACCCGCCCCTCGGTTTTCACGGTGGTGACGAAGTTGCCCACATAGCCGGAGACGTCGGTGATCGTCGCCTCGTGAGCCACGTGAACCAGGGGGTGCCGGTACACCCGGCGAACCAGGTCACTCACGTACGCCTGAACGTCCAGCCCCTCCAGGGTGGTCTGAATCCGTCGGGCCATGCCCCCCAGGTCCTTGTCCTTCTCCACCAGGTAGACCTCAAAGCCCTGATCGGCCAGGCTCAGCGCGCTGGTCATCCCGGCCACGCCTCCGCCCACCACCAGCCCCGCCTTGGTGACCGGCAGCTCGAACTCCTGGAGGGCCTCGAGGTTGACCGACCGGGCGACGGACATGCGGACGATGTCCTTGGCCTTTTGGGTGGCCTCCTCCGGCTGCTTGGAGTGTACCCAGGAGCAGTGCTCGCGGATGTTGGCCATGTCGAAGAAGTACTGGTTGATGCCTCCCTCCCGGAGCGTGTCCCGGAAGAGCGGCTCATGGGTCCTGGGGGTGCAGGCGGCGACCACCACCCGGTTGAGCCCTTTTTCGCGAATCGTGTTCGATATCTGCTGGGCGGCATCGGTGGAGCAGATGAACAGGCCTTCCTCCGCGTGCGCCACGTGGTCCAGGGTCTTGGCGTATTCGACCAGCGACGGCACATCGACCACGCGGCCGATGTTCGCGCCGCAGTGGCACGCGAAGACCCCCACCCTGACCTCCTCCTGGGTGACGTCCCGCTCCGGCGGATAGACCCGCTCCCGGGCCAGCTTCCCCCTGCGGGACTTGAGGAGCGCCCCGGCCAGGGCGTTGGCTCCGCTGGCGGTCACCACCGACTCCGGGATGTCGATGGGCCCCCCGAAGGCGCCGCTGATGAACACTCCCGGGCGCGTGGTCTCGATGGGATTGCCCGGGTTGGTCTTGCAGAACCCATGATCCGTGAGCTCGATGCCGAACAGGTCTGCCAGGCCATTCGCGTTGGCGGGTGGGGTGAGCCCGACGCCCAACACCACCAGATCGAACTCCTCCTCCTTGACGCCCTCATCGTCGGTCGCGTATCGGATCGTTACGTTCTTCGTGTCCGGGATCTCTTGGCCGATGGACACGTAGCTCCGGATGAACTTGACACCGGGCAGGTTCTCCGCCCGCTGGTAGAACCGCTCGAAGTCCTTGCCATAGGACCGGATGTCGTTGTGAAAGATGACGGCCTCGGCGTCGGCGTCATGGTCCTTGGTGAGAATCACCTGTTTTTGGATGTACGAGCAGCACACCGCCGAGCAGTAGCTGTTTCCACCCTCGGACACCTGCCTGGAGCCGACGCAGTGGATCCAGGCGATCTTGTGCGGGTGCTTCTTGTCCGACGGGCGCAGGATCTCGCCTTCGTGGGGCCCGGTGGCACACAAGAGCCGCTCGAAGTCGAGGCTGGTGACCACGTTCTCCATTTGTCCGTAGCCGTAGTCGCGCCTCGGCCCGGGGTCGAACACGTCATACCCCGGAGACAGGACGATGGCCCCGACCTTGAGCTCCACCTTCTGGGGGACCTGGTGAAGATCGATGGCGTCGGTCTTGCACACGCTGGCACAGATGCCGCACTTCCCCTCCTTCAGATAGAGGCACCGGTCGTCGATGTACGGCACGAGGGGCACGGCCTGGGAGAAGTAGATGTGGACGGCCTTGTTCCCCGACAGGTCCTGATTGAACGGATCCGGGACCTCCACCGGACAGTACTCCACGCAGGTCGTGCAGCCCGTGCAATTGCTCTCGATGATGTACCTGGCCTTCTTCGTGAGGTGGACCGTGAAGTCGGGGGACTCCCCCTGCACGTCGTCCACCTCCGTGTAGGTCAGGATCTCGATGTTGGGGTGCCGATCGCATTCGATGAACTTGGGAGACTCGATGCACATGGAGCAGTCATTGGTGGGAAAGGTCTTGTCCAGCTGAGCCATCTTCCCGCCGATGGTCGGCGCTCTGTCGACCAGAAAAACGCGGTACCCCGAGGTGGCGAGATCGAGCGCGGCCTGGATGCCGCTGATCCCCCCACCCACAACCATGACGTCTCCCAAGGCGTCGTCGGCGAAGCTATCGGCCAATTCTTTCTCCAATGGTCTTTGTCCTTCGGTCAGATCCGGCCTAGATCACCTCGTTGATGATCTCGGTGATGTCCCTGATTTCCAGGACGTCATCACCCTCTCGGCCCAAGGCGCTTTCTTCGAAGTTGGTGATGCAGTAGGGGCAAGAAGTGGCCAGCACATCTGCCCCTACACCCTGTGCCTGATCGAGGCGGAGGTCGGAGAACCTCTCCCCTTTGGGCGTGTCCATCCAGACCCTGCCGCCGCCCCCGCCGCAGCAGAGACTGTCTGCTCGCGACTCGACCATCTCGACCAGGTTCAGCCCGGAGACGCTCCGCAGCACCTCCCTGGGCTCGTCGTAGATGCCGTTGTGCCGACCCAGGTAGCAGGGGTCGTGATAGGTCACCTTCTTTTCGAATTCGCCCTTGAGCTCGAGCCTTCCGGCCTGGATCAGCTCGGCCAGAAGCTGAGACATGTGCACGACCTCGAAGTTCACCATGAACTCGGGATACTCGTTTCTGAAGGTGTGGTAGCAGTGCGGAGAGGAGACGAGGAGCCTCTTGACTCCATGGTCGACGAAGGCCTTGATGTTCTCCCTGGCCAGGGCCTTGAAGACCTCCTCTCCACCCGTCTTGCGAATGGACTCGCCGCAGCAGGTCTCCTTCACCCCCAGGATCCCGAAGTCCACCCCCGCCTTGTCGAGGATGTTGGCCGTCGCGACAGCGACCTTCTTCATTCTCGGGTCATAGCTGTAGTAGCAGCCAACGAAATACAAAAAGTCCATCCCCTCGGCATAGGGCTTGACGGACAAGCCCTTCGCCCAGTCCGCCCGCTCGCCGCGGTTCTCACTGAGCGGATTGCCGTCACTGGTGAGGCTTCCCCTCGCGGCGCGCACGCCCCGGACCGATTCGGGGAATATCCCGTAGTCCGAGGCGACCCTGCGCAGCGACACCCCGAGCTCGATCTGGTTGACTCCCCGGGGGCACTGCGAGGGGCAGGATCCGCAGGTGGTACACCGCCAGATGTCCTCGTCCTCGATCTCGGTCAGCCCGAAGGTGGCCTGCCGGATGATCTTGCGGATGCTGAAGTCCCGGACCCTGTTCCAGGGGCAGTAGACGTCACACTTCCCGCACTGAAAGCAGTACCGACCAGACTCGGCGCCGCCGGCCTGGTTGATCTCCTCGATGGCCTCTTCGAAGGGAGATACGATTTCCATGTCTTTTTTCACGGGTCGCCTTCGCGCTCTCTAGCCCTTCTTGGACATCCGGGCGACGGATTCGATGATCCTCTGCCAGCCGTACTTGTTGGCCATGGACTCCAATCCGACCTCGAGCTCCTCCCGGGGCTCCTCCACCGTCACGTCCACCTCCCTCTCCGCGTAGGTCAGGGCGTCACAAGTGCACACCTGCACACACATGGGCACCTCCAGCGGCGGCTCTGACTCACACATGTCGCATTTCAGTGGGAGCCCGGAGTCGGGCTCCTTGAAATAGTCCCGGGCCGGGCAGGCCACCCCGCAGAAGCTACACTCCTTGTAGTTCTTCCCGTTGATGGTGTAGGTGTGCCTGCCGGTACACTCCGACGGCGTGTAGTCACCCGCGCGAATCGGAACGTACACGTCGTTCAGGTCATCGAAGATCACCCGGATTCGAGAGCGCGCCGGATTGGTGCTGCTGTACCTCGGCCTGGCATGAAACGCGGAGCAGGCCACCTCGCACGCACGGCATCCGATGCACTTGTCGAGGTCGATGTTGATCTCCTTGACGATTTTCTTCGCATCCTTCACGGTCATGCGCCTAGTCTCCCGCCGAGGTCTCTGGACCAGGTGAATCTTCGCTCTCCGTCAGAATCCCCCTCTCGAGGAAGTCCTCGCTCACGTAGTCCAGGCCCATCCTGTCAAGGGTCTCTTTGGTCGGAACACCGTCGAGGTCCCACCCCTTGAACTTGTAGTACTCGTCGAGCAGCTTGGACTCCATCTCGGGATCCCGTTTCTTCCAATGGTCCTCCGGCGGCTTCTCGTCGACCCGCCTCATGCCCCTTCTGATGTTGATGGCCCGGATCAGGGTTCGGTTCCGCCTGCCGATCTCCCAAAGCTTGTCCGTGTCGATTTCCAGCCCGGACGCATGGGAGATGAACGCGGGCAGATTGTGGATGTGATAGGGAGGCCTTCCTCCGAACTGGCCCCTGAAAGACGACAGGAAGGCGCAGGTCCCGATGGCGTCGTCAATGTAGTGCATGGTCTCGTTCCAGTCACAGATATTGACGGAGGCCTCGACCGACGGGTGGGTCCGCGGCTCCCACCCCAGGAACCACTTCTTGAACTTCTCCGGGGCGGCGTCCCACCGGTCGACGAACTTCTGTCTCTCTTCCTTGTCCGCGATGGCGATCTGAGGATAGGACCCCTCGATCTGGGTGATGTTCATCTTCGCGCCGGTGGCGTACATCAAGAAGTAGGGGTAGTTGATCATCCCCAGCTTGAGCGGCACCTGCTCGAACTTCTTCACTGTGTTGTGGTCGTACTCCTCGGCGCCTTTCCCGATCTGGCGCGCCGCGTGGTACACGCCGTTGGCCAGCGCGTCTCCGACGCCCTCCCTCCGGACCAGCTTCTCCACCAGATAAAAGAACCTCTCCCCGCCGGACGCCGGAAAGTCCGGCAGGTCCTCGTCGGTCAGGATGCCGGCCTCGTACAGCTCGATGGCAAAGGCCAGGACCTGCGGCGTGGAGAACCCGTCCAGCCCGTACTCCTGCGTCACAGCGAGGATCTCGTAGTTGAAGTCCAGCTCCTCGTAGGCCGCCATCGCGTAAGTCAGCTTGCTGTAGCACTTCTGGAAGTAGGTCTGCCTCCCCGGGACCTGCACCGCCTGGTGACAGTCGTTGGGACAGTTGTAGCAACCCGTCCACCGAAGTCGCACGCTCTCGGTGATCGCCGTCCACCTCTCCTCACGCTCCTTGTTCCAGAACCCCTTGTTCCTGCCGCGGGCGTTGCCCCAGGCGAAGTTGTTGACGTGGAACTCCTCGTCGTCCTCATGGGACATGAGGTCCCCGCACTCATCGTTTTCGTAGATCTCCTGATACATGGGAGTGCATATCTCAAAGAGCTCGGCCGGCCGGGCGACGTTGATGTCCTTGGTTCCACGGACCGCAATCGCTTTTAGCCGCTTGTCTCCCATGATCACGCCCACGCCACGGGAGGCGCTGGAGTTGGCGTGCTCGATGGTGGCCAGGTAGACCCTGTTCTCGCCGGCCAGACCAATGGCGGCCACCTGGGCCTCCGGCTCTTCAAGCTCCTTTTTGATGAGCGCTCCGGTCTCGAGCGCGCCTATCCCCTGGAGGTGGCTGGCATCGCGTAGCTCCACCTTGTCATTGTGTATCCACAGGTAGACCAGGTTGGAGGCCTTGCCGCGGACGACGATCCTGTCATATCCGGCGTGCTTCAGCTCAGGTCCGAAAAACCCTCCGAACAGGGAGTGCGAATACAAGTTCGTCTGGGGGGAGATGGTGTCGACATTGGTACGATTGGCGCCGGGAACAGGCGTGGAGTGCAGCAGACCCGTGCTGAAAATGAGCAGATTGTCCGGAGAGAAGGGCTCCACCTCGGGTGGAACCCTGTCCCACAGGATCTTCCCGGCCGTCCCCTGCCCCCCCAGATACATCTCGGTCAGCTTGGGGTCGGTTTCCACCCTCTCGATGTTGCCTCTCGTCAGATCGACTTCCAAATCGAACCCTGTCTCTGCGAACCTCATTCTTCTCCCCTAAGACGGCTCCCCGGGGGGCGTCGCGACCAGCGCCGAGCTGGGAAGCACCCCGTGGAGGTAGAGATGGGCGAAATCCTTGGCGAGCTGGGCGGCAGATTGCCCGCTGCCAGACTGATACCAGGTGTAGATCCAGTTGATGGTTCCGAACATTGCCACGGTGGCCGTGCGAGGGTCCACCATGGCGCCACGATGCTGCTCCTCCAGCTCCTGGAAGAGCTGCAACGCCTGGCTGAAGTACTCGTGCTGGCGGGACTCCACCTTCTCGAGGTACTTGCCTCGCAACCGCCCCAGCTCCCGGGAGCAGACCGTGAGCGCGGACATGTCTGCCATGAACCGCTCCAGGTGGTTGCGAATAAAGAGCTCCAGCCTTTCAGCGGGGTCCGCCACCTGGGTCATGTCCTCCCCGAACCTCCTCACCAGCCCGTCGAACACGTGAAACTGGATGAGGTAGAGGAGCTCCTCCTTGGAGCGGACGTAGTAGTACAGGCCGGCCACGCTCACGCCCGCGCGCTCGGCCACCAGCCGGATGGAGGCCGGGTCGTACCCCTCCTCGGCAAAGACCTGGGCAGCGGTGGCCAGGATGTCGGCGAGCTTGCGGTCGTACTTCTCTGATTTTTCAGTCGGCATCTTTTCCCGCCACTGCAAACTGTTCGAACGCTCGCTCGAATACCACATCTCGTTTACTATCACCCGCCATGGGCCCTGTCAAGGGTGCCATGGCTCAAAGCGTATCTACATAGATATATTGTGATTTACAGAATTGCAGCCAGGGGCGGAACCACGCCAGGTCAGGGACCCATGAGAATCGAGAACCACAGCCTCAGGGGGGCGTCGGGGTCCGGCTTGTAGGGCACGAGCCACACATGGGCGGTGGACACCTGCCCAGCCGACGAATCCAGCCTGAGCTGGCGCTGCACGGGCGTGCCGGTCTCCAGCGCCAGCTCCAGATCCTGATCGATGTCCGGGTACACCGCCGACAGGAGCGTTTCTCTCACGGGAGACCCCACCAGCTGGGTCACCGGCAGACACACCAGATCCGAGAAGGGCTCGTTGGCCATGACCACCGCGCGGTCGGGTCCCACCACGCAGGTGGGCAGGGGGCAGAATGCATGAGACAACGACACATCTCCGGGGTGTGCGCTCACCGGAGCGACGTCCGAGGAGAGGTAGTCGGCAGTGGCGTCATTGAGCACCGACGCGTCCCGAGTGATCTTGCGCCCGCCCGGCTCGAAGGACTCGGCGAGCACCCGAAGCTCGTGGATCAGGTCCCCCACGGTCTGCGGCCGCACCGCAGGATCCACCGCCATGACGCGGGTAATCAGTCGCGTGACGTTGGGATCCAGTGGGCGGTCCAGACGCTCGCCGGGCGACGGGGGAGGCGACTGCATCTTGCGCTTGACCACCTCGTCGGGGGTGCCTTCGAAGGCCATCTGGCCCGTCACCATCTCGAAAAGGAGCACGCCGAGGGCGTAGATGTCCATGCTCGGCACCGGGCCGGCGCCCTGGAACTGCTCCGGCGCGGCGAACTCCGGCGTTCCGGCCCGCTCCGACTCGTCCACCTCCGCGTCGTCGATGTGGGGTCGGGCGAGGCCGAAGTCGATGAGCTTGGCGAGGGTCTGTCGGCGGCCGCCCTGTCGGACACGGCACAAAAAGACGTTCTCGGGCTTGATGTCCCGGTGAATGATGTTCTGCTGGTGCAGGTGCTGCAGCGCTTCGGCCACCTGCAGGGCGATGTGCAGCGCAGTGCGCTGGTTGAAGCGACCGTCCCGGGCGAGCCGCTCGAGCAGGGTCACCCCGCGCAGATACTCCATGACCAGGTACACCCCGAACCGCTCGTCCAGGCCGAAGTCCGTCACCTGCACGATGTTCGGGTGGTCCAGGCGGCTGAGCACCTGGATCTCCTGATCGAAGGACCGGAGTGTCTCGTAGTCCGCCGAGCGACCAGGGTGAATGATCTTCAGGGCGAAGTGCTTGCGGAGCCCCAGGTGCACGACCTTGTAGACCGCGCCCTGGCCGCCCATGGCGAGCCCCTCCTGGAGCGCGTACCGCCCGCCGATGACGTAGGCCGATTCGCCGCCGTCCTCCTCGGGCGCCCCTTGGGCGGTGGTGGCCCCCGCGGCGGCCACCGCCCGACCGTACATGTCCTTGAAGAGCTCTTTTTCGAACCGGGCCGTGGCCTTGCTGTCGTCCACCGGCTTGAAGCGGGTCGTTCTGTTGGTCTCGCTGTCTTTGCTGCTCATGGCGCTCGGAGCCCTTCCCGGTCGGGATGGATTATAGGGCACGGGCCCCCAATCCCCAAGCACGCAGTCGAGGGCGCGGGCTCAGCCGGGGGCCACCACCATCAGGAATGCTCCGAGGAGCGCCAGGGTCGTGCAGAAATACAGGATGGTCTCGCGGTTCATGGTGTCCTCCTTCGAGTTTTTTTCCTAGCCCGGACCTGGGTCGTCGCAGTCCCAGAACACGGTGAAGTCGTGCAGTATGGGCGTCACGTCCTGTTCGATGGTCGACAGCTCGAACTCCACCTGCAGGTACCGCGCAGGCATGGGGCTCACCGGCCCGATGGGCGAAGCGTCCAGCGCCGCCGGCGACGTCTCCCAGGCGCCGTACCAGGTCCCCAGACCGACCGAATCGTCACCCGACCGAACACGAACCTTCACGGCGGTGCCCGATGGCGTGGTGGCGTTCCACTCCACCGAGAGCCAGTCGGTGGACTGGCCTGCGCCGGTGCACCCCTCCATCAGGAGGCTGTAGGTCCCCCGCGGGCGGGTGAAGTTGCGCAGCCCGTACCCGGTGAAGTCCGAGTAGGTGTACGGCGCCGAGCCCACGGGCACGGTGCAGGTGGCGTTGTTGATGTCCACCGGGTCGCCGTTGGCGTCCAGGTCGATGCGCGTGGCCTGGGAAGCCGACTGGCTGATGCCCCACACGTGGGCGTCGAAGTCGATGCCCACGCCGATCACGGTGTCGCCCAGATGGCGGTTGAGCACCATGGCGCCCATGCCCGCCGCCGTGGTCCAGCTGTGATCGCCGTCAGCGAGGATCTGCGGCACCCGTGTGATGTAGCCGGCGTTTCCCGCCACCCAGATCCAGCCTCGCAGGTCCGCGGCGATGCCGCGCGTGTTGGAGGCGTTGCCGCTCTGGGAGGTCCGGACCCGCGTCCAGGCGCCCCCGGACAGGCCTGCGAAGCCGTTCCCCCGGCTGGGCCGGTACCGAAACACGTCCCGGGTGTCCCACCCGCCCATCCAAATGGAGTCGTCCGAGTCCACGGTGATGCCGTAGAAGTGGTTCGACGAGGTGAAGGGCTCGGTGAGCACCGGCCCCACCTGGCTGGGGCTCGCCGTGTCGAAGTACACCACGGGGCCCGGCCCGAAGTAGCCGCCCAGGGCCCACAGGATGCCGTGGGAGTCCACCGCGCAGCCGTAGGGCGCCACGCCCGCCGGCAGATCCACGGTCTCGTCGATCAGGCCGGTGACGCCGTTGATCTTGAAGAACCGGTTGTTGGTGCGGTTGTAGGTGCCCACCCAGGCGTTGCCGTGGGGCCCACCGTAGGGGTCACCGCCATCGAGGCACACGGACCGTCCGAGCTCATTGCTGCCGGCGTAGTTCGTGGTGAAGATCACGCACTCGTCAGCCAGCCCCGGGAACTCCGTCGGATCGTTGGGATCGATCCGGCCGTCGTTGTTGGCGTCGTAGGAGGTGGTGATGACGCCGTCGTTGTTTCTGTCCACGCAGTCCAGGGTGTCGTTCACGATCTTGGTCACCGAGGGCTGGCCGCTGAAGGCACGGTTGGCCACCCACACGTCGAAGTTGAAGTCCACCGCGGTCCGCGACGGATCGTTGGAGCCCTGCTGCACGCCGAGGCCGTTGACGTCCAGGCACGCGGCGCCGGGCTGCCAGGTCGGATTCCCTCCGTAGCAGGTCACCGTATAGTAGCGGGCCACCTCCACGCAGGTCTCGGTGTTGATCTTGGACACCGTGCCCGCACCCAGGTCCGCGGTGTTGGCGATCCACATGTAGGCGAAGCTCACGTTGGACTGGTCGAGCACCAGGTCGCCGTTGGGATCCAGCCCCACGCCGTCCGCGTCGACATCCGGGTTGGGGGGCGTGTCGTCAGGCATGGGAAAGGGGTCGATGCCCAGTCCGTCGTAGGCACAGTTCGGCGAGCAGTTGCCGCAGGCGTTCAGCACGCCCTCGTCCACCAGCCCGTTGCAGTTGTCGTCCCGCATGTTGCACCGTTCGTCGGCGCCGGGGTGGACCCAGGGGTCCGCGTCGTTGCAGTCACTGCCCGCCTCGCAGCCGTCGCCGTAACCGTCGCCGTCCTCGTCGACGCCGTCGTTGCAGACGACCACCGTGTTTTCGTTGTCGTTGCTGCCGCTGTCGCCGATCTGCTGGGTCACGCGCGGGCCGCAGCCCCAGATCAATGCCAACGCCACGAGCGCGGAAACCGAGATGATGGTGAGTGAAATCCGGTCATTCATGTCAGTGCCTCGCGTCATTGCTCGACATGAGACTGCAAGGATCGCGCCAGCCCTCGGCTCAGGGGCGAATCTGATTTTGTCTGTCTTTTCAGGCTGTTACACCAACGACCGCGGCGACTCCACCTGTGGTATTGGGGTCGACAGCCCCACCCATTCCTGCCCCCCGCGGCCGCCTTCCACGCGGTAAATCCTATTGATCCCGAGAGGTTGACCCGGTGGGGACTGACTCCCCACTGGGGCCGGGAGCCCCAACGCGAGGCCAAGGGTCGTTCCAATTGCCGAAGCTCTTTGCTATGGTCGTCGCCAATGCCCAGATCTCGCAAATTCGGCGACGACGCCCTGCCGGGCCACGACATCACAGTACGCCGCAAGGTCGACGGGGGTGCCAAGGGCCCGCCCGGCTGCACGCTGTACGTCAACGCCGGCGAGCCCGAGGACCAGGGCAAGACCTGCCGCCTGGACAAAGGCACCGCGGTCTTCGGCCGGGACGCCCACTGTGACCTCTGCGTCACCGACAAGAACGTGTCTCGCGAGCACGTGAGGTTCGAGCTGGTGCCGGACGGGATCCTCGTCCAGGATCTGGGGAGCATGAACGGCATCGACCACCTGGGCCGGCGCGTCGAGCGCGCAGTTCTGGAGCCCGGGGCCCGCATCACCGTGGGCCGCACCGTCATCGACCTTTTGCCCCTCTCCGAGGGTCGCGTGCGCCGCGTGGCCAAGCGTGACAGCTACGGTGAGCTCGTGGGCAGCAGCGTGCCCATGAGGCGGGTCTACGCCATGCTCGAGAGCCTCGAGAAGAGCGACGCGCCGGTGCTCATCCAGGGCGAAACCGGCACGGGCAAGGAGCTGACCGCCCGGGCGCTGCACCGTCACGGCCCGCGAGCGGAGATGCCCTTCGTGATCATCGACTGCTCCAACATCCCCATGGAGCTCATGGAGAGCGAGCTGTTCGGTCACAAGAAAGGCGCCTTCACCGGGGCGGTCAGCGACCGCATGGGTGCCTTCGAGGCCGCCAACAAAGGCACGGTCTTCCTCGACGAGATCGACGACCTGCCCCTCGGCCTCCAACCCAAGCTCCTGCGGGTGCTCGAGACCGGCACGGTCAAGCGCGTGGGCGAGACCTCCTTCCGCCGCATGAACGTCCGCATCGTGGCCACCACCAAGAAGAACCTGGTGAACCAGGTCCGCAAGGAGCTGTTCCGGTCCGACCTGTACTATCGGCTGGCCGTGGTGAAGATCCAGCTGCCCCCGCTGCGGGATCGCCCCGAGGACGTCCCGGCCCTCGCCCACCACCTGGCCACCCAGATCACGGGTCTGCCGGACTCGCCCCTGTCGGTCGCGAGCCAGGAGTACCTCATGCGGCAAAAGTGGCCGGGGAACGTGCGGCAGCTCCGCAACGCCATCGAGCGGATGCTGGCCCTGCGCATGGAGCTGGGCGGCGGAGAGTCCCAGCTCGTGGGGCTCGGCACGGACTTCCACGACTTCACCGCGGAGACCACCCTTCCCGAGGCCGAGCCCCTGCCGGGCTCTCGCCCGACGCCGACGTCGGCGCTGCCCGGGGTACCCCCTCCGTCGCCGACAGCGCCGCCGGCGGTGCCGACCTCGCCACCGCCGGTCCCCGCCGACGCGGCCCGGCGGACCACGCCGCGCGATCGTCCCCTGCCCCCCTTCCGCGACGCCCGCGAAAAGGCCATGGGCGCCTTCGAGCGAGACTACCTCACCCGCCTGTGGACCGAGGCCCAGGGCAACGTCTCCCGCGCCGCCCGCGCCGCCGGCATCGACCGCAAGTACCTGCGCAAGCTGCTCAAGCGACACGGGCTGTACGGCTGAACCGGCCGAGCGCCTCGAACAGTAACCTGGGAGGGGATCAGGCTGGGAGGGGATCAGGCTGACCGTCGGGAGCCGGCTCAGGAGTCTTCATCCACATGGTGGCGGGGCCGGGGCCGGGGCCGTACGCCCCTGCGGGGGCGTCGACGGATCGCCTTGGCCTGCGGGGTGGGGTTCGCCACCCGGCCGGCAAAGAGGATCAGGCCGGTGGGGTTGTGTCGGATGAAGAACAGAAACGGCATGTCCGCACGGAGCACCGGGTGCGAGTCGTCGCCGTTCTCGTCCTCGCTGACGGCGGTCACGGCTGCCGCCACGGTGCCCTCCTCGTCCACCTTGACATAGGCGCGATGCCGCACCTCGGAGACAAAGAGGTTGCGACCCGGGGCGGTGGGTTTCAGGTTGGCGCGCTTGGTGAACAGGTCGCGCATGCCCATCTTGGACAGGGGCTTGACCAGGCCATAGCTGAGCGTGAGCTCGAACTTGGGCAGGTACACCTCAATCATCCGGGGGGTCGCCTTCTTCACCAGCTTGTCCAGGGCGCCCCTTGTGCGCAGGCGGGTCTCGAGGCGCGAGAGGCGTCCGCGATAGGTGAGCACCACCATGGAGTAGCTCTTGTCGAGGTAGGGAATCACCCCCACGCGCAGCCGGCCCTTTTTGTAGTAGCCGATCTTCATGAGCTGGTACATGGTGTCCACCTTCACGTGCCGTCTCCGCCGGTGGTCCAGGTAGAAGGGCTTCGAAGCCGTGTCACTCTTGTCGAACGTGCTCTTCCAATCCGACTGGAAGTAGATGGCGTTGACGAGCACCAGGCGGGTGTCCACGCTGAAGCTGTGCCTGTTGACGACCCGCCGGATGAGATTGTTGGTCTGCTTGGCGCACCAAAGGTTGATGGCGTGGGCGGCCCCGGAGGGGTTTCCATGGAAGTCCACGACGCTCAGCCGGGCGTCGTAGTACCTCCGGGTCCGCTTCAAGAACTTGGCGCCGAAGGTCACGCCCTGCTGCCCCCAGAGGCTGTTGGCCACACGCACGGTGCTCGAGCCACCGTCAGCGTCGTTGACGGTCACCAGGTGCTGGTTGAAGCCCCGGTGCACCGCGCCCTCCGGCAGTTTGATTCGCATGACCTTCGCCATCTGCCTGAGGGTCCGCCCCGCCGCACCCGCCCGCACCATGGCCAGGGCCGACGAAACGCTGAAGGGTGAAAAGAACACATTGCCCTTCTTTCGCCTCAGCCGATCGTACAGCGCCCAGGCAAAGGCGTTCGCCCCGGCGGTGTGCTTCTTCAGCTTCGCCTCACCCAGGGCGTTGACGGTCTTCAGCCCGGACTTCGGGGGACCCGCGGGCTTCCGGGTGAACAGGTCCGGCGGGATGGTCACCCGCCGCGCCGCCACCCGCCGCGCCGCCACCCGCCGCG
>Ga0272441_10001978_pt1 | contig 42860 bp, 75 predicted proteins | sample SSMProp6N_FD_193582 | JGI IMG/M metagenome (GOLD analysis project Ga0272441, IMG submission 193582) | Marine sediment archaeal communities from Little Sippewissett salt marsh, Falmouth, MA, United States - SSM-Prop-6N | ecosystem: Environmental > Aquatic > Marine > Wetlands > Sediment ...
TCAACCCCTTAATCAACAGGGCTTGATAATCGCCTTTCTTAGCCTCACCTTTGAGCTGATCCATCCATCCCTCTATTTTCTTGATATTACATTGCTTCCCATATTTTACCTCAAAACTCCAACCATCAGTACCTTCTATGTCTACGCCCCCGTCTCTAGTTTGTTCCATTAGGTTACGCTTAGCCTTTGGAAAGATTGGTTTTAAAAGGTTCACAAAGTATCTCTCCCCGTATTTGCCCTTATTACGACTACTCATGTTTTTCCCTCCAGCCAAAAGACTTGGCTATGTTTATAATCTCTTTTCTATGTCCAAAATCTTGATTACTTTTTTACACCCTTCTATAGCCCTTTTCATCTGCTTATCGAGAAGGTCTTGGATAAAATTAAGCTGATTTTGGCTAATCATCAGCCTTTCTTTACAACAAAGCTCTACAAACTCTTCTTTCCACGCTTCACTTTGTTTTTTCATATCTCCTCCCCCTAAACTCTTTATCTATAGCCTTCTCCACCTGCTCACGAATAGTGGAGGATAGGAAGGATTTAACATCTTCTGCTGGTATTATTTCTGAAATACCATTTTCTCTTTGATAAGCTACCACTCTACTTCTATCAAAACAATCCCATACACTTACAAATCTATCATCAAACTCCTCTAAAACTGATTTTATCTCTTGGTCTAGGTTATTTTTTGTTTTCATAGGTGTCCTTAGATTTAATAATTAAAATAACTCTGGTTTTTTAATTACTTTGTTAATAACATCATCAATAGATTTAGATATCTCTTTTGCGGGGATATTATTTTGGTAACTAAATTTTTTAATTCCAAAATCATTATATTCGATAGAAATAATTGTCGCATTTTCAATTTCCTCAATCTCTATTTTCTTTATTTTTATTCCTTTATCTTTCATATTTCCTTTCCTTTTTGCATTAATAACTAATACAGACTGTTTTTTTAATAGCTTGAGCTTTGTTAAATTGTGAAGCTCCCAAGTAATACTCTACTGTTTTCCACTCCTTACAACTAATTATCATTACTAACTTATATGTTGCCATTGTTAGCAACCAAGTAAACATCCATAAGCAAATTATTTTTAATAATAAAGATTTATTCATCTTTTTTTCTTTCTATTTTTTTATCACAATCTTCCTCCCAGCCTCTACACCTGCTACATCTAGTTCTCGGATTCTTTTTCATGTCTCTAGCAGAAGAACTTTCTTCTTTGTCTGCTATACGTTTCCAAAAACATCTTTTCTCCATAGTTATTTAATTTTATAAAGATCCTCCCAGCCCTGTCCGTTAGGACAGAGCCGAGGGATTTGTGCGAAGAAGGGGTAATGAGCCACCTTCTCTGCATTACAAGCGAGGAGAGAGATTTTTCTCAAAGAGAATGACAGGCTCTCTCCTCACCTCTAGTATTTATCGGCTGGTGGGGTTGTAGGAGACCCGCATTCGCAGTTCTCTTGTAAACCCCCATCAACCGATAAATGTTTTAAATGTGCTGTGAGCAGACAAAGGTGCGACCTTCGACTTTTGAGCCAGGTTTTAAAAAGCTCAAACTGCCCCTCGCAAGGGTTCTGCTCATTTATCTTCTCTCCAATTAACCCCGTACCATCCTATTTTGTTATTCTTTCTATATTGATTAGCACATTTTCTACAACAGTATATTTTTTTAGAGTAGGCACTCTTACTAAGCTTATTCCCCGACTTGTCATATCTGGGAATTTCTTTATTACAATTTAAACACCTTGACATAATGTCAGTATAGCACAAAATGGAGTCGATGTCATGACATGTTTATATGAGTAAATATATAGTTTGATTAGTCATGACAACTAAAGTACAATTGAGGCATGAAAAAAATAAGTATTCGTGAATTTAATAGAAGGATGTATCATTACATCAATAAGCTCCCAGTCATAGTACAAAACCTTAAAACTGGAGAGGATTTATTTATAGTTAAAAAGATTGGAGGTGTTGATAATGAAATACGAACCAAAGATACTGGTAAACAAGACAGGTCATGAGGTGGAGTTTTTTTGTGGGGGGACAATACACATATTTAAACCAAGAGAACAGCGTCCTGTGGATGGATTTGTGGCCCACCACGCCCTAAATAGGGCTAATACTGGATTAACAGAGGTGGGAACAGAACCCAAGATGCCCTCAATGCCAGTAGATGAAATGAATTGGAAGCAACTTAGACAAATGGTAGGCAAAGACGGAGAAAAAGTATATAAACTGGGCATGAATAGGGAGGAATTAATTAAAGCAATCAAGGAAAATGTCTAAATTAGAGCTATACGAAACATTGCTTGCCAAAAAACGCCTAAAGGGATTAAATAATTTATATTTTTTTAACAAATATATAATAGAGTCTTCTCCCGATAGGCGTAAGTTTATTGTCCCACACGTACACAAAGAGTGGGCAGATTGGTATGAGAAATCTACTAAGCGTATCAAGATGATTCTTGTTCCAAGGGGAAGCTTTAAATCTACTTTTTTTACGGTGGGCAACACTCTAAAAAAAATAGCTGCTGATAGAAACGAGCGTATTCTAATTGCTAACGCCACTCTGTCTAACTCCCAAAACTTCCTTAGTGAAATAAAAGATCATATTATAAAAAATAAAGAGTACAACCTGCTTTATTCACAATATAGAGGTAAAGATTTGCCGCTTTTTAATAAGGGTCTGAGATGGAATGAGGATCAGATAGAAGTAACGGGAAGAGACACTGGCATCAGAGAGCCAACCATTACTGCCGTAGGCGTGGGCGGAAACCTAGTCTCGCAACACTATTCATATATAGTTGCTGACGACTTAGTGTCTGATATAAATTCGGCTACTCGTTATCAGGCAGACAAGGTGATAGATTGGTGGAAGAAATCATTTTCACTGTTAGACCCAGAAGGAGAGATGCTAATAATCGGTACTCGCTGGGCATATTATGAGCTTTATTCATATATTTTAGATAGCCTCGGAGATCAAGTAGATGTGTTTATCAAAAGTGCCTATAACCCAGACGGATCTCTATATTTCCCAGAGAGGTTGAATCACAAGAAATTAAAGGAGCTTAGGGCGCTACACGGATCATACTTTTTTTCGGCTTTCTATTTGCTTGACCCAGTTGATGAAGATTCTGCCCTGATTAAAAAAGAACATATTAAATATTATGGAGAGAATGAAGAAGTGGGCCTTCCCAAGAATATAACAAAATTTTCGATGTGTGACCCAGCAGTATCTCAACAAGAAAGCGCAGACTACTCTACTATAGTAACCGTTGGAGTAGATGAGTTTGACAACTGGTATGTGCTTGAGGTGAGAAGAGAAAAATGGACTGTGGGAGAGCTAATCGACAACCTATTCTCAGTGTACATTCAGTGGAAGCCGATTACTATGAGTATTGAAGTTATTGGTCAGGCCCAAGGACTGCTAACCCCAATAGAAATGGAAGAAACTAGAAGAGCCCAGATTGGTAAGCCAGTCTATCTTCCCCTAGTAGAGATTAAATCACGCCCTCCAGTAAGAAAAGAGAATAGAATTAGGTCGGTTTTACAACCAAGGTTTGAGAGGGGTAAGGTGTTTATAAAAAGAGACATGTATGACCTAGAGGAGGAGTTGTTAAAGTTTCCCAAGTCTAAACACGATGATATTATTGATTCTCTAACTGATATGGAGGAGATAGCTTTCCCAGCAGACGAGCAAGAAGTAGAACATAAAGACCCTACAGGGCTAATCTCAAAGCTGAAAGCCACCATCCAATCTAAAAAAATCGTAGACCCGCATATGGGAGAGCGGTTCTAACAAATAAGTTATAAATTTGATAAAATACAGGCATGACAGAAATTTTAATTGGAATCATATTATTACAGTGGGCGTATATAATTTTTAAAGATGTTATATATAAAAAAGAGAGAGATGAAATGCAGTTAAAACTAATGAGCAAAGATTTATCAGAATATAAGTCCGCCACAGAACCAGAGCCAAAACCAGCAAAGAAGAAAGAAGACCCCTATGTAGATATTGCCGAAGTCCCCGTTAATAAATTACTAAGAGCAGAAGATAACTTATGATGGAATTAAAAAAGTGGAAAAAATACACAGACGAAGAGAAAATCTCTTATTTGGAGGGGTTATTTGAAGACTCAAAAAAGGCTTTGGCCAAGCCCCATTTTGAGTGGTATATGAACTACATGTTCATAGATGGCAACCACTACGCCTCATACAACTCAGTAACTAACAGATTAGAAATTCCCCCCAGAAAAGAGGGAGAGGTGAGAATGGTGGTAAACAAGGTTAAGTCTAATATTAGGGCAGTTAAGAACTACCTTACCAAGACAGAACCCAAGTGGGATATACTTCCTGGAGATCTAGACGAGGATACGATAAAAAATGCTCGCAGGGCGGGTAAGTTTATGGACTATTTGTATAGGAAACTCCATCTAGAAGGAACTGTTAGTGGAATGGTTGATTATGTACTAAACACCTCAATAGCTTGGACAGAACTAGATTGGGACGAGAAGGCAGAGTGGGGATTGGGACAAGTTAGAGTTAAGCTGCACGACTCATTTGATATTTACCCAGACCCAGGAGCATACATTTACGCAGGCAGATATAAGGGATCTTACTTGGCCAAGGCCATTAAGAAGCCATTGGCAGAGATTCAGGCAGACGATAAATATGACAAGAAAAAGAGAATGAAGGTAAAAGCAGATGATAAAAAATCAGAATCAGAAATGAAGTCTCGGCTAATGATTAAACAGTCGGGTAACTTAGATCAAGAGAAAACCAAGAGGACTACAATTAAAGAATTTTTGCTTTACACTTACGAAGAAAACGAAAAGGGCGGGAATATTATGTTATGTACCTATGCAGGAGGGCAGTATTTAAGAGAGGAGTACTTAGAAGACACAGAGTATAGAATATACCCAATGCAGATAGACATGAAACCAAATAAAATAATCCAAAGGTCTTGGACAGCAGACGCTATTCCCCTAAACAAGGCCCTAGACAGAGCCTTCTCTCAAGAAATCATGTATAACAACCAAGCTCTTATTTATAGAATAATTGCCGAAAAAGGTCATGGGGTAAACGAGATTACCAATGAAATGGGGATTGTCTACGAAATTAACAAGAATCGAAAATGGGAACAGATGGAAATGAAACCATATCCCAGCTCTGGAGATAGCCTGATTAGTAAGTCGGTAAACTTCATTGAAGACACTCTTGGCGCACATGAGGCATCCATGGGATCACTCCCAGCAGGAGCTAGGTCTGGAAAAACATTAGAGGCTCTACAGGCGGCAGACTCAATTAACCTTAACGGGATTGTCCAATCACTCAATTCCTATCTGTCGGTTCTTGGAACTGAAATACTTAATATTGTGGCAGAGAAATATGTCGCCTCAAGAATAATTAAACTTACCGAACCAGAAGAGGGTCAGGAATATGATAGGGTGGTAGGAGAAGAAGCCCCAGGAGGAAAAGAAAACTCTGTAATTATTACCAAAGACAATGAAGTAATTGTAAAGATTGGCTCTTGGCTTGGACACACCCTTGAAGCACAAAGAGAAACCCTACTTAAACTAGCTGAAATCGGGGCAATTCCTACTGAAGAGATACTTAGACATTTTGAGTTCCCCAATATTAGTGAATTATCTGAAAAAGCTAGAGAAGAAAGGCTAGAAAAACACGTTATGGATGCAGAAATAGCAGGTCGTAATCAACCCCAGCAAGCAGACAAAGCTGATCCAATGGTTCAGTTAGCCGACAAAGAAATGATGGAAATGGCCAACGGACAAGTCTTACCGCCAACAGAGGGAGCTTCAGTAGCTCACACCCAAGCACATATAGATTTTACTAAAACAGACACCTTTGCAGGTCTACCACCAGAGGCACAGCAAGCGATAGTACAACACTATCAAGGTGAAGCTCAGGTGAATGGACTAATGCAGTGATGTCTTGACAATAAAAGAAGTAAGTCTATATAATACGACAAAAGACCAAGTTATAACACAGTCTTTTTAGAAAGTTAAAATGCCTGAAGACCAAGTTGAGGTCGCAGAGAATACTGAATCTAAAACTACAGAGGTAGCAGAAGACAATCAGGAAGCTCAAGCCGATCAAGAACAGTCTGGTGAAGAAGAAAAGGTGTTTACTGATTCCTTTGGGAATAAGTATACTGCCGATGAATTTCAAGATAAATTCAATGAAATTCAGGGAAGCTTCACCCAGAAAGCACAAGAGGCGTCTGTTTATCAGAAAGAACTTGATGCTATTAAAAAACAGTCTCAATCTGATGCCCGCAAAAGCGTCAACGAGAATGATAGCCTAAAAGACGTCCCTCAAGATGTCAAAGAAGCGATTATCTCAGTTGTTCAACCAGAGATTGAAAAAGTCTTGCTGAAACAAAAGCAGGAAGAACAACAGCGTGAAGACGATATGCGGTTTAAGAGAGAGCTAGACGAACTCGAAAAAGAATTCGATGGCAAAAACGGCAAACCAAAATTTGACCGAAACCTAGTCTTAAAGGCGATGAAGGACCCTAACAATAGAATATTCGATCCTAGAGCTAAATTCTGGGACATGCACAAAGACACCTTCAATGACATCATAGTCAGAGAGGCTCTAAAAAAGCAAAAGGGTGGCATAAAAACAGAAGATACTAAAGGAGACCATTCTAAACCAGAGCCCCACACCCCTAAAAACTGGGGAGAGGCCAGAAAAGCCGCCCTTGCCAGATTCATTTCGTAGTTCCCCCAAATTGATTAAATAAAACTATACATAACCTAGAAAAGAGGTGAATATTATTTATGGCACAAAATTTAACTAATTTCGATGAAGCACTAAAAATCGACTATCTACCAGTTGTCAGAGAACAGCTTGAAAACTCTACCGTTCTTCTTTCTAAAATTGAAAGAGACAGTGAAAATGTTGAAGGCAAACGATGGCAATTGACAGCCCACTATCAAAGAAATAGTGGTGTCGGTGCTGGTGCTGAAACCGATTTACCAACCGCAGGCAATCAGGCCTACAAGAATCCTTATGGCAATGTGAAATACAATCGTGGCAGAATCCAGGTATCTGGTCCTGTTATGAAGGCTTCCAAAACCAATAAGGGTGCTATGGTCAGAGCCCTTGATTCAGAAATGCAAGGGGTTACCAGAGATCTTAAAAAAGAAATCAACTATCAGTTATTTAACGATGGTACATCAAGAAGGTGTTTGGTGAATGGAGACCCAGGAACGGGAACTACTTTAACAGTAGATACTCCAGGAACCCAATATTTATCTGATGGAATGGTTATCTCTGTTATTTCCGATGATGCAGGTACTGCTACAGACGCTACTGCCACTATTACTTCCGTTGATTCTTCAACCGAGGTTACAGTCTCCGCATCTCTTGATACCAATATTGATGATAACGATTGGGTTATCCGATATGGTTCTCATGATGGCGCAGGCATTACCCCGTCTGATTCATACGAAGTAATGGGGCTTAAAGGTATTGTTGATGATGCTACTTACGTAACCACTCTTCACAATATTGATAGATCAAGCTATGTCTGGTGGAACTGTTCTACATTCTCCAATGATGATAACTCTGGAACAAATAGAGATTTAACGCTCGACCTTATCCAAGAGGCTATTACCGCTGTAGAAAAGAACGGTGGCGAGGTAAACATGATTCTTTCTTCTCACGATTTAAGAGATACTTATGTATCACTTGTAACCGCCGATAAGAGGTTTGTGAATACCTTGACACTTGATGGAGGCTGGAAAGCCCTTGAATATTCAAGTGGTGGCAACGGAGCTATCCCTTGGGTAGCCGATGTTGACTGTCCTCCCAACACCATTTTCTTCATTGACACCAAACACCTTCGCATCATGGAAATGAGCGATTGGGATTGGATGCAAGAAGATGGAGCTATCTTATCCAGAGTTTCTGGATCTGATGCTTACGAAGCTGCTTTGTTCTGGTATTCAGAGCTAGCAACTGATAGGCCGAGAGCTCACTCATTCCTAAGAGACGTTCAATAAAAAAGGACGGTTCTGGGGGTGTCCGATAACATCCCCATCCTAAGTATCCCCAAATTAGGGGGGTAAACTGTATCACTGAAGGGGGTGAAACAAAATGATTAAAAGGCGCAATATCTCTAAAACTCATAGAGATACATTCGTTATCCAAGACTATCAGGCCTCTTCTATCGCCGATAAGATTATCGGAATTGTTCCAGTAAAAAGCGAATTGATTGCAGTTAAAGAAGTTCATGGGACAAAAGGCAGTGATGGTAGTGCTGTAACCCTTTCTATTGAAAGACTACAAGGAACTGAAGCATCAACAGAGGGAGATGCTGTGGTTAATGCCACAATCAACCTCAAGGGAACTGCTAATACAGTTCAGTCTGGAACTATTGTAACTGCCTCCAATATCCATCAGTTCGCTGCTGGAGATAGGGTTGGAATTAATGTTTCTGGGACAACAACTGCAGTGGCAACCATGAATGTTGTTTGCCAATTTAGACCAATAGATTAAAAAATGAAAGGAAAATATGATAAAGCGCAGAAATATTGCCAAGACTCATAGAGACACATATACTCTCTCTGATTATCAGGCTTCTTCCATAGCCGACAAGGTTTTTGGAATTTGCCCTGTTAAATCTGAGCTGGTGTGTGTCAAAGAGGTTCATGGCACTGCTGCTGGTCAGACTTGTACTATTGCAGTTGAAAGATTGCAAGCAGTAGAAACCTCTGGAAATGGCGACCAAGTGGCCACAGGCATAGATGGCGAGGGAACTGCTAATACAGTTCAAACAGCCACTCTAACCACAACTGCTTCAAATTTAATATTTGAGGCTGGTGATAGAGTTGGAACGAATATGTCTGGAACAAGTACGACAATGGCTACAATGAACATTGTTTGTGAGTTTAGACCAGTAGATTAAAACTAAAGGGGAGTAGCAATATTCCCCTTTTTTTAGTACAATCAAGTCATGACCAAAGATAAACGCAAAAAGGTATTTATAGTAATTCTAAACCAAGGAGAAACCAAGTCTGGATTAGAGACACAAGTATATTTATGGATGCAAGAGCTGGGGAACAAATATGTTTATAATTATTATCCCACAAAGTATGCTCATCGCCCAATATCTAATAATAGAAATCATATTGTAAAAGATTTTTTAGCTACAGACTGTGAATATCTGGTAATGATAGATGATGATACCTTCCCCATAAAAAATCCCCTAGAACTAATAGAATATGATAAAGATGTAATTGGCGCTATTTATCCTGGTAGAGATGAAATGGGAATACACTATCACATATACAAATTTGGTAAGGATTATCCAAAAAAGATTACATTTGACCAATATGAGAATAATGAAATTAAGGGATTAACCAAAATAGACGCAGTTGGAACTGGTTGTATTTGTATTAGAAGAAATGTGCTTGAGAAGATAAAGCGCCCCTTCGATGACCTATTTGATAAGGATGGTTTGATGATAACTAACGACGACCTTCATTTTTCGATCAAGTGTCAAAAAGAGGGATTTGAGGTTTGGACTCATGGAGATTATATGTGTAGTCATTATAAAACAGTGGACTTATTACAGATGGCTCATCTGATAATAAAGGCAAGAAATGATAGGGGAAAAGCAGATAAAAAGAGAAAAGGCTAGGGTTAAGGAGTTTAACAAAATAGATGGTTTGGTTGGAGCACAAAACGTAGGCCATATTGTTGACTCCATGAATGAGGATTTAGAAAGGAAAAGAGAGAAAGAGTATGAAAATGAGATGAACGCCAGAAACAAATATTTCCTCCCCCTGTGGAGAAGGGCCATAGAAGAACTAAGGTCTGGATTTAGGGTTGATCCCAAGAAAGAAAAGAGGCCAGAGGTCTATCAAGTTCCCAAAATATATGTGCCAAGAAAAAAAGATCCAATTGTTGTAAAATAATATTGTTTACTTTTATAAACTTCTATATAATATACCTATATGAATAAACCCGCACAATACCTAGACGGCAATCGCAACGTCATCCCAGATACAGACTGGGGATTAAGGTCTGAAACAGTTGCCACCCTAGATGCTGGAACTGGCTCATACACACTTTTTACAGTTACTGGAACAGTTCTGTTTAGAATATTAGCCATTTGTGAAACCACTTTAACTGGAGCTAGTGCTACAATAGAGGTGGGTATTTTGGGAAACACAGCGAAATTAATTGCCCAGACCACTGGAACCAATCTGGCAGCTGGTGAGATTTGGCATGACAACGATCCTGACTCTGGTATAGAAGCAACTACGGTAATGACAGAGAATGTGTTATCTAATGGAGCAGATGTTCTTCTAACGATTGCCACAGCCCCATTAACCGCTGGTCAAATTAAATTTATTGCTTTTTGGTATCCCCTATCTTCTGACGGCTTCGTAGAGGGAGTTAAAGGAATGACCCTGGCTATCGGCAGTCCGTCGGTGAGCCCAAGTGTTTCTCCTTCAGCCAGCCCTTCTCTTAGCCCTTCAGCGTCTCCCTCCGTCAGCCCCTCATCTAGCCCGTCAGCCAGTCCAAGCTCATCCCCTTCTGCCTCCCCATCAAGTAGCCCGTCGTCTAGCCCAAGTGCCTCACCTTCATCTAGCCCGTCAGCCAGTCCTTCAGTCAGCCCCTCATCTAGTCCATCCGTATCTCCATCGGCCAGTCCGTCAATTAGCCCGTCGCCAAGTATTTCGCCCTCTTCCAGCCCATCTGTTAGTCAGTCGCTTAGTCCTTCGCCCAGTCCTTCAGTTAGCCAGTCGGTTAGTCCGTCGGTTAGCGACTAATAAAATGCCCCAGAAATGGGGCTTTTTTAATGTTGTAATGTCATGACTAAATTAGTATAATCTCACTATGAAATTATCCGTAATCATCCCAAGCTATAAAGACCCCTATCTCAAAAAGACTATCAGCTCCATCCTGGATAACTCAGAACTACCAGAAGATCAACTTGAAATTATCCCTGTATTAGATGGTTATTGGTCAGACGATGATATTTACCAAGATGATAGAGTTAAAATTGTTCATCTGGGCAAGAATGTGGGAATGAGAGAGGCGATTAACAGCGGGGTTAGGGTGGCTACTGGAGAGTTTCTAATGAGATCTGATGAGCATTGTATGTTTGACAAGGGCTTTGACCGAAAAATGACTGGCGTATGCGAGCCGAACTGGATAATGTGTGCCACCCAGTATTATTTGGACCCGATTAAATGGGAAAAAATGGATTTACCCCCAGTTAATCACCAGAAGCTTGTTATTCAGGGGGGAAAGAAGTTCGCAGGCAGGAGATGGCCAGAGAGAGACGAAGCCAAGAAACACAAGAAATTAAGTCAAACTATGGCTATGCAGGGATCATGTTGGGTTATGCCTAGAAAATGGTGGGAAGACGTAATAGTGGGACTACAGACAGAAGGATATGGGCCATTGATACAAGATAGTCACGAAATGGTGTTTAAGACATGGAAAGCAGGGGGTAAGTTAGTTTTAAACAGAGACACATGGTTTGCCCACAAACATCGTAGTTTTCCCCGCACTCATAATAATGGAACCAAACAAACCCCAGCTAACTGCGATGCTGGATACAAGTACGCCCTAGATATGTGGGGGGAATATTATAAACAAATAAAAAGAAGGTGGAAAATATGAGATTTACAAATTACCAGAATCTTGGAGACGGCATAAAACACAAGTTGGCAGACAAACAAGAAGGGAGTGTCTTTTGGGAAAAGGGGAAGTGGGACAATTATGTTTTGCCATTATTACCCAAAAACCCAAAGGGCTTAACCTACATAGACATGGGTACAAATGGTGGCTTATTTTTACACTACGCAAAAGACTTAGGATTTAAGAGGGCCGTTGGGGTTGATATAAACCCAGACGTAGTTGAGAGGGGTGTAAAATATAGAGATAGGGTGGGCGGAGACTGGGAAATATTTGCAGCTAGAATGGAAGAGGCGATAGATAATTTGCCCATGTGTGACTATATGACTTTTATTAATTCACATTATTATTTGCTTATTAAAGAGTGGTTAGAGTTAGTAGACAAGTTAAGACGCAAAACCAGATATGTAATTATAACGACTGTCAATAAATATAGATGGTATTGTATGGCCTCTGGTAGATCTAGAGATGTGAAAAAATACTTTAAGGATTGGGAAATGGCTGGATACGTTCCACAACTTCCAGTTGAGGGAGACTCATGTCCAAGAAGCCTGTCCACCATAAACTTTATGAACAAAGACTTAGAAAGGGTTAAGATTGGCGATTTAAAAAGAGGGGCTCATGTGAAAACAGATTTCCACGAAGAGGTGGACAAGGGAGTAGATCCGTTTAAAACAAAATATTTTAGAAGACTAAGGGCTAATCATAAAAAATCTCCCATAGAAGAATTGCGGCTAAAGATGTTGGGAAAGGTTGAGATGTTTAATGATGTTAAGAAAAATGGAGTTAAAGAACCAATTATAATTAATAAACATAATCGAATTCTAGATGGAAATCATAGAGCAAGGATTCTTGACTATCTTGGATATGAGTCTGCCATAGTAAGGAGAGTATGAAGAAAAACATTGGAGAACTTATAGACGAGCTTAGTATCACAAATACAAAAATATTTTATTTAATAGATAAAATACAAAGCGATAATTTTACTAAAAAAGATTCTAAAGAAGTTCAAGCTCTCAATATTTACAGATCTAAGCTACGAAATGCAATAAATGAATATTTTAATGAAAATCAAACCATAAAAGTATGATAAGTATATTTTGGGCAGATAAACACAAATATCGCTTGTCGGCCAGAATAAGGGGCAATGAAATAGCAGAACGACTAGGGGTCAAATTAAATCCGAAAGATGGATATGAAAATGATACTCGTATTTATATAAAGCCTAACTCCCTTGACTATGTTCTTAGAGATTCGTGGGTAGACGTTCTAGATGGGGGTAAATTTGTCAAGAAAATAGCAAAAAGGCCAGACTTAAAACTCATCGCCTGTACTCAGCACAGCTATGATGTGTTGAAAAAAATGTTGCCTAATAAAATTGTATTAATACCCCACCACCATCTTAACTTTGAAAGATATGTTAGGGATAGAAAAAGCATAGACACCTGTGGGTATATTGGTAGCCCGTCTTCATTGGCATATAAAATGTATGGGAAAATTGGAAAGGAAATAAGGAAAAGTGGCATGAAATTTGTGGCCAAGTTTAAGTTAAACAAAAGAGAAGTTGCTGTTAATTTTTATCGTAAAATAGATATTTTGGTTATTGGGGCTTGGGAGTTAGGAGACAGACACCCCCACAAAATACCGACTAAAATAATTAATGCGGCATCATTTGGGATACCCACTGTGGCGTATCCCCTAAATGGATATAAAGAAATAGAGGGGCATTATATTAGGGCAGGGAACATGAGGGAAATGATTGATGGGATTAATAGGCTAAGGAACAAACATTATTATTGTCAGTGGCCCCAAGAATTGATTAAAATGGCAGAGCCATATCATATAGACAATGTTGTTAAATTGTATAAAAATCTATGAAAATCACTATTCTTTATTACACCAGCAACCAGGAAGGAAATAAGTTCGAGGAACGAGTTAAACAAAACATATTAAAAGTTAAAAAAGATATTCCAATTATAAGCGTATCTCAAAAACCGATAGATTTTGGTCACAATATATGTGTAGGAGAACATGGAGCGTCTGGTTTTAATATGTTCAGACAGGTTCAAATAGGTCTTAGAAAAGTTAAGACACCGTTTGTGGTTTCGGCAGAAGCAGATTGTTTATATCCGCCCAAATACTTTACTCATATTCCAAGAAAACTAGATGTAGCTTATCGGTCATGGAACACATACGTTATGCCACAATGGAGAGCCTTTTTCTTCCACAAATATATGGGGGCTACTCATTCTCAGGTGGTGGGAACAAAATACTACTTAAACAGACTAAATAAATTATTTGAGGGAGCTCCAGATTGGTCTACAAAAGAAAAGAATTTCCCCAAAGAAAGAACTGGAATGGAAGATGTGTTTGATGAGGTAATTCTGTATAAAAGTCGCTATCCAGTAGTTCAGATAAAGACTACAAGAAGTATGAGGCACTATACCTTTTCGGATAGAACCCCAGTACTAGAACTTCCACATTGGGGAGATGGAAAAGAGTTTAGAAAAAAATATTATGGAGATGAATAATGTTTGTAATTTTAACCAGTCAAAGGGCTGGCTCTCATTTATTAGCATCTCTTTTAAATTCGCACCCAGATCTTAGGTGTTACGATGAAATATTTTTATTACCAAAAACCAGGCCGACAAAATTGGGAAGAAAAGAATTTAATAAATTAAAGTGGAATGAGGGGTTTATCCTACATTATAGTCAGTATATGAATTTATCGGATGAAAGAAAAAAGATTATTAAGAGCAGGGTAATCCATCTAACTCGCAATAAGGTGAATCAGGCAAAGTCTATGAAAAGAAATATAAAAAGAGCTAAAAGGTTGATAGACTATAGGTGGTATGTTTTTAGGGATAAATTTGAAAACATATATAACATTACTTATGAAGAAATATGCAATAATAAAAACATTTCAGAATATAGTAATGACAAATTATTAAAATTTTTAGGGGTAAAACCCCATACAATGAAAACAAATTTCAAGAAAGGAATAGATCCATGAAATTGATAGATGCTATGAAAAAAGAGGGTCGTCCATTCGAAATCCCAGACTGCTCTCGTAATGAACTCCCAGAGTTTTTTAAAGAAATGGGATACAAAGTGGGGGCTGAAATAGGGGTATATAAAGGACACTATACCCGAAGATTCGCCAAAGCTGGTCTTAAAATATATGGAGTAGACCTATGGAAGCCGTATAAGGATTTTGACAGAGAAACAGATAATCGGGTGACCAGACAAGAAGAGCTGTTTGAAAGGGCTACAAATTTCCTTTCTCGGTATAAAGAAGTTACTCTTATAAGAAAAAAATCTATGGATGCAGTTAAAGATTTCGAAGACGAGTCTTTAGACTTTGTTTATATTGATGCCAATCATAGGATTAAATTTGCCCTAGAAGATATTTATGAGTGGTCTAAAAAGGTTAGAAGGGGCGGAATTGTGTCTGGGCATGATTATGTTGATGCCAGTGATTTTGGAGAGAATATAAATACCAAATATAAGCGCTGGTATGATAGGAATATTCATGTTAAATATGCGGTTGATGCCTATACAAAGGCTAAAGAATATGAAATAAAGAACTGGTATGTCCTGGGCAGAAAAGAAAAGAGAGATGGAGAGAAAAGAGATAAGTGTAGAAGTTTTATGTGGATAAAATGAAGAACCTATTTATTTATATCACTCCAGAGAAAACTTTTGAGCACGACGAAGAGCTTTCTAAGCTGGTTAAAATATCCATAGAAAATAGCAATTTCTTTGGGCTAGATACGGTGCTAGTAACTAACTTTGATTATGAATATCACGGGGTTAGGGCAACCATAGTCCCAGATGAGTGCTTTTCTTCGTTTAAGCCAACTACTACTAAACTAAAAACTATTATCTACATGATAGAGAATGGGATGATAGATAATGACTGGTATTGGTTTCATGATCTAGATGCCTTTCAATTAGAATATATTACCCTAAACGAGGTCTTACATGAGCTGGATGGAAGGAATATCGGCATGACAGATTATGGTAGGAGCAGCATCAATCGGGGAAGAGATAAGAGGTGGAGCACGGGAACAATATTTTTTAATAAAGACTGCAAAGACTTTTTAGATAAGTGGTGGCAGGTTACTAAGTTATATAAAGTAAATGAAGAAGTATCTTTATTGGAAATGTTAAAAAAGGAAAGATATAAAAAATATAGAGATCAAATAACTAAAATAGATATTACATATAATCTTGGGACCAGAAAAAGAGATGTAAAATATGTTTATGACATGGCTAAAAAACCACTTAAAGTAGTCCATTTCCACCCCCATGACAAGAGAAAGCTCTCCCTTGAGGATGGAGATAATCTTGATGTATGTATGTATGGTAAGAGCAGGATTGGCAAACCACTAATGACACCGCACCTAATCCATTTATTTAATAAACATGGCATAAAATGAGTATTAAAATAAGAAGCAAAGAACCAAAAACATATATAGTAATGGGAGCACCACACTCTGCTACTTCTTTTATTTCTAAAATATTACATGAGAATGGGGTGGACATGAATCCGTCTGATGAAAAATATTATGAAGACAATCAGTTTGCGTATTTTAATCTTTGCATGGAAAAAAAGAATAAAGAATGGCCTGGTCACATGAAGAAGTTAATAAGAAAAAGACAAAAGAAGTTTTGGGGGTGGAAAGATCCGAAAACCGCTTTTACCCTAGATAAATACCTCCCCCACCTTAAAAACGATGTTTACCTAATCTGTTGTTTCCGTAAACCAAGCAGGGTATTAAGAAGCTGGAGAAGGTCAAGAAAGGCCAAGGAGGGCAGGGGGTTGTTAGACAAATATAATAACGCTTTATTAAAATCAATAAAATATTTTTTAGAATATGAAGATAAATAAACAATTATCCATTTTAATCCCAGCTCGAAATGAGGAGTTCTTAAAAATTACCATAGAAGAACTGCTCAAAAAAATAGAAGCAGATACAGAGGTGATTGCAGTTTTGGATGGATACTGGCCAGATCCCCCACTAAAACATGATGATAGGTTAAAAGTTATTCATCTTAACAAGGCTATCGGGCAAAGAGCAGCCACCAATATGGCAGCCAGACTATCTAAGGCTAAGTATGTAATGAAAATGGATGCTCATTGTGCAGTATCTCGGGGGTTTGACAGAATCATGATTGAAAACATGAAAGACCATTACACTATGACCCCTCTAATGAGAAACCTATGGGCATTTGATTGGAAGTGTATGAAGTGTGGTAAAAGGTGGTATCAAGGCCCAGAACCAACTAAGTGTCAAAATGAGGAGTGTGATAGCAAGGAGTTTACCAAGAAAATTAAGTGGAAGGGAAAAGAAAGACCCCAGAGCTATGCTTACAGATTTAACAGTCAACTAGAGTTTAAATACTGGGGAGAATATAAGAAACGACAAAAGGGAGACATTGTAGACACGCTGGGACTTCCAGGTTCTTGTTTTATGTGCACGAGAGACAAATACTGGGAACTTAATATCTGTGATGAGTCTTGGGGCAGTTGGGGAGGTCAGGGTACTGAGGTATCTCTAAAAACATGGCTGTCTGGTGGAGAGGTGAAGGTGAACAAAAAGTGTTGGTATGCACACATGTTCAGAACTCAACACGGCTTCTCGTTCCCCTATCCCAACCCAGCCAGAGATCAGCTAAAAGCCAAGAATACCCTAAGAGACATATTCTTAAAGGATAAATGGCCACAAGCTAAGATGAAATTGAAAGATTTGATAGACAAGTTTGCCCCAGTTCCAGATTGGTAGATAGAGGTTTTGTCACAATGTTGATATAATTTGGGTATGGCAACAAACACCCATTCAATTCTATTTGACGATTCTCCTGAATATGCTTATCGTGCGGCTGCAAGCCTATCTGGATTTGATAGTTTGGCTGGAATAACCATAGAGGCATATATTTATTTTGATTCCCTTAGTGGTCTTATAATCCCGATATCTAACTGGGGCACGGCTGCTGCATCTAGGCAATTTACCGTATACACCAACGATGATAACAAGTTGTATTTTGGATTTTCTACTGCTGACCCATACGCAAGAAATGTAATTAGTGATAACGAAGTATTAAGTACTGGCTCTTGGCTTCATATTGGGGCGTATCTTAATCCAGGCGGAAACTGCACTATGTGGGTTGACAGGGAAGTTGTTGCTTCTAGCACTGGAGGGACTACTGGAACGAACCTGGTTAATGGGACAGACGCAGATTACGGCTTGCATTTTGGATATAGAGAACCGTCTTCAAACGGACAGCTATCTGGGAAGATAGACGAAGTTAGATTTTGGAGTGGATATAGAGATTTGGCTGCTGACAGCGACGACCAAATAGACCCATCTACATCTGGATTAATCGCTTATTATAGATTTAATAATAGTGCATTAGATGAAACCAGTAACGATAACGACTTAACTGTATCTGGAGCTACTTATTCAACATCAGTTCCCTTTGCTGGTACTTATCCCAGCGGAACAAGCGCCTCTCCATCTGTCTCTCCCTCAGTTTCTCCCTCGGTTAGCCCAAGCGTTTCTCCGTCCATTTCTCCAAGTGTTTCCCCCTCTATTTCCCCATCCGCAAGCCCTTCAGTTTCTCCCAGCGTTAGCCCCTCAATTTCTCCCTCCATATCCCCCTCTGCGTCGATTTCTCCCAGTATAAGCCCGTCAGTATCGCCATCCATATCCCCATCGATTTCTCCGTCTGCCAGCCCGTCTGTGTCCCCCTCTTTGTCTCCATCACTATCACCAAGTATCTCGCCATCTATCAGCCCATCGGTATCTCCGCCAGCAGATAAGACTTACACAAGGGGAGACTATAATGCCCTACCAGCAGATGACACAGATTTAGAAAACGCATTTATAGGTAGTGATTATACAGATGTATCTAGCGATAACGATGTCTACGTAACTCAAGGCGCTACAGATGAATATGCCATATTCTTATTCAAAGACCAAAACGACAACAACACAGACCCAATTACTCCCAATTGGAAAGGTAAGAGCGATTTAGCCCCCTCTAGTTCTAAGGTTGCATTACAAATTTATGACTTTGATGGTGAGACTTGGGAAGATGTAGCTGAAGAAAACGAAGCAGATGCAGATGAAGAATTTATTTTAACTGGAACAATTAGTTCAGATTTAGACCATTTTTATGGTGAAGATAACTGGGTAACCTTTAGGGTTTATCAGGATGCAATATAATGCCAATATTAGACGCACAAACACTACCACCAGAGATAACAGATAAATACGAAGTTACCGACAATGCTTTAACTTATATTCCCAAAGAAGATGTAAAAGACAAAATCGAAGTAGAAATAGGAGATAGTAAACAAGTAGACTTCAAACCTCAGTTTAAGATAATGCGTTGGGATAATGAGGTAAACTTTTCTATTCGTGCAATCGAAGATCCGACTGCTACAACTGAGTATGATAAGGAAAAGATTAAGTACATAGCTAAAGATTACGAACTACATATATACGACAAGCCAGAGGCAAGTGAAGATGGAGGCTATGAGGTAGAGTTTGTTTTACCATCAAAGCCAAGTTCTAATATTATTACCTCAACTATTGAAACTAAGGGATTAAACTTTTACAAACAATTAGAATTAACTCAGCAAGAGATAGATGGTGGAAATGATAGACCTGAAAATGTAATTGATTCCTACGCAGTTTATCACTCGACTAAAGGAGGAATGAATAATAGTGCTGGAAAAGAATATAAGGTCGGTAAGGCATTTCATATTTATAGAATAAAGGCTACTGACGCAAATAATAAAGAAACTTGGTGTGACCAAGATATAGATATAGAACATAAAACCCATACAATTACCATCCCTCAGAAATTCTTAGATGAAGCAGTTTACCCAGTAATTGTTGATCCAACGTTTGGGTATACAAGCATTGGAGGCTCTGATATATCAAGAACACAAAACTATTTTAGAGCTATTAGTGGTTATTCTCCTGTTTCTGATGGAACATTAGATTCTTTGTCTTGGTATGGATATTGGAATTACAGTTCTAATTACAGTAAGATGGGTTTATATAATGGAACATCTTTAATTGCAGAATCTAGTTCTATTATTAATCCATCATCAGCTCAATGGAATGAAAGATCATGTGGAGATGAGAATATTTATTCAGCAAATAGCTATTATATTGGAGAAGTTCATGAAGATTATTCATGTGTTTTATATTATGATTCTGAAGGATCTCATTACTTATTTGCTCATACATATAGTAATAGTTTTCCAAACCCATGTACATGGAATGTTACGGAATATGACAATTTGTGGTCATTTTACGCTACCTATACAGCCAGTGGGGGAAGCGCCTCTCCCTCCATCTCACCATCAGTTTCTCCATCTGTATCCCCATCTATAAGTCCTTCTATTTCCCCCTCGGTCTCTCCAAGTGCTAGTCTTAGTCCATCAGCCTCTCCTAGTTTAAGTCCCAGTGTATCCCCATCCATTTCCCCTAGCCTATCTCCTAGTGTTTCACCCAGCGTATCCCCAAGCGTCAGCCCCAGTATCTCTCCCAGTGTTAGTCCCAGCGCCTCTATATCTCCAAGTTTTAGTCCATCTATATCGCTTAGCGTTAGCCCAAGTGTATCTCTCAGTATTTCCCCTTCCGTTAGCCCCTCTGCCTCGATTAGTCCGTCTATTAGTCCAAGTATCAGCCCTTCGGTGTCTCCCAGCCTAAGTCCAAGTATATCACCTAGTATTAGCCCAAGCGCATCGCCTAGTGTGAGCCCTTCGGTTAGTCCTAGTGCGAGTCCCTCGGTGTCTCCAAGCGTGAGTCCGAGTGTAAGCCCATCAGCCTCAATATCCCCCTCTATTAGCCCGAGTATCTCGCCATCTATAAGTCCGTCTATTTCGCCTTCGGTAAGTCCATCATTGTCCCCATCTGCGAGCATAAGCCCATCATTGTCGCCCAGTGTAAGCCTAAGCCTGTCCCCCTCTGTGTCGCCGAGCGTATCACCTAGTGTTTCACCCAGCATTTCCCCGAGTGTCAGTCCGAGTGCATCTCTCTCTCCTAGCCTATCCCCATCCATTAGTCCAAGCATTTCTCCATCTATTTCACCAAGTGTGTCTGAAGCGGTTGAAATAGTTTTGAGTACCGATTTATGGGAGGTAACCTTTGGGGGGGTAAGTGCCAGCCCAAGCGTATCGCCCAGCGTATCGCCCAGTATCTCTCCTAGCGTCTCTCCGTCGGCGTCAATAAGCCCAAGTTTATCACCCTCTGTATCTCAGAGTGTATCGCCTTCAGTTTCACCATCAATCAGCCCGAGCGTGTCCCCAAGTGCATCTCTATCACCCAGTGTCAGCCCCTCTATCAGTCCTTCCATATCACCTAGCATTTCTCCGTCCATTTCACCCTCAGTAAGTCCATCAGCCAGCTTATCTCCCTCGGTATCTCCATCCGTTTCGCCCAGCATAAGTCCTTCTCTTAGTCCATCGATTAGTCCAAGCATAAGCCCCTCAGTGTCGCCCAGTGTTTCTCCAAGTGCTAGTATCAGCCCATCATTGTCTCCAAGCATATCCCCATCGGTTAGCCCATCGGCCTCTCCTAGCATAAGCGTATCGGTAAGCCCCAGTGTGTCCCCCAGTGTTTCACCTTCTGCTTCTATCAGCCCATCGGTATCCCCCTCTGTATCACCCAGCCTATCGCCCTCGGCTTCTCCATCTGTCAGCCCTAGCGTATCTCCCTCAGTGTCACCCAGTGTTTCTCCAAGTGCTAGTGTTAGTCCCAGCATCAGCCCGTCTGTATCTCCATCTGTGTCGCCAAGCCTTAGCCCATCAATCAGCCCTAGTTTATCTGGGGTAAGTGCATCTCCATCTATCTCGCCGAGTGTTTCCCCGTCTGCCAGTCCCTCGGTTTCTCCATCGGCATCAATCAGCCCCAGCGCCAGTCCTAGCCTATCCCCCTCGGCAAGCCCATCTGTTTCCCCGAGTGTGTCCCCAAGTGCTTCGCCTTCAGTATCACCTTCAGCCTCGCCCTCAGCATCCCCGTCTGCATCTCCCTCAGCCTCCCCCTCGGTGTCACCATCTGCGAGTCCATCACTATCACCCTCTATCAGTCCGTCTGCATCCCCGTCTGTGTCTCCGTCTGCATCCCCGTCTATTAGCCCAAGTTTATCCCCAAGCGTATCCCCATCTCTTTCGCCCAGCGTGGTCTATTACAAATACAGGCCTGTAGTTAATATTGAAAGGGAAAAACCAACGCCAAATATTGATGGAGATAACCCAATAATAATTGTATAATATAAATATATGTTAATTAAAATAGACCATCCACAAATAGACCAACAAATGACTAGGCTATCAGCCAATGTTGCAGCCTCAGCCTCCTCATCAACAGTAGAAAACAATGATGGTTTTGCTGCTGATATTTACGCATTATTTGGTAAATTAGGACAGGAAAGAACCGAAATAGTCTTACTTACCTCAGTAACTGGAAATACTACTCTGGGTCATACTACTGGGCCCGTTTTTGCCCATTCAGCTCGCACCCCAATATATAAGATAGGCTTTAATCAAGCAGAGATATACAGTGCCACTAGTGAAACTGGAACTTACAGCTTACTTACCACAGTAGACCTAGACGTAGACGAAGATTACACAATTTATGACGATGAAGATGTCACTACTACTACTTGGTACAAGGTCAGATATAAGAATGAGACTACCGAAGCTAGATCAGAATACAGTGATGTAGTTCAGGGGACTGGATATACTGAAAACTCTCTTTATTCGATGGCCAAGGAAGTGGCAGAAGAATTTGGAGATCCAGACTTTAGAGAGATAAGTAGGGCTGATGTTTACCGAAAACTTAGGGCTGCGGTTAGGAGAACAGTTATTGAAGTCGCTAAGAATGTTAAGGGATTCATGAGGGCGTATAAAGAAGAAGCTATGGCTGGTTCAGCCGAGTATACAGTTCCAGACAGGTTAATACACCTCTATAAAATAAGAACTAACTATTCTGGCAATACGATTGCTGATTCTTACCCAGTAAAAATCTTTACCTCTAAAGACAAGGTTTATGACCAGTCAGACTACAGTTCTATAGATCCACACGCTTACTGGGAGGGAGATAAGGTGGGGCTTGTTCCAACCACTAATAGCTCTGGATATATTTACTGGTATTACTTACAAGCCCCAGAGGACATGTCTGATCCAACTGATACTCATGGCCTACCCTACGGAGCAAGAGACCTACTGGTCTTATACGCCCTAGACAGATTATGGAGAGAAAAGAATCAAGACAAAGCTAAAGTTTATCAAAGTGACTACTATGAGGCTTTACCAGAATATATTGACTTTGTAGCTCAGAGCAGGCAGTCTGTTATGAGCCCCAGAGTTAAGATTGTGTTTGGCGAAGACCTGTATTGTTAATGAAATATAAGGAAATCATAGGATTTTCAGGAATTAATAGACAGGTATCTAATTTTCTTGTTAAACAAGGAGAGTTTAGTGATTCGCAAAACTTTAGAACCCAGAAAATCGGGGTGCTTAAAAAAGCAGGAGACTACGAAGCCTATTGTGCCAAGATAACCGCCCATACTATCTATTCTGGAGTACAACACACCTTAGCCGCAGGGACCAGAGAACACTTTGTAGCCATTAACGGCTCTGCCAATGCTGGAATATATAAGAATGTAGCTGGCACATGGACTAGCCAATCTCAGGCTCTTACAAAAAATAATGTCGTCAGAATGGCATATTTTCCTCCTCTTTTGACTACATTTGCAGTCAATTATGCCGATGCTACTCGCTCATACAGTGCTGCCTCATGGTCTACTTCTACCAATGTTACTGACGCTCCCAAAGCTAAAGACGTAATGTCATTCGGAGATAGGGTGTACTTATTTAATTGTGTAGTTGGAGCAAATTCATATCGAGACAGGGCTTATCGTTCTTCTATTGTAGATACCTCAATCACTTGGGATACGGACAATGATTGGATAACCTTTGAAGATGAGGTTGTCGGGGCGGGAAGAATGGGAGAACACATGTTTGTAGGTTGTAAATCATCTTGCTATCTGTTCACTCTTAATGATGAGAAAATACTTATCTCTACTCAGGGATTAGTGGGGATAAATGCTATTGCTTCTTATGGGAAGTTGGTATTTTATGCCACCAGAGACGGAGTATATGCCCACGATGGTGGCGAAGAAACTAAAATCAGCGAGCCGATTCAAGATTACTGGGATGCTATATCAGAAACTAATATTGGTAGCGTGGTAATGGGAGTAGATGGTAATTCGCTATTTGTTTATGTGGGAACAATAACAGTTGATGGAACCTCAATGCCCACTACTGTGTTTGAATACGACATTCTACAAAATGATTGGAATAAGCTTAATTATGGGCTGACAATTACCGAGATGCACAACTTTATTGACAGCACTTATGGGCAGCAACTATATGCTGGCACTTCTACTGGCTATGTGTGGAAATTAAATAGTTCTCAGTCCCAGAATACTGGCGTAATACATTCTTATTATGAAACTGATTGGCAGTATGGGAATGACCCCAAAGAAATGAAAACATTTTATGAACTCTGGGGTTATGGTAAAGAGCTATCAGGATTGAATGTCAGCTACAAGGTAGATGATAGGGATTGGGAATCAATTGGACAATTAAACGGAAGCAGGGATTTTTGTAAATTTAAGGTTAGGGGATACAGAATCAAGTTTTTATTAGAAGAATCATCTAAAGATAACATGTATGAACTTCACATGTTAGAATACGGTTATGAACCTCAATATGAGGAAAACCGAGATAAGGAGAGATGATGGATTATAGAGACTTAGGCTTTTCTGGATTTTTAACAAAATCCTTATTTAAAAAAAGACAATCCTCTGCTGATGTTAGGGGAGATCTAAGTTCCAATACAGTTGGAGCTAAAGAATTGAAAAAGAAATCTATTGATAATGAGCAAGTAAAATATAACTATCGTGGATTCAATGCGGTAGTAGATGCTGGGGGAAATGGAGACTTTAAAGACATACAAGAAGCTATAATTTATGTTAATGATAATGGCGGAGGAAGAATTTTAATCAAAAAAGGTACTTATACACAAACTACAGACATAATAATGTATGACAATATTACATTAGAAGGAGAGGGGTCATACAATGGCACTAACATTTCTTTTAATAGCTTGGGGAATGGTATTTTTATCCATGATTTAAACAATGTTAGAATAACTAATCTTTGTATAATCGGCAGTGCAAGTTCTACAATCGGAGCTATAGATATAGATGATTCGACAAGGATTAAGATTGATAATGTCTTCTTTTCTGCAAATGTTAGTGGGGGGAGTGGGATTGATATAAGAATTGTTGGCGACTCTTATAATGTAAGCGTAAGTGATTGTACTGGAGAAGGCGGAGAAACATTTTTATATATGGATTCTAGTATTTCTTCTCCTAAATTTTTTACAAACATTTCTTTAACTGATTATTCTGGAGATGTTATTTTTGGAGACGGAGAGATTGATGGTTTAAAAGGAGTGTTCTTTTCAAATGTTAGTATATATACTTTTGCTGAGGCAGCAATAAAAGGGCAGTTAAATCATTGTAAATTTTCTAATATATATATCTATAATTCTGGTACAAGCACGACTAATGTAATAGATATAACCAGTGGAAGCTCAAATGAATTTACCAACCTAGAAGTTATAGCAAATGCTACGGGAGATTTAATAAATATAGATAGATTATATAATCAATTTACTAATTGTTATATTGAAAATGGAAGTAGTGGAGATGTAGTAGATATTTCTAATACTCACAATAGTTTCTCTAACTGCAGGATGGTAGGATCAACTTCAACAAATAAAATATTGAGGATTTCTGGAAATGATAATAAAATTAATAGCTGTCAGATAATAAATACTAGCTCTGGTATACCAGTAGAAATATCATCAGCCTATAATGGAATAACTAATTGCAATCTGGATGGAAATAGCTCTAACGCATATACTCTACAATGCCTCTCTGCTGGAGATGGAAATATGATAACTGGATGTAAGATTGGTCAATATGCAACTAATGCAGTAAGATTTGATTCTGGAGCAGACTATAATGTTTTGACTGGAAACAGGGTCTTTTCATCGGTTTCTGACGCTGGAACTGGAAACGTAGACTCAGGCAATGCTTAATAAATCTTGATATAATATATATATGCCATTCAAAGAAGCAGGAACAACAGTAACATGGGCAAACCCACAATTTGTCCCAGAAAGTCAGCGTGAAAACGGTGGCTGGTATTATAATCCAGATACTAACAGAGTAGATCGCTGGTGGAGCGATGGTGGAAGTTCTAGTCAAAACAGCACTGGATCTCTAGAACAAGAAGCAGAAGATAGAATGGTAAACGACACTGCTGATCTAATTTCAGAGTATCTAGACAAACTTAATAGGGCAGACAACATAACATTTTCAGATGAAGAGCTCCAAAATTTCCTTGATAAAGCTACTGCAGAAGTACAACCATATTACGATAAAAGGTTAGCTGAAATTAAGACTGGTATACAAGAGGGACAGATTCAAGATGCAGAAGATCTACTTATTGCCCTAAGAAGAAGCAAAGACGAAGTAGAAATGTCTCTCAAAAAGTATGACTTAGAAGAAGCCCAAACAGAGGAAGAGTTTATAAACACCCTTGCACAGATTACTTCTCAAGAAGGAGAAGATCTGGAGCTAAGTAGATTAAACTGGAGGGATAGAGTTAATCAGGCCAGAAACCAACAAGTTCAAAAAGGTATTCAAACTAGCGGTATTGGAAAACAAGAGACTGCTACGCTAAATCAAAGAGCAGACATTGAACAAAGTGGTATCGCTAGAAGAGCAGATGAGAAACAACTAGCACTAGAAACTGGTAAAAAATATTCATTAGAAAACATTGCCCTTGCTAGAGAAGCAGTCCAAAGAGAAAGAGTGAGAAAATACGGGACAGAAGATGAGGCTACCGCACTAGAACAAGGCCTTAAAGATAGGGCTGGTGTAGAGGGAGATGACTTCTCTGAAATTGGATTACTTAGTAACAGAGCCAAGAGAAATGTAACTGCCTATAAACCAGAAGCCTTAACTCAGACAGAAGAGGAAAGAAAGAGAGCTATAGAGTCAAGAAAACTAAGATTACAAGAAGAAGAAAGATTGGCAAAGTCTGCTAGACTAAGATCAGAGGCAACAAACCTAAGAATGAGTAATAGTAACTTAAATAATTATCTAAATAATAACTAATATGCCCACATACGAAGAAGACTACTTAAAAATCAAGAACGCTAGAGACAAGCAAGGACAGATGAATAAACAATCAGCTGATCTAGCTGCTGGTGCTCAAACATTCGGAGATAGAGTTAAGGCTAAAGTCAGAGAAAAGATGGCTGCATCTGGGATGGATAAATTATCCCAAGATTATGGTCGTGCCACAGGGCAACTAGTCAGTGAACCAGCAGCCATGAGAGCTAGAATGGCTGATGTAAACCCTCTACAAGTAGATGCCCTAACAGCTAAACAAACAGGACAGACACTTGATACTCTAACTTCTACTAGCGAGTTTCAAAAACTAAGAGATGCGAGTATTACAGACGTTATAGATTCTAGTACTAACAAGATACTAGCCCAAGCAGCTCAAAAGAAAGCTGAGGCTGACAAGGCTCAACAAGAGGCAGACTCACTGATCGAGGAGATTAGACTAAGAATGGACCAACAAAAAGCCAGTATGTCTGGTGAGTCTAAACAAACAGTTAATTTACCTGGATTTGGAGATGTACAACTAACAGATAGTCAAATAGCTAGTCTGTGGTCTAGCGGTAAATTAGGAGGTAGTGGATTAGATCAAAAAACACAACAAGAATATTCTTCGGTAAGTAAAATAATTAACCAACTAAAAGATATGTATTATGGACAAGAGGGATCAGAAGATGATCTATCTAGGGGCAGATTAGGAGGGGCTTTCTCTAATGTAAAATCTTGGATAGGGATGGACAGTGATGTCAAAAACTATAATAGAACCAAAGACGGTATTGTATCAACACTAAAAGGGCTTGTTGGAGAGAGTGGGGTTTTATCAGATGAAGACACTAAGAGGCTTAAATCTTTACTTCCCAAGACCACAGATACAATGGAAGAAGCAAAAGAACAATGGAAAGAAATAGACAATCTTTTGAATAACAAATATGGATTAAGTTGGCAAATAACTGGAGTACAGGAGTAATATGAAATACGAAATAACCAATAAACAAACTGGGGAAGTTAAATATGTAACCGCAGATCAGTTGGCTAACTACGGTTTGTCTGCCCCATCATCAAGTCAACAGACAACTGAGCCAAAGGAAGAAAAAAATACGGCTCAAAAATTAAGCGATTTCTTTGCTCCAGCCTCTAGAAAATTTGGAGAGCTGTTGGGCGGATCTGCTCTTATGGGCAAACAAAATAAGGCCAACGAACAATTGTTGGAACAACTGAAAATAAGACACCAATCTCTGCTTGATGAGGCAGCTAGAGAAACAGACTCAAGAAGAAAAGCAGAGACGCTTAAAATGGCTAAAGATACGGTTAATAGAATGAATGAGCTGGGTGGAGAGACTCAAGAAATGGTTAAGGGGATAGAAGAAAGATCTGGGTATGATCCAAATAGGTCTGCCGTGTCCAACTATTTAAAACAAGCCGCTGGAGTAGGAGCTGAAGTAGGAACTTATGTTGCCCCTACTGGTAAAAACTTAGCTGGTAAGGCTGGAATGGGAGCTATAGAGGGAGCTTTAACTGGAGTAAGCGAAATGGATAACTGGGGAGAAGCTCAAAAGATTATTAATGGAGCACTGGGAGGAGCGATAATGACTGGGTCTTTAGATTTAGTCGGGAAAGGGCTCGGGAAAGTGTGGAAGACATTTACTAAAACTTGGCCTGAAGCATCTTTTGCTAGGGGACTAGATGTTAAAAACCAATCAGAAATTAAAAAAGCATACAAGGTTTTGAACCAAATGTCTGAAGATGGATTCAAGGGTAGCTATAAAGACTCAATTAAATACCTAAGAACCCTAGGAGAAGGGGCCGAAGAAGTTTTACAGAAAAAGCAAGGTTCATATAGCGCTAGAAAGCTGTTGGGAAATGTAGACGATGAAGTCTTAGATGATACATTAAATGAACTTGCTGATATAGCTGGAGATATTAAGGTAAGTAAGGCAATTAAACCAGATTCTACCTCTGTATTTAAAGGTGCTAATGGTGAAAAAGCCTTAGAATCTCTAAGTAAACTTAAAATGGGAGAAGAAATAGATTTGCAAGAAGCTTTGAACCTTAAAAGGGTGGCTCAAACAGCATCTAGTTGGTCTAAGGATTCTAGTAAACAAATGTTTGATAGGTTTGGGAATATAAGTAAAAAGATAGGCCAAACACTTAAAAATTCAGACGATGAGATTAAAAGGGCGTTAGAACTAGAACAAATTTCTACTGTTCTTGGCCCATTAGCTGATGCTGCCTCTGCAAAAACATTTAAAAATGCGCTGCCTACAATTCTTGAATGGTCAGCTTTAATTGGTTCTGGGTTTGCTGTTGCTACTGGTAACTATGGATATGGAGGAGTGGCTGGAACTGCGTTTGCACTAAATAGAGCTTTGTCTGGAAACAAGGCGGTTGGCACATATAATTTTGGCAGGAATGTAGAGGGCAAGCTAGATAACCAAGCCGTTAAGCAACTAAGAAACTTTTTATGGAGAACTAGCGCTAGAGAAGGAGCTAAACTAGCAAATGAATAATTATGTTTGATAAAATAATGCAAAGATTGCGAGGAACGGTTGGTGCAGCACTTAACGCCCCCAGGCTAAGGCGGGAAAATGAATACAATGCCAGAGGCAGGCAGGCCGTATCAGACACAGAGGCGTTTGAAAGAATGGCAGGATATTACGACAAGGATGCCATGAACCCCAAAATGTTTCAAAGAAATGCAGTAATGCAGGCTACTGGACAGACTATACCTATACCTCCAAAAGCTTCTGAGATTATTCAAGAACAGGTAGGAGGAAATAGACAGGCACTAGAGTCAATAGAACCACAAACACCTGGCATGGAAGTATATCGTAAAGACATGGAAATGAACCCAGACTTATTTGATGTGATTATGAACGCTCAAATACCTGGAGATCCAGATGAACAAGTAGGAGGAATGAGAGCTGAAGATTACATCAGGAGAATGGTAATGAATTTAGCTGCAAGAGAATCAAGCGGAGGGAAAAACCTATCTGGGGATAGTGGTAATGCTTTTGGTCCTTATCACATCAATCAGCTCTATAGAAAAGATATAACTCCAGATGAAGCGATGGACTTTGAAAAAGCAACAGAATATGTTTTAAAGGAAATTAACAGGAATAGAAAATCTGGTAAAAATTACGATCAGTGGCTTAGGTCTTGGAACAGTAAATCTGGATATGTAAATGATGCCCCTAGATATGATGTAGAAATGCCAAGAATGGCAACCTCATCAGCTTTTACTAGGAAATAAACACACCCTCTGCCATATTTTCCCAATTTTCTTTTTTACTCCACTGTTCTAATTTCTTCTGTATTTCTGGAATAGTGAGCCGTTTATTACAACCAGCTGGAATAAAATCAGCACAATCCTCACAATTCCAATGCCCAGACCGAGCCGTTTTTACTTTACATTCATAACAAACCCCATTCCCACCCACCTCCTCACTACCAAAGTCTTTATTTTTTTTCCATGCTTCTACAGCATTAATAATTTCTAGTAATTTTTTTTCTTTATTATTACAATTACTTTTTTTTATTTCTCTATATAATTTTCTATAAAAATCTAACATATATTTCCAAGAGGGAGTAAGTAAATTTGTCCTCTTAGTATTTTGATTAGTTAATAAATACTAGAAACCCTACCTAAAGCATTTAGGCAATACAGTTACGTCGGTAATGGTGCAAGTACTTGTTGACAGTTATTTCCTGTCGGGAGGTTAGATTGCTGTCTAACTCATGTAATCTGGAACTTGTTTAACGCCTCATCCAGCATTTCTGTTTGTCCTTGGCGTTAGTTTTCACTAACACAGACAGAGAGTACCCTTTAGCTTACAGATCTAAGCGGTCTATAGAGTTGAAAACTGCTCTTATGAAATTGTACGGGGGCTCTATAGATACTCCCTGTAAACTCTCTCTGCCTATGTTAATGAACTAAAAAGAACCCACAACTCAAGTTAAGAAAAATTGTGGGCTCGTGTTAATTATTAAGTAGGTCATAAAAAAATCAGTTACTCTATTCTTGGGCGCAGTGGGTATGTTGTCCTTAACCCATACCCAAGAATACAATAACTGATACGGACAACATTTTCACTGCTTTAATATAAGAGTATTATAGTTTATTTTCTTAATTTTGTAAATATCTTTTCGGTCAATTCCTTATTATTCTCTATCTTCTGATGACAGGCTACACAGGCTAAGCATACCTCATTAAAGTCCCAGAGCTTCTCTGGTTGAGAGTAATACCACACTCTCTTATGTCTGTGAGCAAAGCCTAGAAAGCTGTGATTTAAACAGCCTTCCAGACCTATCTCACATGTCCTTATATCCTTGTCCCAGAACAGTTGCTTGAGTTTACGATTTGCTTTTTGATTTATTTTTGTTTGTCTTCCCATTTAATCCTCGTCTAATTTCATAACATGAATAATGTAAGTTCCATCTTCTTCTTCTCCATTAACAACAATAACATTGTCTGGTAATTTAAAATCCTTATCTCTACTGTCCGCTGTCCAAAACTCTTGGCTTTCAAATAATGTATCAGAAATTAGTCTAGTCATTTTTTTAATTGTCATATTAATCCTTCCTTTTTAAAGAACTCATATATCTCATAGCCATAAGAGTCTATGTAATCTCTTGCATAGTCTCTAGCTAGTTTAGAGTTCCAGTAAATAATATAATCTTTTTCTTTGAGATACTGATTCCACCTCATGAGATACATCTTTTCTATGGGTAGCTCAGCTAACTCACACACTAGAAAGTAGAATGGGATTTGAGCTTTTCTAGACCATTCCAAACTATTGGAAACTCCTGTCTTATACTCAAACCCCACTCCAGAGTCATAGGTATCTATAATACACTTCACATCAAAGATGTCATTATACGAAGCTACTACCACCTTCTCATTCTCAGGGTGCTTAAAACTCCCCTCAAAATTTTTAATATCAAAGAACCAATCGGGGAACTGTCCTTTTTCCTCAATGGGTTTTTGTATTTCCTCGTGTAGTCTCCTACCATCTATCATGTATTTATTGGGAGTAGACTTCATGTGAAAATAGGTTTGGATAGCTTGATCTACTTCTCCTCTAGCCCACTGACTGAGTAGTGAATAGGATAGTCTTAGTTTCATTCTAATATTAAAATGGTTTTAATTAACTCTATTGTTTCCTTGTCGCTTCTTTTTAGTTCTTTACATAAATCTAACATGCTTTTTATTTGTTTAGACATAGCCCTAAGCCCTGTATAAAAAGATTCTTTTTCTTTGTTTTTAAATATTTTCATTATTCCTCCAAAAACTTATTATTAAGCGAAAATGAGATAGATTTAGTTCTGTCCTTCTCATGAATCCCATCAGGCATTTCCCCTACCTCTTTAACATACTTATCTACCTTACTACTATCTACAGAGTAATAGATCTTCTCTTTGAGAAAGGGTTTGGCTATCTCTATCTCACTCATTTTATAGGTATACTTAGCCCCATAAGAACGATAAATAGCTTTTACCCTTTCTCCTATGACTCCTTTAAATGATGGGTCAATAGTCTCTCCCGCTTGTTTAATGGACTCCTTAACGTGGCCTACGGCTTCATTAACGATATTCTGTAGCTCTAAGAGCTTAACTAGGTATTCTTCAGCTTCTCTTTTTAACACTAGCTTACCTGCCTTCTCAGAGAGTTCTACTGGGTATTTAGGATCAACCATTATTTTACTCATTTTGTTCCTCCAAGTATTTCATGTATCTAAATAGTCCCCAGGCTGTAGTTTCTCTGCCTTCCATATATAAATCTATTAAAATTTTTTTTATATCATCTAGAGTATAAGTGGGTTTAGTAGGGAACTTGGGCAGTTTATTTCTCATATAATAAACCAATCATCGGCGATCATGTCTGTTTCATGAACCGCCCATTGATGGGTTTTTCCTTTAGTATGTATTGATAAAAACTCATTGTGCATGAGTGCGTATTCATTCTTATCTTCCCAAGCTAACCGAGAGACTTTCTTACCTTTGTGTACTTGTTTAATAGCCTGATAAAAGTCAAAGGGCTTTGTCTCTTTTTTAGGGGTTATTATGGGAACTGGTTTGTTAGGTACTGGAGAGTGCATATTATTTATTTAGATTACTATTTATAATTTCACTAGCTTGGACTTTAGTCATTCCCTCAAGCCATAGCTCAGGCCATTTGTCCATGATTAGCTTTTTCTGTGCTGGTGTTGCCATCTCTTTTCCAGTCCCACTAGGTGCAGAGTCAGACCATTCTACAAAGTCACAGCCACTAGATTGCTTAGTCTTCCAGTCATATTTAGCAGTAGAACACTTGATGTGCTTTTTACCCTTAGCTTCAAAATAAATCAGCTTAGAACCACACTTAGGACAGGTTCTATCAGGTACATATTCAACTTCTTTCTTATAGCTTGAATATCCCCTCTTAGCCTGAGCGGTAAAGCCATTAGAGGCAAAGTACTGCTCTTGGACTGCCATTCTATTGAGTAAATCGTCCTCATCATTCCCTCTCATAGTAAACAGTATGGGAAACCCAGCTTGAGTATTTAGAGAGTAAGTAACACTGGCTCTAGCCTCATTGAAATCATTTGCCATATCTTTTCCTTTCTCTATTTACAATTATCTGTAAATAGCTAGTTGATAGACCATAACCGCCAGCAGACTTAGGGTAACTCAGTTCCCTGTAAGATTTGGGGTCAAAGTCTTTCTTTCTTTTTAATGCTTTTTTAACTAAGTGTTCTAGTTCTTTGTGTGATAGTTTAGAGTTCACCCATGCAGGGTCATAACCGCACTTCTCTAGAAAGATCTTAGTATTACGATAGCGTTTTTCTGGATACATAGTATTCCTTAATTTAATAACACATAGATTATAACAGGTTGTATAATACTATTCAATATCTTTAATAGCTAGATAGAATACAACCATCCAAATTAGTACTGCAATCATACATTTTCTCGATAGACATGAGTACCTTTCTCATTCTGTCGCTTCTTTCTTAGCATTTTAATAACTGGATTGGGTTGCCATCTTGGTTTAACCCCAAACTTTTCAGCTCTCTTTCTATCATTAGCCTGAACCATACGCCTAGCTCTGACTACAGAAGAATATGGTGGCATTTCCAAAAACTCTTGATAACTCATGGTATTCCTTGCAAAAGCATGCAATTCCATGTGCATATGCCAGAACAAAGACCTATCATCGCTTCTAGTTTCGGGATATTCCTCTAGCATATTTTGTACTAACTTGTATAATTTCATTTGCGTGGACGGATAGTAGAGTAGAACCCTACTATCTGTCTATTTAATTTATTAAGATTTGCAATTGCTTTTTTGTTAAGTTCTTCTCGGCAGATTTCTTCGTGTTCTGCCTCAAAGTCTTGGTCATACTCACAATCGCAGATTGGACATCTAGTTATGCTCATAATTCTGCTGGAATGCCATCTCCTTTATAGCTCCCATGTTTTTTTCTATTTTCTGACTCTGCCTCTACTATTAAAACAATGTCTTTATAGTTAAGGCACTCTCTAATGTCCCATTTAGTATTGACTAACTTTCTTATTACTTCCTCTGGTTTTTCATGAAATTGGGTAGCTAACTCCTCGACAATCCCTTGAAATTCCAAGATCATATCATAATAATCATCTGCTAATTTTTGCTTATCCATATTTGTTAGTTAATCTTTCTATAGATTGAAACTATTTTGTATTGTTTATAATTGACTGGCATATCTTGTAAGAAGTCATCTAAGTCCTCTTTAGTGTCAAAATATACAGTTCTGATTTGGAGCTTACCTTTATGGATAAACTCAAAATTTAACTGAAATTTGTCCTTCATTTTTCTCCTTAATATATATATTTTTTAATAACATCAAACTCCTTTTTGCTTAGCTCTGATATGCTGTTTATTTCGGCTTGTCGATAATCATCTTCTATCCATTGACTATCTTCTCTTCTAATTTTTAACTCAGCCATATCTCTGCTTTCTGCCATTACTGGTGTTTGATACATATACTCATATTCTCCATCTCTGATGGTATGAGTAACAATAAAGTATTTCATTTTTTATTCACCTCACTTTCATTTTAATAATAATAATACATAAACTAAGAATAATACTGATATAAAACTAATAATATCCTTTATTTTCTCCATATTCACATATAGTCATAATTAAATCTTGCAAGATCTCTTTTTCATTCATTTCAAAGATTTCACAGTCATAACTGACTTTTTCTAATAAGTTTTTTAACTTGATAGTGGCTTGTTTATTGTCCATTATCATAAAAATTCCCCTCTTAATATAGATACTAGCGGTACTTCGTGTCTTACTAATTGGCCTAAGAATTGATGTTCAACTAGATACATTACTTGTATTATTTCATTGGCCATATTCCTAGTAACATGAATATCTACTATGGTTTCAATGGCTTTAGCTTTATTATTGGCCTTGTATTGTTTACCAATATATTCTGGCCTAATTTTATTATCCATATTTTTATTCTATTTATTAACTGATATCCCACTACTACAGAGGTAAATAGTGGGGTATCAATCAATAAGCAAGTATCAGAGCCTCTGTATTAGTTTATAATCTTTCTATTTTCCACCAACCTCTAATTTCCTCATCATTTTCATCTAAATAATTTAATTCTCCTTGATTATAGCCCGCCACTATCATTTCCTTAATGTGCGTTTGTTCGCTTTCTGGCATTTCCATATCATTATCATAGTAAAAATAATTGATATTGTGTTGTAAAATTGTTATATTTTTATTCATATTTATTCCCTAATGCTTGCTATTGTTGATGTTAAGGAGCTAAACTTTCACATTGCAAGCGGTAAGAGTTTACCGCCTGTCATCTGAGGGGTTAAGATTGCATTGAACAATAAAACTTGCTAATTGCCATATCAAAATTTGATGGCTTTCTATATTCATCAGTCCACTTTTCAGTCTCATTTAAAACAAGTTTTATAATATTCTTAGTGATATATTTAGTTGTATATCCCCTTAACTCAAATTCTTTTATTATTATTTTTATTGATTGATTGATTGTCATATATTTTCACCTATAAACTATTAGCTTATATAGTGATCTTGATTTTGTTAAAAGCTTTCAATAATAAAGGATTCATCATCAATCATTATTACGGTTGTCTTATCCTCTAAGTCCTCCATTGATTCTATATTGTCATAATCACTTTGTAATTCCTTTAGATTCTTATATTCAGTGAAATCAAAACAGAAAGTAATGGGATCAAAGTCTATTTCCTGTCTTATTCCTTTCTCGTATTCCTCAAAATAATCAAATAGTGCTTCTAAACCTTCATAACTAAAATTCTCAGGCATGATATCTAGGAATCTAGAGCAGAATTGAGTTTTATTGAGTGTGATCTTCATAGTATTTCATAAAATAGATTATTCTATTCTATGCCTTGATTTTTATAATTGTCTCTAACAATCCAAACATCAGCCAACAAGATTTGATTAATGTATTTTAATTAATGCCTTACTTGTTTATTCCTAATTCTCTAGCAAGGGAATAAATCTTGCTTGATAGTTTACAAAGATAATCCCTCTCTTTATATGCTTGGTCTTTAAACTCATCTGAAAAAGTTAAATTAGCACCAGTTTTATAAATTTCTTCTAAAAAGTTTATTTTTTTAGAGATAATACTAATACTTTTATAGAATAAGTCATTTTGATCAATGATTAAATCTTTGACTATCTCATATTGTTTTTGTAAGTTTCTTTTCATATTATTTATTCAAATCAGTGAGTATATATTCTCCTGACTTGATTTTTTCCTGTATTTCTTTTTTACTTGATGTTCCTAAAAACTGATTGAGATATTTCAAGGTGGTTCTTGAATAATCCCAGTAATTAATATCTAAATAGATTTGATTTATATATTTATTCTCTGGTTTATAATCTAGTCTTTTTGCTTTGGCAATTATAGATTTATAACTTTGAAAATAAACATTCCATTTATCATCTACTATAATATATTGATTTGCCACTGGTCGTCCTGATCGTGGACTTATCATATTTGATACTTTCATATTTGTATCTTATTGGCTTGTGTTTGAATTGTTAAAGAGCTTAATTTATACATTAGAAGGGATATAAGTCCCCTCTATCTATAAACTATAATAGATCGTAATTCCCCTCTGATAACTCTTGAAAAATAACCTCTTCCATCTCTTCTATCTCTTCTAATTCGTAACTCTTAACAGTCCTATCTTCTAACCATTGAGTAAAGTCTTCACCGTTTACTCTGTCTGTAGCTTGATACATATTTATTCTGATAATGCTTATCAGATCCTTAACTTGATAATATATCCATATTAACACGGTATACAAGGCATGTCAAGTATCAATTAACAGGCACAGGCTTATCAATCCTATATTCAAAGCAAGCTAATCATTAAGGTAATAGTGTTATTAGAAGTTATTAGATCAACGCTAGATCATGCTAGTTAGAATCCCCATATTCTATGTCTAGTAAAGTATTGTATATATAATTAAGTAGTAGTAGCTATTTATTAGTAGAGTAGTAGCCACCTCTTTTTCTTTCTTATTCTTATAATTATATTAATTAACAGAGGTAATATAGGGGGGGTAGGTAGTCAAATGACCTGATAAAATTAAAATTAGTGTATCCCTCCATCCCCAAATTTCTAATATTTTTTAGTATTTTATACCACAATTGTGTATTGATATAATTGTGTAATTGTGTATAATATTTGTATGATTAGAACTAACATATCCTTACCAGAAGAACTGTATGAAAGATTGCGGGAAAAAAAGTTTAGGGAAAACAGATCGTTGTCTGAGATGGTGAGAGAGGCACTAGAGGGGTATTTGTTTAAAGAAGTTAAATCTTCCCTGGAAAAAGAACAAGATGCTGTTAAAATTAGAAAAGATATTTGTGAACACGGCTTGCCCAAGAGTTTGTGCAAGAGGTGTATGTTCAAATGAAAAAACTAGGCAAACCAGAACCTGACTCAGAGGTGGTCAATAAAGAACCTCGTGTATTGTTAATTGGATATGGGTGGGTAGGACAGTATATGGGGAAGTATTTTAAAACTGCGGATATTGTGGATTCTAGTGGGTATGTTAAAAAGGAACATGATAATTATGATCTGGCAATTATTTCAGTTCCTACTCCAGACATGAAGGGGAAGTGTGACGCCTCAATTGTTGAGGAGGCGGTGGATAAGTATCAGGACATGGTTGATATTTTCCTGATTAAAAGTACGGTAGAGATTGGTACAAGTAGACGACTAGAGGAGAAATATCAGGCGTATGTGTGTATGTCTCCTGAGTATATTGGGGAAACCCTAGGCCATCCCCTGTTAGAGCCACGCAGAGATGCTTTTCAAATTATCGGGGGCAGTCCCAAGGCAACTGAGAGAGTGGCAGAAATGTTTATGAAAGTTTTACACGCCTCTGCCCCCATGTTGTTAGTTAGTCATGAAGAGGCTGAAATTATCAAATATTGTGAGAATTATTGGATAACTAGAAGGGTTGATTACTGGAACGATGTACTGGAGATTTGTGATAGTTTTGATGTATCATTTACCAGGGTAAGAGAAGGAGTTGTCTTAGATCCCAGAATGGATCGTACCCACTCTAATGTTTACCGAGACAACAGGGGCTGGGCAGGAAAATGTCTGCCCAAAGATATGAACGCTCTGGCCTACTCTATGAGAAAGAGGGGCAATCCACTCACCACCTTAGAACAATTAATTGATAAAAATAATAAACTCAGAAATGAAACTAACTCCTAAACAACAGGCGGTCGTAGAGATAGCAGTAAATGATGTAGCGGAGGGAAGGGGGTTAGATCTGACCGAGGCTACACGCAAGATTTACAATGTTAACGGGAAGAGAAGCGCTCAGGCCATCTCGGGCAAGAATTTAACCAGGAAACATTTTAGGCAGGCGTTGATGAACGGATTGACCAAGAGAAATATAATCGGGGAAAATTCCAGGGTAGAAGTAGTCTTGGATCAAGGATTGGATGCTGAGTTTAAGGGGAGACCAGATCACAAGACACGCCTAGAATATGTTAAGGAGATTAATAAGATTAGCGGGGTCTATGCGGCTGAGAAGAGAGAGACCAAGAGCATGAACCTGAATATTGATATGTCCCAAGAGGAGCTAGAGGAAAGAATTAAAAACCTTAACAAGGAGCTAAATGAACCATGAGGCTCTCGATACCGCCATTGATATTTTAAGAGACAAGGGACTTTTAAAAGATATTTGTGGCATTTTTACTTTAGAGCTTGTAGAGACTTATTTAGATCAAAGTCATGATGAAGAAACCATAAGAGATGTGCCGACTCTGTTTTGTGAGATAGTGATTCAACTACTAGAAGACGGCGTGTGTTGATATAATATAAGGTATGGCAGAAAATATAACCAAGCCAGAAAAGGCGAAAACACCTCAAAAGTTAAAAAATGGCAAAAAAAAATAAATCAACCGAATACACACCCATTACGCCTAAAAATTTTCGTGAGAAACTTAAAGGCCTTGCTTCGTTATTTAGGGACATATTGTGGCTTGCGACAACGGCATTTGCTTTTATTCTTTTTGCTAGTAATAGCTGGTTTGCTTTTAAATCTGCACACATTATTGCGATTATTGAAGACCTCACCAGTGCAATCGAAGTCAACGCAGCTAATATTAGCTATTGCCGACAGAATTATGAGCATATTCAGGAGGTTGTGGAAATTTATATAAAGGAAGATAGGAAGAATACGGAGATAGTCAAAGAAAATATATCTGAGATCAATGGGTATTTGAGAGGAATAGAGAATAGGTAGACTGGTTACACATTTATCTATGTTGGTGACGGGGGTATAATTAGAATATAAACAAGGTTACAAAAGCTAGAAAACTAATTGAAAGACTAGTATGAGATTAAAGCTAAAAAATGAATATGGACAACGAGATAATCGCTGGGCTAATGTTTTACTTGGTTATAATAAGAACACTCTTTATAATATTGGAGGATGGGGATGTTTAATTACTTCCTTAGGAAATTATGTTGGAAAGACCCCCATTGAAGTTAATGATATTCTTAAAGCGAACGGTGGCTTTACTGCTAACTCTGGTAATTTTATATGGAGTCATTGTCGTGATTTGGGGCTTGCACAAACATATCAATCACCTTATTATTCTGGGCCAGTAACCAGTCAGGGGCTTTCTAAGATGAAATCCCTTTTAGATCAGGGTTTGCCATTGCTAACCCATGTAGACTTTGATCCGAGAGATCCCGATGATGACATGCACTGGTTATTGGTAATTGGATATGAAAATGACGACTTCTTTGCTTTTGATCCTTGGACTGCTACTCACATTAACTTGGATGTTTATGGTGGCAGTGCAGCGAGGGCTGTTTTAGAGTTTAGGGCTTATGATAAAAAGTTAGAAAAGGAAGGAAGTACAATCTCCATTGAACAAGGCTTGTTTGAAAAGCTAGTTAGCAAGTCAGCCAAGTATGATGAGTTTGTAAAAATGGGATTTAGCGATCCCATGCAAATTGAAAATCAGATTGCCAAATTAAATAAAAACAAAGAAGAAGTCCAAAAACAGAATCAGGCACTAGAAGATTTGCTTACTAAGCGCAATGAGGAGGTTGAGGAGCTAAAAAAAGAGCTTTCACTAGCAAATAGTGCAAAAACTAATCTACAAGAAAGTGCAAAATCACTATCCAGAGAATTATCGTCTATTAGAGTCGAGCTAGCAGAGTCTACCTCAGATAATAACAGGCTAAAAAGCTCTCTAGGCAGGTGTAATAACAGATTAGCAGAAGCGAAAGAGGAAATTGGCAAGCTAAATGACTATATTAAAGACTTAGTTGAAAATGGTGGTTGTGAAAATGTGGTTGTTGAGCCGATATTTGAAAGATTTATAAATTGGATTAAAAAAATGTTAAAGAAATGAAACTAACTAAATCCAAAAGACGCAAAGATAAGTGGATACTAAATAAAGGTGAATTTGACATAACAGAACTTATGGAATTAAAAAACAAAATAGAAGATATCTTGGAGCGTGAGTCCCAAGAGTCTGTAAAACAATGAAAAAACTTACAATTACTTATTTTTGCGAAGAAGATGATCAAATAGTAAAAACAGACGAAGAGATTATTAAATTGATAAAACCATTTACAGATAAAAATAATCTACAATATGATGGAACATCGTATGGTTTTAAAAATAATGACAGAACTCTTTATTATTATAAAAAGAAGGAGAAAAAATGAAAAAAGCACATCGAGCTAAGTGGCTCAAAAATACCTGGTTATTTTTAAAGCCAGCATTGGTAGTTTCAGCGATTGCCTTTTTGGGATATCTGTCTGATGCTCTACCACCTGTCGCTGGTGTATTTACACCATTGGCTCTTTACTTAATCAATGTTGCCATTGACTACTTGAAGAAACAAAGGAAATAGGGCAAATAGCCCGATTTTATGTCTCGCATAGAGTCATTTTTGATTAAATTAATCCTGATTCTAAGGGATATTTTACAAAAATATCGCATCTGGCACTTAAACAGACAGATTGCTAACAACCAAGACCTAGAAACACTAGGCGAAGTTAAAAAATTCAAAGGAACTTAAAATGTTAGAGAAACCAAGCTATGTAGAGGAAAGCTGGGAAAACTGGAGAGCTACTAAAAAGCGTAAATGGGAGGCGATGGCAGAAAGAGCAGAATCAGAAGGCTATAGAAAAAGGATAAAGCCAAAAGAAGAAGAAATAGATGTAGACGAAGTGAACAGACAATTATTTGGACTATAAAACTAAAAGACGGGATAACCGTCTTTTTTTGTAAGCAAAAATGTCAAGAGAATCTAGGCGAGGTTACGAATTTCCCAAAGGGGTTAGGGAAAGTGCTTGGAGGAAATATAAAAGAGAAAGTGGAAATGGAGCAAACAGAGAAGATTATGACTTAGATCATATAGCCCCAATATATGCTTGTAGAAGGGCTGGGGTTGATCCTAATTTAGTTAAAGCCCCAGTAAATGCAAGATATATGAAAAGAAAAGATCATCAAGCCAGAGACCATTTTGATGAAGAAGAAGTCGGAGAGGCAGTGCAAAAATTAAAAAAATTACAACCACGATTAATTCCGTGGGATGAGGAGGACTGGTAATGGAAAGACGAGTTATCAGCAGAAGATGGTTAATAGACGGAACTCTGCAAAGAGTTAGACCCCAAGATCGAGGACACGTTGATAGTACTTGTGATAAATGTGGGTGGGATAAGGATTGGGCGGTAATGGAAGATGGGGAATTGATAGCGATTACTAGCAATAAGGAAAGAGCTGATCGGTTGGCAAGAGAGTAGTCACCAAGTATGTCCCTTCTTTTTATCAAAGAGGATTATTTCGTGTTGTTTGTCTTTATCACATCTTGGGTTGCATATCTGACAGTTCGTGTGGCATTGTCCAGCCCAATACCCTTCTTTCAAAACTGGACAGTAATATCTCTTTTTGTTTCCCAAAATCTTTGTTGGCTTACTTTTTTTTATTGGTTTTAGCGATCCAGTTAAGTTCCTTTTTTGATTGCGAGTTAAATGTCCGTCTTTAAACTTATTAAAAGCGTACTTGTTCATTCTATAATTTCCCTCTTAATATTTAATCATTTCTTAGCCTCATTAAATTCTAACATGGTCATCCAATCATCAAATGGCATAATCACCAAAGGCTTTCTTCTCAACCCCTTAATCAACAGGGCTTGATAATCGCCTTTCTTAGCCTCACCTTTGAGCTGATCCATCCATCCCTCTATTTTCTTGATATTACATTGCTTCCCATATTTTACCTCAAAACTCCAACCATAAGTACCTTCTATGTCTACGCCCCCGTCTCTAGTTTG
>Ga0272441_10001980_pt1 | contig 42814 bp, 36 predicted proteins | sample SSMProp6N_FD_193582 | JGI IMG/M metagenome (GOLD analysis project Ga0272441, IMG submission 193582) | Marine sediment archaeal communities from Little Sippewissett salt marsh, Falmouth, MA, United States - SSM-Prop-6N | ecosystem: Environmental > Aquatic > Marine > Wetlands > Sediment ...
GGCAAAGCCGACAGTTTCGTGTTGAATTCCCACCTCGGCTGGGCCAAAGAAGGCGGATCGCTGCAGCTGGACCTTACCTATCCGCTGGATCGTCTATTCTCCAGCAACTTCGATCTTTACATTCAGGCCCAATATGTCAACGCACTCGCGGAAAGTCTGCTCGACTACAGCCAGCGGACCCGGGCATTCCGCCTCGGATTTGCCATCGTCAGGTAAATATAGGCGTTATGAACACAAAAGATAGCCAAGCGATCACTTGTCAATAAGAACAGATCTCATTGTTTAAACATTTCAATCGCACAGTTTAGATCGCAATCAATTGAGGGTAAACGCCATTGTGATTCGACCGTCTCAAGGAACCGATGCACATACCATGTCTCGCATCTACGTGAAGACCTGGCGGGATACTTACCTGAGCGTGATACCATTTGGTTACTTATTCGGCATGTCGGAATCCCGGCAGGAAAAGGCCTTTCTCAATGAACTCAGCAGCAGGCAGACCATCAGTTTTGTGGCTGAAGATGCCGGCAGGGTTGTCGGCTTTATAACCGGCGGTGATGAAAGAAATAAAGACGATATCTACAGGGGTGAAATCTACACCCTGTATGTGCTGAAACATTTTCAGCGGCGGGGCACCGGTGGAAAGCTCGTTGCGGCCTTGGCGACGCGGTTAAACCGAAACGGCATCTATTCAATGCTGGTTCGGGTCCTCAAACTCAACCCCTACCGGCGGTTTTATCAAAAAATCAACGGCACCTATCTCAAAACCGAACGCCTACCGTTTGCAGGAGAAGTCATGGACGTGGAAGCCTATGGCTGGCTGGATACGAGCCTTATCGACTTGTGAACCGCCCGGGAAAAATTTGTCTTATCTTCCTCGGTTCTTCAAAGCGGTTTGAATCCGCATATACTCCCCCAGATTATCCATTGTCATTTGACAATCACTAAAAATTTGAAATAGGTTATTTTCGAAGTGACAGGCGCCAAACCCGGTTCTCAGCACTTCGGCTCTCACCTGATCTGGATGCCGGACGGAACTCTGCTGGTTTCTATCGGCGCCGGCGGCAATCCGCCGGTCAGACTGGCTGGTGCTTGGATTCGCAACCAGGCTCAAAACCGCCGCAGCCATTTAGGCAAGATTTTGAGGCTGAACGCAGACGGGACGGTCCCCCGCGACAATCCCTTTTCTAATTCAGCCCATTCATCAACGGGAAGAAACAAAGATGGTGAAAATTGTGGAAGTCGGTCCCAGGGACGGGCTGCAAAACGAGACCGCTTACGTTCCACTGGATGCAAAAATCGCTTTCGTGGATGCCCTCTCCGCGTCGGGAGTCAGCGAGATTGAAGTCAGCGGTTTTGTTTCCCCTCACTGGGTGCCCCAACTCGCCGATGCGGAGGAAGTTTTCCGCAAAATTTCCCGCAAGGATGGCGTGGTCTATGCGGCGCTCGTACCGAACGAAAGGGGGCTCGACCGTGCCGTGGCATCCCGGGTTGATAAGGTTTCCGTTTTTACGGCAGCGAGCGAAACATTCAATCGTAAGAACATCAACACGTCGACCGAAGGATCCATTAGGCGCTTCCTGCCGGTGGTAAGGGGCGCGCAAGACGCGGGACTCGCGGTAAGGGGATATGTCTCGACCGCATTCTGGTGCGCCTTCGAAGGCAAGATCCCGCCGGAGACCGTTATCGGCGTGGTCGAAAGGCTCGTCGATATCGGTATCGATGAAGTGTCGATTTCCGACACGATCGGAAAAGCATCGCCGGATGAGGTCAGAAGGCTCCTCGATCGCCTTTTGCCGATGATTCCATCCGATCGGATGGCCATGCATTTTCACGACACATACGGCAGAGGCGTGGAGAACGTGCTGACTTCGTGGTCTTACGGCATTCGGATCTTCGATGCCAGTGTGGGGGGTCTCGGGGGCTGCCCTTACGCACCGGGGGCGACGGGCAATGTGGCCACCGAGGCATTGGTCGAAGCGCTCGAGAGCAAGGGGGTGGTTGTGGGTGTCGACCTTGAAAAACTGTCGCAAGCCCGGCGCCTCCTGGACCCTTTTCTGGTGGACGACCGTCGCTCACTGCCCGAGGACGGATCTCCCGCCTGCGCGGTATGTGAGTTCTCCACAAGTGATGTTTGCTGCCGGCGGTGAAAGGTGACTGAATGACTCGTCAGACGGAAAATCCGAAAACCGTTCTCCCTAAACGGACCATCGATCTCATAAAAAACTTCGCCCTGCATGTGCTGGGGGCGTGTCGCGATCTGGTGCCCATCGTGCTGGTCATCGTGATCTTCCAGCTCCTTGTGCTGCGCCGGCCCTTTCCCCAGGTATTCAACGTGGTCGTCGGCCTTTTCATGGTCGTCCTGGGCTTGGCGCTGTTTGTGTTGGGACTGGAGATCGGCCTCTTTCCTATCGGTGAGACCATGGCCGAGGCCTTCGCCCTCAAGGGGAGCCTGTTCTGGCTGCTGCTGTTCGGCTTCGGGCTGGGCTTTTCCACCACCGTCGCCGAACCGGCGCTCATCGCCATCACCGAAGAGGCCGCCGAAGTGGCGGCCGGAGGCGGCGTCATCGCCGCCGACGAGGCCACTATGGCAGATTACGCCCTCGGTCTGCGCCTGACCGTCGCCGTTTCCGTGGGGGTCGCCATCGTCGTCGGACTGATCCGCATTCTTAAGGGGTGGCCGGTTCACTACCTGATCATCGGCGGCTACATAGGGGTGGTCATCATGACCGCCTTCGCTCCGCCTGAGATCGTCGGTATCGCCTACGATTCGGGCGGCGTCACGACCTCCACCGTCACCGTGCCCCTGGTGACCGCCCTGGGCGTAGGGCTGGCCTCGGCGATCCGCGGCCGCAACCCGCTCATAGACGGCTTTGGGCTCATTGCGTTTGCGTCCCTGCTGCCGTTGATCTTTGTCATGGCCTACGGCATGATGATGTTCAATTAAAAGAAGGGTTTATGGAACTGCTGACAAATTTTATCCGCACGCTCTCTCTGACGGTCATCGACGTGCTGCCGGTCGCCGCCCTGCTGGTGTTTTTCCAGCTCGCGGTGCTGCGGCGGCCCATCCCGAACTGGAAACGCATAGCTCTCGGCTTCGGTTTCGTTCTCTTGGGCCTGACCTTCTTTCTCGACGGTCTCGAAAGCGCCCTTTTCCCCATCGGCCGGATCATGGCCCGTCAGCTCTCTTCACCTGAATTTGTCCTCGGAGCCGCAGCGACGCCGGCAGGCGCCGCCTGGTATGCCTACATCTGGGTGTATGTGTTCGGAGCGCTGGTCGGTTTCGCCACGACGGTTGCGGAACCGGCCCTGATTGCCGTCAGTTTCAAGGCCCAGGAGGTCTCCCGAGGAGGTCTCAACCAGTGGGGCCTCAGGTTGGCCGTCGCCGCCGGGGTGGCGATCGGCATCGCCGTCGGCACCTTTCGCATCGTGACCGGCACACCGCTCTACCTTTACATCATCGCCGGATACGTGGTGGTGGTGATCCAAACCCTGTTCGCACCGCGGGAGATCATTCCCCTGGCCTACGATTCGGGCGGGGTGACCACCTCGACGGTGACCGTGCCGTTGGTGGCGGCCCTCGGTCTGGGGCTTTCAGAAACGGTGCCGGGACGCAATCCTGCTTTGGACGGTTTCGGTTTGATCGCCTTTGCCAGCGTCTTTCCCATTATGACCGTTATGGGCTATGCCCAGCTCGCCCGCCTGTTGGCGAAACGCAAACTGCGCGCATCCAAGGAGAAGTAAGATGAATTTCAAACTGATAATTGCCATGGTGAAAACCGGGAATACCGACCGGATCGTCGATGCCGCCAAGGCGGTCGGCGGGACCGGAGCCACCATCATTCCGGCCCGCGGCACAGGTATCCACGAGGCCAAAACCTTTTTCGGCCTGAGCCTCGAAGCCCAGACCGATGTCGTGCTGATAGTGGTTTTCGAAACTTTGTTGGATGCGGTGATGAGCGCCATTTACGAATCGGGCCGCTTCAAGGAGCCGGGCACCGGTATCGTCGTTTCGGTGGACATTGAAAAGGCCTTGGGGCTCGAGAGCCAGATCGAGCATTTTCGACAAACGGCCCGGAAACTTTAACGACGCTTCCGGTTAATTCCGGCCGCCGCCTGATAGCGTCCGAAATCGACCGCCGAAGGCAGCCGCTGCTTACAGAGCGGCTTGCGAGCACCCGATGTGAGTGAGGGGCGAGCTTACCGCCCTGTTGGAAGTGGATCTCGGTTTCATTCGGTTAGGATTTTTTAACTTTGACCCCGGAACCTGGAACCAATCACGTTAGAATTATGTGTCCGCTCATTCCTGCTTTGTGCTATAATGGTAGCAGTTTTGCGGTTAAGGATTAATATCTTAGGGCCCCGGCAAAAAATAATTCCACCTCTTGCTTGTCTTATGGCCCGTCTACTGCGTTACATCCACCCACACATATCCCGATATGCGCAGGTGGATGTGCCTTGTAGACAAACCATAATCCGGCGCAATCGTGTGGAATTATTTCTTACCGTGACCCCTAAAAGGAGAATAGTCATGCGAGGCGCATTGCTCATAGGTCTTACCGTCGTATTGCTGATCATCGGTATACTTGTCATGAAAAACATGGGAGTCGACAATTCTACCGGCACCACAAAAACGCAGGCAGTAAAACACACCAAACGAGCGGAAAGTGCTGCTGATAAGGCCACTGAAAGAATTAAAGACTTAAGTAATCAAGTGTCGGGTGCTGAGTAACCCTTCGCCGCAGCTGCATTATGTGACAATTTACGATTGAAATTTTATAGGCTCTTTGCCCGTGAGCTCAGGCGTAAACCCAACCCTCCGCAAGCCAGATCTTCTTTAAGCCATCCTTTGCGCCACTGAAGTCTATGCCGATGATTCTGCTGCGCATTTTCACTGTCCTCCGCAGCTGGTAGAGCACGCTTGCGGAAAAGGGCGAAGCCATGGTCAAATCGGGAGTTCGAAACCGGCGAAGGAAGGATTTTTATGACATCCGGTTTCGGCGCATTCTATGTGAATTCGATTAATCCCTCGCGGATCAGACGGCCGATCGTCATTTGCTGTGGACACGCTTGTTCGGCGCGGGTATAGTCCAGTTCGGCCATTATCCGCCGCGTTTTCTCCGGAATCCGCTTAAACTGATGCACAGCGAGGCGCCGGTCACCGTAGCTTCGCCCGTACATTAAAAACCGCATGGCATCACCGATGGGCACCGGGGCGTCAAGGGCCGACTCACAGATCCGCGCACATCCGGTGCAATAGCTCGATCGGGTCAACTGGGCGTATCGTTGCAGGTGTTGCCGGTCGTTGTCCGAAAGCCGGGTGCGGTTCAGTGCAGCCGAGACATTTTCCATGAGCAGCTTCATGTTCGGCATCTCCGAACAGATGCTGGCGATCCGTCTGTTTTCCCACACGGCCTTGAGTTTGGCCTGGCCGACGGTGAATCCTCTGGCCAAGAACCGCTCGGCCATTTCCCGTTCCGCTTCCCCTGCGCTGGGAAAAGAACCGCCGCCCTGGGTTTTCATGGCCGTCAGCCCGATACCGGCTTCTGCGCAGACATCCACTGCCCGGCGCATCGCGTCGGTGTGCATCAGCCGGTAGTTGTAGCTCATCATGATGGCGTCGATCCAACCGAGCCCGGATGCGTCCAGCAGACACTGCTCCATGTTGCTGTGGGTACTGAATCCGAAAAGCCGTATTTTGCCTTCCGACTTCTTCTTTTCGCCCCAGCGGCGTTTGGCGTCGTCCATTTCGTCCATGCGACCGACACTGTGGACAAAGAAAAGATCGACATATTCCGTGTTCATCCGGTGCAGGGATTCATCCAGATCGGCGCTCATACCTGCGATGGTCAAGGAGTGGGATTTGGTGACCAGAAAAATCTTTGGGCGATCCCGGGGAAACGCCGAAAAATACTTGCCGATCCGCGTCTCGCTGTTTCCGCCCATATACGAACTGGCGGTATCCCAGTAGGTGACGCCCCAGAGGACGGCCTGCCGCAGCATCAGCTGGGGCAGGTGCAGGCTGCCGCCGAAAGACAGGATCGGAACCTCGATCCCGGTGTTGCCGAACGGCCGGGTGGGCACCGGCGTCGGTTCGGCCGCGATGGCCGCAGGGCCGATGGAGGAGATGATCGATCCCACGGCGGCGGCACCGGTAAGTTTAAGAAAATCGCGTCGGGTTACGGTGGGTTCTTGCGGCACTGTTTACTCCTGAGGTTCTCAGGATTTCAAATAATGTTTAACGGTGTATCTCAAATCCTCATCCAGGTCCGTCTTTACGAGCCACTTCAAATAATCAATTTGAATGTGCAAACGACCTTCTTTGGATCGATCCCTTCCTTTTTAAGCATCTCGACATCAAACGCCGCATTATGAGCGACCATGACATTGCTATCTGACTGCAGTGGTTTCTGTGTCGATTTAAATAAACATGTCGAGATCTGATGTAAAATTAAATACTATGACAGCTAGATAAACTTGGCATAAGCTCTGATTGTCACAACCGTGTTCACATGTGTCACATTCCACCGGTTGCCGGCGCCAAACCCACCTGATCACCGTCTTTGAGAACCGAATTCATTTCGGCCTGTTTTCCATTTACGAAAACAAGTTTTATATTTTCCGGGGATTGATTGAGCCGCTTGGTCAAGGCCGTTACCGTTTCCCCATCTTCCAGTTCGTAAGGTGTGCTGTCTTTGTAGTCGCAGGTGTCTGCATCGGCCAGGGTTGAAAAGCATTTAACTGTTACTTTCATGTGATGGCTCCTTTGTCGGTTTTTGTTTGAAGTAAGACATCGTGCTCTCTGTAAAACAATTAAATATGATGATTATGATATGCACTTGTTGAATCAAATCAAGCATGACATCATGCATGCGATTGCATTTCCAAAAATATCTTTGATTAATGGCACCCTATTTCCACAGCATGCATGAGCATTCAATGAATGTCATTGACATGCATAAAATTCCGTACAATTCTTTGAAAAATTAAAGCCGCACTGTGGTCTTATTATTGTACCTTACACCATATCGGGACACGAGTTCGGCAAGCTGTCAAGTTTACTGAATAATTATTCAAAAAATCATCCGTTCGGTCTGGATCCCTACACAATTGAGTTTCTCCCCAATAAATAAAAAAAAGCGATAAACCACTTAGTTAAAATATATTTGGCATATCATTCCGCCAGCGGATCGTTATCGCCTGTCAACTTATGATCTGATTGTCTTCCCGGAGTACACCCTGCCGACCGCATGGACCTGCCGGTAAAAAAATAAAACAGTGCCCCCTAAAGAACTGGTAGGCACTGTTAAACAGTCTAAAATCCAATGGCTTGTTTGATGCTTCTTGACTTCGGATTAGATCCCATCGGCTTTTTCTTGGGAAATCTGACACAGGACAGCGGCAGCAAAAGCCGCCCTCAGCATCGAAATCGCCCCCTTGCCTCGTTGTCTCATTTTTAACGCCGGCGACGGTTATGAACTTTGATGATCACCTCGGCGACAGGGTTTTGCCAGCGATGGATAGCGCTGTTTAGATCGCTCATACCGCCAAGCGGATCGGTATCCCCCACCACGCTCGGGTGAATGTGTACAGTAGTATTAGTAGTATTGGTATTGGGATCAATATTAACCGCACCGGATCCGCCGGTTCCGGCGTTTCCTCCTGGATCAGCCGGGATGCCCGGCACTCCCGGGGCTCCTCCGCCGTTGACCAGTTCGTCATTAGCCTCGGTGCCGGCGTCATATCCGTTCAGATAATAGGTGTAGGTTCCTGGATATACGGGGATTCGCAGCGAATCGAGCCCCACGAAACCGTCGTTGGTCGGCAGCAGCATCGCCACTATGGACAGGTACCTGTTGCGGCTTCGGTCGGTATCGAAAAAGACATCGTGGACCACCGCTCCAGGAGCGAGCAGACCGTCGGCTGGAGTTGCAACGCTGTCGGCACCCTGGTCGTCCACATAACCCATTAAGCCCGAAATGTCCCCTCCCTCGGCCATTGCCTGCAGCGCCGCAGAAGCCGGTTCGCCGATTTCGAACAAATCGGTGTGTCTGTCATGGGCCGTGATCAACAGCTGCGTAAACCAGGTTCCGTGCGTCAGGTTCTTCACCGTTACGCTGAATTCTGCGGCCGATGCCTGGCAGACAGAAAACGATGTCAAAAACATAACACCAAGAAACGTACCAATTAATTTACTTCTCATGGGAGCCTCCTTTTCCGTAAAAATTGTGTGTCCATTTCGGATAGCCGGAGAATACGGTGTTCTTATTTATCCGCATTCGATCTGGACAAAACATAAGCAGCTTGTGTAAAGATAAGTTAAAGGTTCTGTAAAGATTGGGTAAAGTTTACCCTGTATTCACAGTCTCGGAAGGTAATAACCTCAGGAATGCCAACGCAGGCGGGATTAAGGGACTGATGTACTGAAGGTCGGTGAGGTTAGTTGCAAACCATGGATCGAAATTGACAGATGCAGTCACAAGGGTCAAAGATTCTTGTCCTGATTCGCCGTTAAAACCCTTGTGATTTGACCGGTCAGCACTGCTCTGGTATAGCTATGGGAACCCCTTTATGGGGGCCACCATGGCAACGAAATAAACACATCAGTTGAGGGTGGTGATATGAGACCAAGATACAAAATCCTGCTTTTCGCCCTGTCACTTTATATTGTCGGGAGCACAGTTTTTAACGGCACTCAAATATCCTCTCAGGAGTATGATGCCGGGGTTACAAATTCCCAGAATCGGTTCATCATAGCGAGTTATCATCTCGGATACGCTGATTTTACAGATCCTGACACCATCAGGGCCATAGCAGACATCTTATCCAGATTTGAGATTGTAGCGCTTCAATGCATCCGAGATGAAAATGCAGACGCTGCCCTATATGAATTGGTTGAAGAATTGAATCGCTATGGATACCAATACGATTACCTTTTAGGCCCAATTGTTGAGGAGGCCCTGACCCGGTACGCCTTTGTCTATCGGGCTGACATCATGTACCCTGTGCAGTGGTACTCATACGATGATTCAAAGGAACACAATTTCATTTGGGAACCATTTGTCGCGAGATTTAAGATAGGCGACGGCACGTTTGATTTCACAATCGTCAACTATTTTACTGAACCTGAGTCAAGGCCTCAGGAAATAGATTTTCTGCCGCATGTCATTGATGACGTGAAAGAAAGGTTACCGGACGAAACCGACATCATTATTCTTTGTTCGGCCAAAACTGATTATAATTCCCTTCTTGTCAGCGATCCGTTCAAGGCATTAGAGCAAAAGGATTACATCCTTCTATTAGACGCTGAAACAACTCATTCTAATGACGCTGACGATCCCGTTGATCCACAAATCATCGTCGCTGCAAGTTCCGAAGAAATGTATTGGGAAGATGCTGGTTTATTTGCAATCGATGCTGAATCGAGCACCGGGCAAGATACCGGTGCGGTTTTATCTGCGAACCAGCCGGGTTTTAGCTCCATTATAATAGTGAATAATGAGCCTGAGTACACGGAGTATAAGAGGGAGGGTTCAAGCTCTAAAGCATTCTGTTTTTTCGGAACCACGAGTAATTAATTTTTGACGCCAATATGTTTGAGAAGTTCGTACAGTCACGCTAAAGAAATCTGGGCTAAGGTTTACGATATTCGACTTTCGAATTTCCGTTTTATGAAGAAATCTGCAGAACGGATGAGGAACTGAAAGCGGTGCGCGAGGAATATCTGAAAAGGTCAAAATAAAGAGGAGCAAGCGACGATGTCCCTCCTGAAACTGTTTTCCGGCCCTTCGCCGGAAAAGCTCGAAAAAAAAGGTGATGCCCTTTTTGCAGCCGGGCATTGGGGCCAGGCCAAGCTGGCCTATGAAGGCGCACTCGACAAACGGCAGAAGCGATCCGGACAGGACATCGACGCCCGACACCGGCTTGCGGAAAAGATCCGGGAAACCGTTAACGCGCTGGCCAGAGAGCATCGACAAACGGCCCAAAATCTGATTGAAGGCGGGCATTATGACGAGGCACGGGCTCTGCTGACGCTGGCCATGGAGGTCACCGCAGACCGGCAGCTTAAGGCGGAGCTCGACGCTCAACTCCATGCGCTGACCTCTCCCCGAAACCATCCCAACGATCGGGAGCCGATGGTTTCGACCGTTAGGTCGGAAGACAGCGACCCCCTCTTCGATGAGGCATCGGAAGACGATTACTTCCAGGCTTTGTGCGGCACATTGCCGCAGGAAGTGCGGGATGCGTATCTGGCTTATGGCGAAGACTTTAAGAGCGGCTATATCGCACTGAATCGCGGTGACTTTCAGGCGGCGGCCGAAAGTCTTTCCCGCGCCATGGCGCAAAACCCTCAGCCCGAGAGCTATATCCCCCTGGAACTGGCATCTGCCAAGCTGAATCTGGACCGACCGGCCGAGGCCCGTGAACTGCTGGAAAGTTTTCTCGAGCATCACCCCCATGCCCTGCCCGCATACCAGCTCTTGTGCGAAATCTATTGGGATGAAGAGGATTTTGACCGGGTCGATGCCCTGTTGGCATCCCTGTCGGAGGAGCTGGCCGAATCCGTCGCGGCGGTGCTGCTGAAAGGCGAAACGCTCATGCGCGCCGGCCGCCATGCAGACGCCCGCAATTTCTTTCGGCAGTTCCTGAAAGGCTATGATTGGAACGATACCGTGGCCCGGGAACTTGCCAAAGCCCATGAAGCCCTGAATGAATCGGCCGAGGCGCGCGCCATCTACCGGGAGATCATCGGCCGCTGTGACAGCTGCCGCGCCCGCATTGACCCGGCGATCAAGCACCGATATGCGGAGCTGTGTTTCGCCGACGGCCTGTACACCACGGAGATCCTGGAGATGTACCTCGCCCTCGCCCGGGAGATCCCGGAAAACGCGGCCGGTTACTTCGACCGGATCAGCCGGATCTACGCGGCTCAGGGCAACCCAACCGAGGCGGAGCGCTTCCACTCTTTTGCGAGACGGGCCGCGGCGGAACGGGATTAACCCCATTATTAATGAATTCTCTTTAGTCTCTGGCTCTGGCGATTGCTTCAGCAGCAACCTTTTGTTCCGCCGCCGTCATTTGTGACGGGCCAATTTCGATGGTCACCTTGTCGATGGTGCCGGTGAAACGAAAAGGCAGCTCATAGCTGTCATCGACTCCCGTGCGAGTGTCCATGCCGATGTCCATGCTCTCGTCGATGCTCATCAAAATCGGAACCGTGTGCGGGATTGTCTGACGAGACAATTCCTTGCCATCGACGGTGAACACGCCGGTGCCGCCCTTGCCGGGGCCGGGACCGTCGTATTTGAAATCAAAGACCAGCGTGTGCTTGCCGGGCTTGAGTACTCGGGCGAAGAGGTTTTCGTCGATTTTGCCACCGACGCCTCCCTCCCAGCGATAGCGTTTCAGATTGAGCAAGTTGTAAACGAAGACGGGCTTGCCTTGTTGGAGGAAGAGGCCGTAACCGCCAAAGCGACCACCGAAGGTTACGATCATGCCTTCCGCGCCACCTTCAGGAACGGTGATTTCCGCCGTGATGGTGTAGTCCCTGGCCAGGATGCTGGGTGCATTGCCGGCGGGAATGCCCACGTTTTCACCAGTGTAGGTAAAAACATTCTTCCCGGCAGTCGCGCTCGGGCGCGGTGCCAGCACGCGCTTAACGCCGGAGTTGTCCAAGGGGAGGACATTGTATTTCGCGGCTTCTTCGAGGAACAACGCCTGCATTCCCTTGAGCTTGTCCGGCATTTTCTCGGCCAGGTCGTTATTCTGTGAGAAGTCTTCGGCGATGTTGTAGAGTTCCCATTTGTAGTCTGATAACGCGGGCATCTTGGCGTTGCCGAGCAACCACGGTGGTTGAGGCGGGGTGGTGGATGCCATCCAGCCGTCGTTATAGATCGCGCGGTTGCCGACCATTTCGAAATACTGCGTCTCGCGCTTGGACGGGGCCGTGGCGTTTGCCTTGTCGAAGGTGTAAATCATGCTCACGCCTTCGATCGGTTGTTGCTTGATCCCGTTAACCTCTTCCGGTGCCTGGATACCGGTGGCTTCCAGAATCGTCGGCACGATATCGATGACGTGGTGGAACTGAGAACGAATGCCACCCAAATCCGTGATATGACCGGGCCACGAGATGGCCATACCCTGCCGTGTGCCGCCAAAATGCGATGCCACCTGCTTGGTCCATTTGAAGGGCGCGTCAAAGGCCCACGACCACGCCGCCGTCATGTGCGGGTAGGTTTTGTCGGAACCCCAGCTCTCGTAATACCGCAACTCCTCGACTTCCGGGAGTTTCATGATGCCGTTGTAGGAGGTCAGCGCATTGGGTGTGCCTTCGAGGGTGCCTTCGGCGCTCGTGCCATTGTCACCGCAGATGTAGATGATCAGCGTGTTATCCAGCTTGCCCATGTCCTCGACGGCCTGAATGACGCGGCCGATCTCGTAATCCGTGTAGGCAGCATACGCTGCAAAGACTTCGGCCTGGCGCGCGTAGATTTTTTTCTTCACGAAAGAGAGCGATTCCCACTTAGGCAAGATGTCCGGCCAGGGTGTGAGTTGGGCATCCGGCGGGATCACGCCGAGCTTTTTTTGGTTTTCAAAAATCTGCTCGCGCATTTTGTTCCAGCCCATGTCGAATTTGCCTTTGAACTTCTCGATCCATTCCGGCTTGGGCTGGTGCGGTGCATGGGTACCGCCGGGCACATAGTAGAGGAAAAACGGCTTTTCGGGAGCCGTTGCGTTGAGGCCCTTCATGTAGGAAATCGCCTCGTCCGCCAAGTCGGTGGTGAGATTGTAGTCCTTGCGTCCGATCCACGGATAGATCTGGGTGTGACCGCGGAAGAGGTAAGGCGTCCACTGGTCGGTCTCGGCGCCCATGAATCCGTAGAAATACTCAAAGCCCATGCCTGACGGCCATTGGTCGAATGGGCCGGCGAGGCTGTATTGATAGATGGGCGTGTTGTGGCTTTTGCCAAACCACGAGGTGGAAAAACCGTTGTCGCGCAGAATTGTACCAATGGTGGCTTTTTCCGGACTGATGATCGAATCGTAGCCGGGGAAGCCTGTGGATAACTCGCCGATCACTCCGAAACCCACCGAGTGGTGGTTCCGACCCGTGATTAACGCCGCCCGCGTGGGCGAGCACATCGCGGTTGAATGAAACTGCGTGTAACGCAGGCCTGCGTTGGCCACTCGATCCAAGGCCGGCGTCGGGATAACCCCACCGAAGGTACTGGAGATTCCATATCCCTGATCATCGGTCATGATGAGCAACACGTTGGGCGAGCCCTTGGGAGGTACCACGCGCGGTGGCCAATACGGCTTGGAATCCTTGGCTTCCTCCTTAATCACTCCGCCGAACGGTATCGGAGGTGCCGGAATTTGTTTCCCGTCAATCGTCATTGTAGCGCTGGCCGAACCAGGTGTGCCGGTGATTTGGTATTCTGCCTTGGCGGAAGACGCCACGTAAAGAACCGCTGAGGCGATCAGCATGATAATTGTGCAGGGAACGAATCGATTATGTTTCATGCCTCCTCCTTCTTTGGGTTGGGTTGTGCCCAACCGAAACAGCAGTAAGACCCCCTTCGAACACCTTGTCAGATGAAGGGCTCACTCAAAAATAACTTCACATTTTGGACGCCGATGCATCCCGTCCGGCTGTGTTGCGAAAACTCGGAATATCCAGATATTCCTGCGTTTTCGCGCCTTGCTGGCCGAGCGCCTCAACACCCAAAATTGCGAACTTATTTTTTCGTGAACCCTAAGGGTAAACGGGATACCAAAATCACACTGAGTCCAATTCACGCAGAAACTGCGCGGTGGTCCGCTGCCGACAATACCCCTTGATGTGGCTCAGGGAAGTATCATGCCGCTCCTGAGAGTAAGTGGCGCAGGCATCGGTCACCAGGGTTACCAGATAGCCGAGATCGCATGCATCACGCACTGCAGAGCTGATACACTGGTCCGTAACGAGACCGCTGATCACCAGGAATTCGACTCCGAGGTTGCCCAGGATGTAATTGATGTTGGTCGAGATGAATACGCTCGAAGATGTCTTCGGCAACACGATTTCATCGTCCAGGGGTTTGATCGCATCCAGTACCATTGCGTCCCACGAACCCTTGGGCACATTGAAGCCGGTTATTTTGTAATCGAGGCTGCGATCCCGCCCATCCCGTGTCAGGCTTTCGATGACCGTGTACATGACTTCGATGCCCTTGTCGCGGCAGACCTTTTGCAGACGCTGCATATTGGGGATAACCACGTCTTTCAAACGCGTGAAGAAGTATTCGTGTTTGACCTCAGCCTGTCCGACCGTCAGACCGTTGGCCTTGTACTCACCGCCGTCCGAACGGGCATTGTAATTTTGCACATCAATAAAGAGCAAGGCCGTCTGTTCCGGGACAACAGGGATTTCACGGCTAAGAGGTTCGACCATGGCACCGTCCTTTTTTAAGAACCTAAGAATTTACTTCAAGTAGGGGACTAATATCTCTCAACCAGAAGCCTTACCTCTTCCTCCAGGCTCAATTCCTTGAGCGCTTCCCATTCTTTTTGACGCACGGCCACAAATGATCTGGCTAAGTCGCCCTCCATGGCATTCAGCAATACCTCGTCCTTGCAAAGCGCCTCAATCGCCTCACCCAGATCCTGCGGCAACAGATCGATGCCTTTGTCTTTGCGCTCCCCCTCAGGCATGAGGCCGGGATCCATGGCAACTTCTTCAGGAAGGATCAAACCGCGTTCCATTCCGTCCAGTCCGGTGGCGATGAGAGCCCCCAGGGCCAGGTACGGATTGGTGGTGACATCCGCCGTCTTGAATTCAAAGCGGGCCGCCTGAGTTTCCGCATCATTTTTACAAACTCGCACCGCCGCTTCCCGGTTTTGGTAACCCCAGGCCCGGAACGCACCTGCCCAAAAATGCGGTCGTATACGCCGATAGGAGTTGATACTGGGGATGGTGATGGCCGTCAACGCCGTCAAGTGATCCAGCACGCCGGCTACGAAGGCACCGGCCTCAGGGCTGATACCATCGGTTTGCCCGGCATCGCCGCTGACGTTCTCTTCGTCCCGCCACAAGCTGAAATTGATATGGCAGCCGGAGCCGGCTTTATCTTCAAAAATCTTGGGTAAAAAGGATGCGACGAGCCCGTGCCGGATCGATACACCGCGAACGGTTTCGCGAAAAATAATCTGGTTGTCGGCGGCTTTCAAGGCTTCGGTGTAGCTGATGTTCATCTCCTGCTGCCCCGGGCCTGATTCCGGGTAATAGTTCACCACATCGAGCCCTTGAGCCGTCAGCGCTTCGGCAAGGTCGTCGACAAAAGCGGCGTGTTGATTCATCGAACCCGTCGCGCAAAAGACCGTGTCGTCGGCCGGAACCAGGTCGCCGGTTTCGTTGCGTCGCAGCAGATAGAATTCGTTCTCAAAAACCGCCTTCAGGCGCAGGTCTTTTGCCGCAAGCTTTTCGATCTGTCGCCGCAAAAACCCCCGCGGGCAATGCTCCCAGATCTTTCGAGTCGTCCCCACGATCATATCGCTGATAACCTGGGCATGTTTCCCGGCATAAGGCAGGATCGTGAGGGTCGACCAGTCGGGCATCAACCTTACCTCACCCACCGGCCCCAGGCCGGTTTCCGGAACCACGGTGTCGTGCATAACCGGCAGGGCCTGCTGGGCAACGGTGATATTGATCCCGTTTTTAATACAGTCTTCGAGATGATCGGTATGGATGGCTTTAGCGCGAATGATATTGGCATTGTCACACCAGAGAATTCGTATAAACTGAGTTCCCGCATCCTTTAACAATTGTTTTTGTGCCGTATCCATGAATTTGCCTCTTTCGTAAACTACCTGTCATAATTTGCACCTCATGACTTCAAATCGTCACCAGAAAAAAATCATCGCCACTCTCCGGGTCGACGGACAAAGAGTTTAAGGATTCAAACAGATTTTAAGTTTAAAAGTTTTTGACCTACTCACACTTATCGATGCGTTTGCCTTTGACCACAGTTGTGACGGTCATGCCGCCGGCTGCCGGCCCCATATTCGTTTCGGAGGTGCCCTCGAAGGAGTCCCCCTTGTAGGTGATTTTACCGGTGCTTTTGGTTTGCGTGCCTTGCTGGTTGCACTCCATCGTATAGGTGACCGTGTCGCCTGTGGTCTTCATGTCTGTAATCTTGCATCCTTGGGCGCCGGCGGAGGAATCGGGCACCGGGTTCTGCTCGTTTAGGCATTGGGTCATCGTTTGAGGCGGCGTCCCGCCGGGCATACCCGGAATCTCCACTTTGGCCGTAATTTCATACTTGCCCGGCTTCAGATCCAATCCCCAGACAGGCAGGGCGGCTATCAATAGGCCAAGAACTGAAAGCGTGCAGATCTTTTTTAACATCATCCTGAGCTCCTTTCGCTGATTTTATATTCAAGCCATTAGTTTCGATTTGCCGATTCTTCAGCATTACTATTTTTTAACAACAATTTCAAATTTTGGGGATTGATTGCAGTATCATAGTGCAGCAGGAAGAAAAACGAGAGTTCCGGACTGAAGCTTGCTAAAGTCTTCGATTTTATGACCTCGCAGAAGTTTTTTAGTAGGCAGGTAGTATATTGTTTTTTGATCATTAAAATTGAAGCCGGCGATGCGAAAGGCGGATTGGCCTTTATTTAGCTTGTAAGGCCCTTTGTACCCGATAATGAGTCGGGTTCGAGCCGGCAGATCATCCCAGTCATTTATCATTGACCCTGGTTTTACTTGACCGGAGGGTAAAAAATATATCGTTGTTTTTCGATTGTACAATTTTCCGGCAAGAGACCATGCCGTAGTTCCATCCGAAATGGTTTTTACAGGGCCGTCATCTTTTAACAATTCAACACTGCTTTCCTGGTTAAGCAGGACAACCGTCTTCGCAGGTATGCGGTTCCAGCCGATTTTTTTTGCAATTTGATCACCGGTGTATAGGCGACCGTTCGGGAATTTGTATACCGTTGTCGTACTGTCAAAATCTTCTCCCGCAATGACCCATGCGGTATTGCGCTTGGAAATGATATTCGCTTCTTCAGCCTGCAATTCAAATTTAGCCTGGCTGTAAAACACCTCAGCCAGCTGGGCATCAGCCATTAGTCGGCCGGCATTCACATCGGGGTCGTAGCTCCATGTCGGCCCTAATCCAGCTTTGGCGCGTACAAAGTTTTTTGCACAACGTTTGCGGCCACGGTGATTTTTCCTAAACCACCGGTTTGGTGCTCCATAGGCGACCTGGCTGTGGGTCAGAACCGCTCGGTCATCTAAATTGTAAGCGCCTTTTAAAATGTCGATCAATATGCCTACCGATTGATACTGTTTTTCAGAGATGGGAGCATAATGATATCCGACCAACTCAATGCCAATCGAAATTTTGCTAAGATCCATCTCTCCATTCCACATGCTGAGTCCGGCATGATCGGCCACATATTTCTTGTCCAAAATGCGATATGTACGTCCGTTACGGGCAATTACATAATGGGTATGACCGCCATTGGTGCGTCGACCACTGCGGAAACGCTTCCCTTTAGAAACGACTCTTAGCGTGGTTTTAAGTCCAAGTTCTGAAGTATGCACAACGATGTATATCGTATTTTTGCGTCTGACTTTTTTGAAGCGGGGATTCAATCGCGATCGGAAATCTACTATGGAACGCTGAAATTTATCGCGTTCTTTCCGGGTATAAGCGGTTGAAAAGGATGGTAAGGTAAAAAGAAAGGTGATAAATAAGCACGCAACTATTATGAATCGTTTATTATACCACGCCGGCCGATAATTCATAGAGACCCATCAATTTGCGAAATAAGCGGGTTTGTGCCCGGTCACTCGCTGTCAAATTAGCAGAATATTCGATTTATTTCAAGGGTATGGTAACCGTTGAATTGGCGTGAATTCTGACGATCGGCCAGTCAGCGATAAGCGTAACCGTTCACAGAGTTGCAAAATCCGATACGCTTCGAACCACCTAATTGTAAGCGTTTAAAGGGTGCCGCAGGTGCAAGGCGTCGGGCGCGCAGACGTACTTTTGTACTTCAAGTGCCCGACAACAAAGCAGATGCGGTGCCCTGTGAACGCTTACCGATAAGCCGTTCGGACCGGCGGAGTATAAAGATAGCAGAATCAGAGGAATTCGCTCACCAGTTGAAGAAATACATCAAATCATTTCTGGATCGGAAACTTATCAGTGTCCTTTATGAAACCATGGATGGGCACTATCTACAAACCATTGATCGAAATTGACAGATGTGTATATTTGAAATATACATTAGATATGTTTAAAGGCAGCGTCTTGACCAATTGCACCGGATTCCAATGGGACCAAGGCAATCTATTGAAAAACTGGGAGAAACATGGTGTATCTGCCCCAGAATGCGAACAAATTTTTTTTAATAGGCCATTCATAACTGGCCCCGACAAAAAACATTCGCAACAAGAAGATCGTCTTTATGCATTAGGTCAAACAGATGCCGGGAGGCTCTTGTTTGTTGTCTTTTCAATTCGCGAAAATCTCGTCCGAGTTATCTCGGCAAGGGATATGAATCAAAGAGAAAGAAAGGTTTATAAGAAATCATGAAGAAAAAGATACCCCTATTTAAGTCCGAAGATCAGGAAAGAGAATTCTGGTCCAAAGCAGACTCCAATGATTATATTGACTGGAGTAAGGCCAAGAGAACTGTCCTGCCAAATCTTAAGCCTTCCACAAAAAAAATTTCATTGCGACTCCCCGAGCTGATGATAGAAGAGTTGAAGCTGCTGGCCAATAAACACGATATCCCCTATCAGTCTTTAATGAAAATATATTTGGCGGAGCGCATCCAGCGGGAACTGAAAATTATTGGATCGAATCAATAGATGTCTTTGTCGGCTGCCGTCTGAGTTCCATCCCCGGCTCAGGCAAGCGGTGCCGGCGCCGAAAGCCGACTCATCATCGGCGTTGTCATCGTCTCCAAGGTGAGCCTCTCTACCGTCCCGCCTACCGCCTACTTCCCCTGAACTTTTCGCACCTTGCCCGTTTCGTCCTTTGCAATCAAACTGTTTTACATATAGAGAAAACAAAATCCGGATTATTGGTGCCGGATATTGGCGAAAGGGAAAAGTGATATATGAAAAAGAAAATAAAATACACGAATGAGTCAATCGGCAAAGTCAAGTTGGTTGAAGATTTTTTACCCTCGCCGGAAGAGCTGGTTTTAAAAGACGAAACGATAAAGGTGACCATCTCGCTCAGCAAGGCCAGCGTAAACTTTTTTAAAAAAGAGGCAAAAAAATATAATACTCAGTATCAGAATTCGAACTCCTGATTTCGAATACAATTACGGACCCACCTATAATATTCGGATCATTTTCCCTTCAACAACAAAGTGAATCCAGCAGCCGGCCACCTTTTCAGCCGTGGCAGCTTCGACGGCCGTCTTGTATGCCAGCAGCTGGCCGGAGTACTTCAGGGCCTCCCGCTCGAGTTCCTTTTCTTTTCCCCGGTGCGCCTTGTGGTCGATGACCATCCACCCCTTGGCGGTCTTTATCAGAAGGTCGATCCAGCCCCTGACAGCCTGGCCGTTTTCCCGCAGATGTTCCACGGGATGCTCGACCCACGTGGTTTCGGGTTGAAATTTGTCGACAATCTGTCGGCGGAATAACCGGGCGCAGGCGGCGACATCGCCCGGCGAGATGGGCGCGCCCAGCTCGAAGGTGTCAATCAAGCGTTTTGCAGCCGCGACGGCATCCGGATGGTTCGGGTGGATCATTTCCAGCGCGATGGCACCGTGCAAGGCCTGCCCCACGCGATCCATCTCCGGGGAACCGCTGATTTTCAAAGGCGCTCCGATCTCCACCAGGCCTTCCACCTTGGCCTCTTCCGCCGGCAGTGCTGCGGATGGAACCACCAATGCCGACAGTTTCCCGGTTTTCGTCTTCCGGGGCCCGAACCAAAACGGCCGGTAGGTCTCGCGGCCGCCTGTCGCTTCCGCCTCGGCAGCATCGAGCGTACAGCAGGCCGACGGAATCCGGCTCCCGTTCGGCAGGTCCATGACGTCGCCGGTCGGCAGCATCCAATCCGCGCCCAAGGTCCCCATCCACTGCCCGGCAGGCTTTCTCTCCGGCAGCGGCAGAACGAGGATGTCCCGCGCCCGCGTGAGACTGACATAAAGCAGGCGTTTGGACTCTTCCACTTCCCGGGCGAGGCTCGCGAGTCCAAGCGGTGAAGATTTGATCTGGTCCGACACGCCGATGCCCGCCTTCTGCCCCCCAAACGGCCAGGGCCAGTAGCGAATGGCGCGGTTGGCCAGGGGGTTTTTCAAATCAACAGACTCTGCTGTCGAGGTGACGGTGACGCTCCATATCCGCGACTTTAAATCGCTCTCGAGGTCGGTGGCGATCACCACCGGCCACTCGAGCCCCTTGGCGCCGTGGTGCGTCAATACATGAACGGCGTCGGTCTTGGGTGCGCCGGGCTGACTGTCCAGTCCCGAATCCGCCAGTTCGTAAAGCCAGAGAATCAACCCGGCCACGGTGGCGGCCAGGTGCTGCGACCGGCAGTGGTCCTCGTACTCGCCGGCAATGACCACCAGTTCGTCCAGGTTTTGCAGGCGCTGCCGCACCCGCCACTCGGCCGGTCCCCACCGGGAAACGGCTCTTCTGAGGTCGGCGGTGTGGATGGCCAGTGACAGCGCCTCGGAGGGGGTCAACAGCTGCAGCCGTTGTCTCTGGCCCCCCAGGGCTTTGATGACCGGATGCTCGAAGCCTTCGTGCTCACCCCACATCTGTCCGGGATGCCCGGCTTCCAGGTATTCCAGGCGGTTTTGGAGCCAGTCTTCCGGCTCCCGACAGTCGCTCAGGGCGATGATCTCCGCGCTGGCCAGGATGTCGGTCGGATCGGCCATGCGCCGCAAGCACGCCAGCGCCAGGCAGGCCTCCGGGGCGCTCAGCAGTCCGGTGCGTTCGATCTGCACCGGTATGCCGATGGCCGACATCGCATCGGCCAACTGTTTGACGGTGATATTCATCCGCGCCAGAACAGCGATGTCTTCGTAGCGGACCGGCCGGGGGCTGCCTGTAAACTTGTCGACAACCGTGTAACCGGAAGCCACCAGCTCGCTGACTCCTTTGGCCAGGGCGGCGGCCCTGAGCTCCTTTTTGCTCCCCTTCAACACCCAGTGGACCACGGCCGGTTCGCCGACTTTCTCTTCTCGCACCGGCGCCAGCTCCACCTGTTTTTGGGAAATGGCCTTGGAGAAAGCCGGCACAAAAAGTCCGTTTGCGTAAGCGACCAAGGCCGGACGGGAGCGCCACGATTTTTCGAGCACATCGGTCTGTCCGCCCAACCGGTCGACTTCTCGCAGCACGGCCTGCATCAGTTCTGGATCGCTGCCCCTGAAGCCGTAGATGGCCTGCTTGACGTCCCCGACGAAAACGGCCTCTTTGGCACAGCCGGCCAGCTTCAGGAACAAGGCCAGCTGAATCGGGCTGGTGTCCTGAAACTCGTCCACCATGAGCAGGTCGAGCTCCTCGCCGAGCGCGCCGCGTACCGTCTCGTTGTCCATGGCCTTTAGCATCAGCAGTTCCTGGTCCACGAAATCGATCAGGCCGCGCTTTGTCTTCATCGCCTGGTATTGACGCAGCGACCCGGCCGCCAGCCTGAAGAGCGTTTCCGTGAACGTGCGAATGTCCGCGTGCAGTTCAGGGTGAGCATCGTACATCAAGGCGGCGGCAACGACCGGTGCGGCCACCGCCGCACACCGTTTGGCCGGGCAGAGTTTGCTCAGCTTGACCCACTGGCTCCAGGCAAGCCGCTTCTGGGAAACCAGGGGCCTCATTTGCACAATGTAATCAAGATAGGCGGCAGTCTTTTTGGTGTCGTCGTCGATCGCTTTGATGCCTTCGACTGCGACGGAAATGGCCTCTTCCAGCTCCCGCCAAAGGTCTCTATCGACCGGCTTCGGAAAGAACGCGAGCAGGTCGTCGGCACAGCATTTCCCGAAACCGGCCAGGGCTGTCTCCGCCGTGCTGTTGGCGCGGGCGACGTCGGAGATGTCTTTCACCTTTTTGCGCCAGTCATTCTTATCGTCGAAACGATACTGCAGGCTGTTCATGCGCTGCACATCTTCGTCCGCAATCGCCGCCTCGACGGCCTGGTTGAACAAAAGGCGCCCGTCTTCTTCCGTCAACACTTCCAGTTCGGGCGGCAGGCCGGCTTCGAAGGCAAAGCGTTCCAACAGCCGGCCGCAGACGCTGTTGACCGTTCCCAGCAGGGCCTGGCCCATCGCGTTGGCCAACCGGATTTCGCCGGATTCAATCAACCGCTGCCTGACCCTCTCGCGCAGCTCGTTGGCGGCCTTGTTGGTGAAGGTCGTGCCGACGACGCCGGCCGGGGCGGCCCGCCCGCCCGTCAAAGCCTTCTCCAGCTCTTCCGTGAGCCGGAAGGTCTTCCCGCTGCCGGCACCGGCGCTGATGAATCGGATGTTGGTGCTCACGCTTCTTCCCCCCACCCCGTCAGGACGCCGAACTCGCTGAACCTGTCGTTGACGTCGTCGATGTGCATCCCGTCCTCAGGCGGCGCCAACCCGGCATCCGGTTCGGTGCCGGTGACGGTCACTTCCACCAGCCCGGCATCCATCTGCTTGCGACGCCAGCGCCAGGTGGCCTCGAACCGCCGCCAGAGGTCTGCCGTGGTTTCGCCGGCCTCAGGCACGCAGGCAAGTGAGCCCGGAAAGCTTTTTTCATCCTGGGTCAGCAGCTGCGCCCCCTCGATGATGAAATACGCCTGGGGCGGCCAACCGTCGGCGCCGGCGATCTTCTTGCGCAGGTAGGCATAAGTCGCCAGCTGGAGCTGACTGTTGTTCTTCAACTCCTCTATCCTGTATTTGGCGTTGCTCCACTTCATGTCGAGCACCTTCTCCGACCCGTCCGCACAGGTAAGCAGCATGTCGATATAGCCACCGAGCTTCCCCGACAAGAAGGGCGCCGATTGATGCGTCTCCACGGCCACGTCGTTGACCTTGGCCGCCTTCAACCGTGAGATCAGGGTGATCAAGGCGTGGCGGGCGGTTTCCTCGAAGGCCGCCTTTTTAACGGCTCTGCCCGGCTGAAGCAGCAGCGCGCCTTCCTCTTCGAGCAAAACCGGCAGTCGGTCGTTTATCCATTTGATGATCTGCTTCTCCTTCAGCTGCTTCCACTTTTTGTGGGCAGTGAAGAAATCTTCGAACAGCCGGTGCACCAGGGATCCCTTGAGAAGACTTCCCGAAGGCAGCTCCGCCAGATTGCCAGCTTTCAAATAGGCCTTGTGGCGCAGCACCCACTGATAGGGGCTCTTGATAAAGCCATCCAGGCTCGTGTAGGATTCTTGTTTTCGCGGTCCCAGCAATTTGCCGTCGCTCAGGCGCCACCAGCGTTTGAGCCGGGGCAGCGGTTTGGGTTCAAACGCTTGACTCTGCACCGCAAACCCGGAAAAACGGCCGCCTTTTTGAAGCAGCTCTTCGACGTCCATTTCGATCCACCCCCGGCTGCAGGCCTTGATCTGGTCCCACAGCGGGTGGTGCTCTTCATCCGAGTAGTGCAGCACAAGCACGAGGCGCTTTTTGGCAGCCATCACCGGTCGCAGCCACGTGCCGGCCAGATGATTCAGCCGATCGTCCGGTGTTTGAAGATGAATGCCGTTACGGTCGAGTGCTGCAAGCTCTGTTTTTGTCCAGGGGTATCCGTGCGGCAGGCCGGGCATTGAAAAATCCCACCAGATGATCTCCTCCCACTCGCCAGTGAAGACCGCCGGGCTGTCCGCGGCCGGCACGTGCAGAACTTCGGCAAACCGGTCGGAAAGAGAGCCGCCCGCGCCGGCCACCTGGTCCACCAGCCGGTTCAACTGATGCCGGTCGATCAGCTCCTGTCCCTGGCCGCCCATATAGTCCAATGCCTCGCAGAGGTCGGCCGCCTGACGGTGCGCTTGGGCAAACAGGGCCTGCTCGGGCGTGTCTTCGCTAACCCCCATCATTTTGCTGAGCCAGCCGGCGACGCGGCCGCAGCGGCCGGCCACCTCGGCCGCCGGTGCCCCTTCTTCCGGATCGCAGCGCGGTGAGGTCAGCCAGTAGTCGATCGCCTCCAGCAATTTCTTAATCTCTTTCTCTTTCGCACCGCGCTTTTCCCTTTCCGTGTCCCGGATCTTCTCAATGGCCTCCTGCCAGCTTCTGCCGCCGACTCCGGGCGACTCCGACACCGCTTGTGCCAACCGCCTTCGGACCCGCGCCGGCAACGGCCCGACCGGATGGGTCAGAAACTGAAGCAGCACAACCGGGTCGAGCGGTTCCCACAAAAGGTTGAGCGCCAGCGGCAGCACTTGCAGCGCCGGCCGCCGCTGGTACCTGTTCTGGAGCCCGCACCGGGCGGCATCGACGCTTTCAAGGGCATCGTCGAAGTCCGCGCCGCTTTTCCCGGTCAAGACAGCCACTTTGGCCCCCGATTCAAGAAACCGGATATGTTCTGCCAGCAGCCGGGCGGAGACCGCTTTCGACCGTGCCGTCAGCACGACGACGCTGCCGTCGCCTTTAAGATCGATCTTTTTGGGATTCTCCCCCTCATTCGTGTTCAGTTTCCAGATAGCATCCTGCAGCCGGCCCAGATCTGAATCATCCCCAGCAGCCGGCTTGCGACCGTCGACATCGAGCTGCGTATAATCCAGTTGCGCCACCACCTGCTGCCAGAGGTAAGGCAGGTCCGAAATCGCATCCACAAGCTCCACCTTTTCAATCTGGGTCCTGCGCTTTTTGAGCCCCTCGATCACAGCCTGCAGTCGTTGCCCGATGCACGGAGCGATCAACTCACTCGCCTTTGCCTCGATCTCGGCCATGTCTTTGAGGCGTGAGCCGGCCTCTCCCTCAAAAGTCCCCTGCCAACCGACCTCGTACCACTGGTCCCGCCATCCCAAAAGCGTCCTGGTCACGGACAGAGCGTCCGCCTCAAAAGAATGGTGGTAAAACCGCGCGGGAGCATTCAGCCGGTTCAGGCAGGCATAATACTGAACCAGCCGTTTAGCCGTTGACACCTCGGGCATGGTCAGTCCCAGTTGGGTTTCTAATATCGCGAGCATGCCGGCCGGTCCGACAGTAATGGAACCAATGCGATTTTGAACCGGTTCCGGGAGATGGGTGTCAAAATCGAGACCAAAACGGATAATCATTGTTTTTCCTGGTTGTAAGGTGATGTATTGAGGACTTTTTTATCGCCATGCTATCGGAGATGTGTGACAGATCCGGTCATAAGTGTCGGGAGATTTTTGTCTTTTTGGATTTGCGAACGATAATTTCTTTCGTCCTTTCTCCTTTACTTGCGAAGCGCTCCTCTGGAGAAGGAAAAAAAAATACCGAAGGTGCATAACACAGCAAAAATGCTGAACGAGATTTTTACACTTTTCAGAAACAGGTCGTAATTGTTGGGAGTAATTTGTTCCCGGCCGATAAATACCGCGAAGACCACCATGGCAATGGCCATGCTGGTCATCTGACCCAGCAGCCGCATGGCCGCCACCGTCCCGGAGGCAATGCCGAAAAACTTATTGTCCACCGCACTCATGATGGCATTCATGTTGGGAGAGGAAAACAGCGCAAAGCCGAAGCCGAGCACCATCAATGTGGCGATGATGTAATATTCGCTCGTTTCGGTGCCGATCAAGGCAAACAGGAGCAAACCTAATACCGTCAGGGTCATGCCGGCCGAAGAAATCAAGCGGGGTTCGATTCGATCCGACAGGCGCCCCGCCAGAGGGGAAAGAAACGCCATCACCACCGGCTGGGCCACCAAGATGGTGCCGGCCGCTTGGGGCGGTAGCCCTTTGATGTACTGCAGGAAAAGGCTGATCAGAAAAGTGACCGCAAAGGTGGCCGCATAATTGATCAAGGCCGCCAGGCAGGAAAATACAAACAACTTGTTGCCGCTGAACAGGCGAACGTCGAATACCGGTTGCGGCGTCCGCAGTTCGACCCGGACAAACGCTATCAGAGCAACGGCGCCGGCCAGAATCAGATAGACGGCCGGCAATCGCGGCAGCAGGGAGGCACCATAAACCAACAGAAATACAGAGGTTGCATAAAGAAGACTGCCGGGTATATCGAACGTCTCTCCCCTGGCATCGGCCCATTCACCCTTGAGATGCTTGAGGGTGACCCAAATCGAGGCCGCACCGAACGGAACGACAACGCCGAAATTACTGCGCCAGCCCAGGTGCTGTGTCAAGAGACCGCCGGCGAAGGGCCCGACAGACAAACCGATATATACGGCCGACACGTAAAACCCAATGGCACGGCCGCGCCTCTCGGGGGGGAACACGGACGTCACAATGGCCATGCCCGTAGTGACGAACATGGCCGCCCCGAACCCCTGGAAAACGCGCACCGCTATGAGCATCGTCATGGAAGTGGAAAACGCCCCAGTCAGTGAAGCGAGGGTGTAGACCACCAGACCCAGGGTAAAGATTTTCTTCTGGCCGTAAATGTCGCCGATTTTCCCCAGAGGAATCAACAAGACGGCGACCGCCAGTAGCAGGGCCGTCGCCACCCAACTCAACGCCACCGCGTCGGCGCCGAATTCCTGTTGGATCGCCGGCAGGGCGACGTTCACCGACGAAATCATGAAAGGCCCCATGAACGAGGACAACGTGGCAACGAAAAGGACCGCTTTTTCCTGCGAAGACACCGGGGGACGTTCTTTCAGTAAATTCAAGACTTTCCAATCAGATCGTCAACATCAGGCTTTTTACCGGAAGCGACAAAACGGGTCGCACAATCGACTTGTTGCTCATAGGGACACTATCTGAACGAACGTCCCTTTTCTCGCCAGGTTTTCATTTCGGTAATTGATAAGTACCATCCAAACGCGATAACATCTCCTCGTAACGGTTCAATAATTTTGAGCATTGTTCTTCAAACTCAATGTCGGTGATATTGCCCTTCTCGCGAAGAATTTCAAGCACCGAATATTCCTTTTCATACCACCGTTCTGGATCGAAGTTATAGGTCATTTCCGAAACTGTTGTAATGATTGGCCAATCCACCACCAATCACGTTTCATATCGGCCCCAGAAGCTGCTCTTGCGGCCGTGCTGCCGGCGCAGATCTTCGAGGTAGGCCCGGTGGTCTTCGAAGCCGCGCCAATCGGAAATCGATTTGGAAAGCCTGTCGAGCTTCTTGAGATAGCGCACCCCATGGGAGTAAGTTTTGGTTCGAGCCCGTCGTAGAATCGAATCCAGTAGCGCCCGGTAGATAACGGATGCGCACAGCCGCCGACCCGCCGCCTCCATCGCTTTGGCCAACGGAAGCAAACCTGCATATAGGTCTCCGTCTCGACGACTTCCGCTTTCTGGTCGTGGCCGATCAACGATAGAAGATCGTCGAGCGTTTTTTCACTGCGATGACGTCGGAAGGTCCGCCAGGCCACCTCAGTCTGGTTGTCCTTATCACCCAGCTCAGCATAGATTTCGAGCAGCAACTGGTCCTTTTCGTGCGCACGGAATATCTCTTCCTCAGGCACCCGCTGCAGCCACGACAGGGCCGTTTTAGCATCCCCGCTGTCCAGGTGAACCCGGGCAATATCCAAACAGGCGGCGGAATTCAGTTTACCCCAGGAAGCCAGCCGGGTTTTCTCAAAAAGCGGCGCATTCTTTATCTGCCGGGCCAGTGATTCCACCCGCGAGAGCCACTGCCGTTTCCGGTAATTGCCGGATTCTTTGCCGGCAGCTGCCTGGCACCGTACGATTAAGGGTCACGGTAAGAAATAATTCCACACGATTGCGCCGGATTATGGTTTGTCTACACGGCACATCCACCTGCGCATATCGGGATACGTGTGGGTGGATGTAACGCAGTAGACGGGCCATAAGACAAGCAAGAGGTGGAATTATTTTTTTCCGGGGCCCTAACTCCCGCATCTTCGATTCGGGCAGGTACTCCCCGTCGCAATCGATCAGGATGTCCCGCACGCCGTAATCGTCCTTAATCGTCAGGTCGAATACCATTTGACTGAGCCAGTCCTTGTCTTGGCATTTAGAGGCATAGGCAACAAAAAGTTTTTGGGCCTCAAAGCGGAACACATTGCCCACACTTCCGCTGGAGTCATCACATTGCTCGAAAACGGCCGCGTCGGCCTGATAGAATGCGGCTACCAGTTCTACACCGGTCCGTGGGTCTTTCACCCCGGATCTCAGATCTTCCAGCAGCATCTCCAGTTCTTGGGCATATGCAGCGGATTCGTGCCAGGAAATAAACCTCCGCCGGCGTTTCAAGCCGGCCAATTTCGATTTGTAACGTTTCATGTTTTCCATGGGTGTCGCAATCAGGTGTTCGATCAGATCATCGACCGCGTCAAACCGCACGGCCGACTCCAGCAATGCATCGGCCAACGCTTCCGGCCCTAGCTCAATGAGTCTTTTTTTTCGGTCTGGGTCCATATCATTTCAACTCCGACCACCCCGGCACCAAAGCGACAAACTCTTCCTGAAGCGCCGGCCGCTTTGCATTGTCCTTTCTGACCTTTTCCGCATAACGAATCCAGCGGGCTTCGTCGCCCAGCACTTCGACCAGCATATGCCGCACCTTGGCCATGACCCGGGCCTTGCGGGCATACTCCTTGCGAGTGGCGCTAACGGTCAAATTCCCCAGCCCGGAACGATAGTAGTTAAGGATCTCTTCCGGATAACGCTTTTCTAGCTTTTTAGCGATCCGAATCTCTTCGCCGTCGTGCCAGCTCCAAGTCGGGTATTGCCCCTCGACCAGAATCGCCACGGCCTCCTCATGCTCCCTGCGGTGCAGCCGGATTTTCATTTGTTCCGTATCCGGGGCGTTTTTCATCCTTGACAGCATCTCCGGTTCGAACTGGGTCCACTCGGCCTTGGTGCACAACTTTTTAAAGGCTTTGTAGCTGGCCAGTGTCAGACCGTCGGTGGCCTGATCGAATTCAAGCACAAGGTACTTGTCCCGGTCGCCCGCTGCTTCGGCCCGGTCGGCGACAAATCGGCGCAGCTCATCCATGCGTCCCTTGCCCTTGCGCAGACCCTGCTCGGCCACCTCCAGGGCTTTTTCTTTTTCCCCGGACTGCCAGTAGAACGTAGCCAGGTCGTGGTAATCTCCGCCATAGGCCATGCTGTGATGGCGCAGTGTGAGGTATTTATCCCGATCCCCGATCCGGCGGTAAATATCACGGGCACGACCGACTTTCCACTCATCCTTCATGGCCTCGAATGCCTTGGCCAGCCCTCGCAGGTCGGCATTATCATAGCAGGCAGCGTAAGCGACCTCGTAAAGCATATCGTCCATACCGGCATTGCCGCTTTTTATAAATGGCAGGACCTGCGACAGAATTTCTTGCCGATATTCCGCTGCCACTTTCTTTGAATTCAGCTGCTCTCGTATCTGATCCAGCAGACCGAATACATGTTCCTCGTCGGTATAACTGCCGCCGCCGTATGAATCCAGCTCGTCCAGATCCGGCAACAGCTCGGACCAAAGGGTCAACACGATTTCCCCTTCTGATTTTCCTTTCAATGCCTTGGAAACCTGGACCTGGGATTTAAGAAACTCGAAGCATTCCCGCCGCACATCGGGCCGCCCGATGGTCAACTGCCGAATAAGATCGGTCAATTGCTCAGGGGAAGCCACCGCTAACAGTTCGTTCAGGGCATCCGTCGGTTTTTGTCTTTTGGCCATCGCGCTCTCCTGCTGAAATTGATATCACGACCTTCCTTTGGTATAAGCTTGAATTCCATTATCCGAGTTCACCCCCACTGCTGCCAAGGCCGGAATCGATCCCGTGACCAGTGCAGGTAGCGCAGCAGGTCGAGGTTCACCTTTTCGATATCGAACCGTTCATCGTCAAAGACCCCGTCGTACCAGGGAAAGCCGGCGTACCATTCCTTGTAGTTCTCGTGCTCTTCATGGCTCGGGTCTTTGAGTGCGCTGCAGAACTCGAAGAATCCCGTCACACCGCCGACATCTTCCGGCGGACAGGCCCGGGCACCGTTCAGACATTGAATCGCAGACTGAAGGGACGGGTTGAAATAGCGGCTGTCCTCGACAACGAGTTCGTGTTCCCAATCGTCGCCGAAATCGTACAGATAGCCGAAGGTGCGGCCTTTCTGCCGGATCAGCTCGACCAGACGGTACCGGCCGTCTTCGAGCCCGTCCTCCTTCGATTCGGGATTTTCGGTGTACCGCTTCCGGCCGATGGTGAACTGGTGTAGGTGATAGTCTTGCCAGCCCATCACGATCTGGATGACATCGTGAAGCCGGTCCAGGGTAATGCCGCCCGGCACGACAAAACGTCGCCAGATCTCGGGCTCGATTTCGAGCAGCCTGATTTTCAGCAGATATAGTCTTTCGTTCATGCTGTATTCCCACCTTTCCGGTTCGATTCCCGGTGTCGCGTCGCTCGTCGCTGCTCATCGAAACGCCTTCTTGCGGCGATGCCGCCACTCAAGGGCGCTGATGATATTACGATGAAGCTTCCGGGGTTGAATACGCCGCCGGCGTCAGGTGATCAAGGGAAAAGAGAGAGAGGGTGATCTATTCAATAACGGAAAGGGTTCCGGAACACTTCGCGGAGGTGCCGGTGGACGAACTGCGGTTCCGGAAAATATGGGTCGTTGCGGGTGTCTGAAGAATATCTCTTTCCTTTCGATGCCCCGGCCCTGATGCAACGCATAACCCTGGGGGCATCCAACCTTGGCTCATCTTGGTATGGGTTTTAAATTGTCGCAGCTGCGCTTACAGGGCCACTTTCTGCACGAATGTCCCCTGACTTGCTTTAAGTTTTTTTAGTATTTTTTTGATTATGTCTCAAGATCTATCTTAGCGCAAGCGCTCGACGCGGGACACTCCGGAGGTAGCCGATTGCCTCAAATACGTAAAGGTTCAGGATAAGTTTTTTACAAAGATTTTATCAAATTACCTTGTGAGGCTGATTGAAATAGTTAGTCCTTTGTTCGCTACTTACGATTATTAGATTACACATTGAATTAAATATCGATATGTTATGATACTATGTGTTGACAAAACGACCATAGACACGTTAAACTAAACAATACTTACGTAAACTAAAATTGAAAAAATATGAGGTGAAATATGCCGATAAGATGGATAGAAATAGATGACGAAGTCTGGAAATATTTGCAAGAACATGCACAGCCCTTTGTTGACACCCCCAACTCTGTTCTGCACAAACTATTATTCGATAGAAAAGGACCAGAAATATCGATGGAGGAACCTCCGATATCATTTAAAGGCATGCCGGTTGCGTTAGCCCAAATTTTAGAGGTAATTTATGAAATTGAAAAACATGGTTATTCAAGACCGAAAGCCACAAGACTTGTAGCAGAGAGAAGAGGTACAGTCGTCCCGACAATAATGGATAAATACTGCAAGCAGCTTGGATTAAAAGCAAAAGAAGTCGATGAACTTTTTGATGAGCCAGGTTATACGGAATTCAAGAAGGTACTAAAGGAAAATTTTACGACATATAAAGATTTAATTGATATTTATTTCGAGACCATTACTATCGATCATTTTGCGCAAATGAAGGATCATAATATTGATGATTAATGTTGACTCGTACCGATTTCAAGAAGCCGCAGAATCGACCCCACTTGTCAACGAAGAAACAACGTCCCTTTCTTTTCTTTCTTCTCTTTCTTCTCTTTCTTCTCAGTATGCTCATTACCAGTTGGTTGTTTCTGCCGAAGGTCGGATCGCAATATCGCCCACCGGGTTTTTCCATGCATTGTAGCCAGCTTGCCCAAGGACATTCACTGCCCTGTCAAGATAGCCTTCTTCCTCCATCTGCCGCCACAAAAGAGCATTTCTTTCTAAATATTCGCCAATCGTCATTTCATCCTCCGGAAAATGCAAAAAACCGTCGGATTTCCGTTGGCAGATGCCTTGCTGTTTTAGCAAGTCGTCCTGTCGTTGACTGAATTCAGGCCAGAAAGACTGGTTGGATCGGATCGTTCCGGCCAACTCCGCCAACAGCATGGCTTCTGGATCGTTTTCATGGATCGTGAAAAAGGGCATAAAGACGATATGACCGACATTGTCCAGGCTAAATGCAAACTCATCCATGAATAGGCCATTCGTGTCTTTTTGGTAAACAGCATATCGAGATTGTATGCCAAGGCCGTTGGTCCCGGCGATCAGGATACCGTTATAATCAAGAAATTCACCAGCCTGCACCAGCATCTTTTTTCTCGTTTCGGGTTCATAGTAAACGAGAACATTCATGCACCGGATAACCTTTACGGGCGGGAGTCTGAGTTCCGTGAGATCAGATTTGATGAATGTAAGGTTGTCTGCCTCAAAATCCAGAATATGATTGTGTATGAGCCTGTTTCCATCTTTTTCGACTGTTTCGCTCTTTGTAGCGTCCGAGTTTCGCAACATGGGAAAAAGATCCCCAAAAAGTTCGTTGAACCGTTTCCTGGCAGCCGCCGGATCTGCGTATAAAGCCCTTCCACTGGCATTCATTAACGCCTGGAAATACTGGAAGATACCCTTTTGATCAAAGCACGCGTAGTGCCCATTGATATCGTATAAAACATAATCGGCAAATGAACGGTCAACACCGTATATGTGCCAGTCCAGCAGTTTTCCGGCGGTGTCTACCGATGTCGCTGGCGGAAACCCGCACCCCATATCAACAAAAATGTTCGGCTCATTCGCGGGAATTTTATTCAGCTTGGCCACATAGTTGTCGAGATTTTTATGGCGACCCGGCAATGTCAGAGGAGGGATTCGTCCTCCCCATGCACCTGGTAGTGTACTTGGTACCGTAGCAGACAGCCACCGGATGAGATGAGGATTGAACCCGGTTACAGAATATCCGGCGCGTTTCATTTGAGAAAGCATGCGTATTGTAAAATCCTGCGCTTCAGGCGTCAGTTTCGACATGGAAAAGGATGCCGCCATCTCATCTGGCAGGCGTTTCCCCAAAAATTGTGCGACCAGATCATCAAACGTCTTATTGATTTTCGATTGCATAAAATATCTCCTTTTTTCCCAACCATCCGAGAACGTAATTGTAAAATAGTGTCTTCTTTTGTGGTTCTATAGGCTTTAAGATAATGGTTTGGGCAAGGCCAGAGTGAGAAGGCTGTATTGTAATACGCCGACGACCGATAACGCAGTCCAAAACCTTTATCTTAAAGCCTAAATTTAGCCGTTGAAGAAAATTGCAGCTTCAATCCCTCAAGGATAGCGGAGCTCCCCTGCTGGATCGTAAGCACAATTTTTTCATCATCCCATACACCTGGCGGAGGGTTGCTCACCTGAAATGCAAGGCCGTGCGCCAATAGCCAGCGTGTTAACTGAATTTGATATATCTGCTCTTCAGAGAGCCCTTGGAATGGTTGATAATCTGATAGAGAATTCGTGAGGGTATTCCAGATAAGCTCGCCATACTCTTTGTAGTACTTGATGTGCTTTTCGTCGTTCAGGCCCCTGAACAGGCATTTTTCATCCTGTGCAAACATGACATAGCCGATTCCGTGATCATGCCATGGGTCACCGGTCCGTTTCTGAATCATATACTTATAAAGCAAATCAACACCTTTTTTAGAAATCTCTTCCTCTAACTCAACCATCGACCTGAAAAACGAATAAATCGGTCTGGCCGAAGACCCGAGTTCCTCTGCAAGGAATCGAGTCGTAAGCGCTTCCCATCCGCCTTTACGGACGATGTTAAGGGCAGATTCGACGATTTGATCTTTAGTGAATTTAAACTTTGGAGGCATGATTACAGATCCAAGTAAAGAGAATATGGTAACTATTCACAAGATATGATTCACATGATGCATATCATGTGATGTTTTATTATGTCAAATTAAAAAATGTTCAGTTTGTGAGGGAAAAAGGTTGTTTGGCTATGAGGTATTTAGATGGAAAAACAGGAGAGGCGTCTTTAAATATTTCGATGATTATTGAAAGCCCCTTCCGTTTTGGAACATTCTCACCCCTCACATCGCTATATCCCGCCGCAGATGCTCATTCCGAAACAAGGCCAGGTCGGTAAGGCCCATCCCCAGCTCTCGAACCGCCAAGTGGCAGATCAAATCCCTAACCCTGTTTCGCTTAAGCCGGCGGACAATCCATTTGTACAATAAAAAGGACAAAATTCCTTGACAAAGGTACAAAAGGTAAATTATACACCCTGCATGGGTTACAGAAATTTATCATTCACTGACATCTGTTGCCCAGTAGCCGGGAATGAGCCCCACAGTCAACCATCTCTTTTAACTGAGCGCTATTCGCGGACTAAGCCCAAAAATTTTCATGAAATATGCGGGTTAAACGCCTAAAAAAAGGAGGTAAAGCCCATGAAAGTGAATCACTGTCTCCACCCTAATCCTCTGCTCGTTTTTTTCATCGTTTTAACGGCCCTGGCTTTGTCTGTTTGCATCCCCGCCAGCCAGGCGCTCAAGCCGGGAGAAGTCTCCGTGGTTGCCGAAATGCAAACTGGCTTACGTGCCATCGCGGCCATGGATCCCGACGAAAAGGTCCGTAACCCCGATTATCTTGCCCAAAAGTTTCTGACACCTAATTTTTGGTTTTTCGGCTCGCTGAGCAAAGACTATAAAAAATCCAGAGCTTTTATAAAATTCTACCGTGTCAACCGCTACTATGCGGTAAATGCGATGACCTGGCACATTGATGCCATATTGCAGAAAATTGCTGCAAAAAATCTGAAGCAGGTGGTCAATATCGGCGCTGGGTTTGACAGCCGCCCCTACCGCTTCGGAAAACAGCTACCCCATGTCCGTTTTTTCGAGTTGGACCAGCCGGCCACGCTGAGCCGCAAAAAAGAGATGGTCAAAGCCGAATTTGGTGAACTGCCTGCAGGGGTGACTTATATACCCATCGATTATCGCACCCAAACTATTTTCGATTCCCTGAAACGTGCCGGATATGATGAAAATGAAAAAACCCTGTTTATTTGGGAGGGGGCCAATCGATTTACGGACAGAAAAATCGTAGACCTCACTCTGCGATCCATCGCCAAGCATTCCGCTTCTGGAAGCGAAGTGGTTTTCGATTATGTTTTCGATGAAGTGGTAGAGGGTGACTTTAGCAAATATCGCGGAGGCCTTTTCATGGCTGTCCGGCTATCGGCCAATGGAGAACCCTTGAAGTTCGGCATCGCTAAAGGCCAAGCGAACGAATTTGTCACTCAACGTGGCCTAAAAGTCATTTCCGACTTGGGATCCGAAGAACTCGCTCAAAAATACCTGGTGCGCAGTGACGGTACCATAGACGGCAATCCCACGGCATATGAACGCATTATGCACGCATCGGTAGACCGATGATGTCGCAATGTTTGAAATAAAGTGAATTAGACCGATAAGGAGGAATCATTCATGCAACCCTATCATGCTTTGTATAAACCGCTTCATTGGCTCGCCCGACTCACGGTGCTGCTTCTAACTTTGACCCTCTGGGTCCAGGATGCCCCGGCAGTCGAACCGGGAAGCCTTTCCATAACAGCTGAAGGCGTGACCGCTACCCGTGCTATCTTTAACCTGCACCCGGATAAAAAAATCCGCAACGACGACCACATGGCCATGGCCATGGTCCACCCGGATTATTGGCATTATTCCCTCATGACCGATGACTTTGACGCCTGCCAAAAAGTAATCAAAGCCTTTCGGATGACCTCTGCTCACTATGTCAATGCCCGCACCAAGCACATCGATGCTATCCTTAAAAAGTCTGCTGCAAATGGCATTGCCCAGGTCGTTAATCTGGGGGCCGGCTACGACAGTCGGGCCTATCGTTTCCACGAGGCCATGCCGGATGTAAAGTTTTTTGAAATCGAACTGCCGGAAATGATCGTGGAAAAGAAAAGACGCATAAAACAGGTCCTTGGCGAGGTTCCGGATTATGTGACCTTTGTGCCGATTGACTTCAAGACACAGACCATTCCGGGCGAGTTGAAAAAAGCGGGCTACGATCCAAACCTGAAAACGCTGTTCATCTGGGAAGGCGTTACCATGTATATCCCCGCTGAAGCCGTAGACAGCACATTGAAATTCATCAGTTCTCAGTCCGCACCGGGAAGCTCGGTCGTGTTCGATTACATGCCTCTGGCCGTCATCCAGGGTGATTTTACAAAATACAAGGATGTGCGCAGTTTAGCTTTCTGGGTGTCGTATAAAGGCGAGCCCTTCATCTTTGGCATTGCCGAAGGAAAAAGTGCGTCATACGTCAAGCAGCGTGATTTGAGCGTCCTGTCCGACATTGGTCCCAAAGAGTTGGAAAAACAGTACTTGACGCGCAGTGACGGAAAACTCGATGGGCCTTGTTCGAGCGGTTTTCGCATCATGCATGCATCCGTTCCGGCACGATAATAATGGCGTCAGCAGAGCTGAAAGCCTCAACGGTAGCATTGTGCATGGGTGGCTATGATCGATGAAAAACAGCTTAATCAACAATACGCTGAAAAGAGAAATCGGCTATTTTTCCGCAACTACGCTTGTGGTTGCCAACATGGTGGGGACCGGTATTTTTACCACATCCGGTTTTATCATAAATGAGCTCGGCAATCCCATGTCCATGCTCCTATGCTGGCTCGTGGGTGGCCTGTTTGCCCTGTGCGGCGCGCTTTGCTACGGTGAGCTGGGGGCTCGTTTTCCCCATGCAGGCGGAGAATATGTCTATTTACGAGAAGCCTTCGGCAAACTGATTGCGTTTCTCTCCGGCTGGATATCGCTCATTGTGGGTTTTTCTGCCCCCATTGCCGCCGCGGCCGTCGCCTTTGCCACCTATTTTTTAAAATCCCTGTCTCTGCCGGTTGAACCGCAAGTGATCATTCCTTTTTTTGAGGTCAACCTCATCACGCTCTCGCCCGTCACCTTTACAGCCATCGTGGTCGTTATTTTTATTTCCTTGCTCCACTTCCACAGTCTCAAAATCGGAAGCCGAGTTCAAAATCTGCTGACCCTTCTGAAGGTGGGTATCATAGTCGTTTTCATCGGCTGCGGTCTGTTTTCAGGCCAGGGGTCAACCGCTCATTTCGGCGAAGGGATCGATTTCGGAATCGTATTTCAAGATAAGTTTGCCATCGGCCTGATATTTATCTCGTTTGCCTATAGCGGATGGAATGCCGCCGCATATCTTGGCGGAGAAATCAGGCATCCTGAAAAAAATATCCCGCTTTCGCTTTTCACCGGCGCTTTTCTCGTCACGGGGCTCTACCTGCTATTAAATGTGGTGTACATCTTCGCGTTGCCTGCCGCACAGATGAGCGGCGCCATCGATGTCGGCGCCAAAGCGGCAACCGCATTGTTTGGTACTCAAATGGGCCATTATTTCAGCGGTGCCATCGCCATCGGTCTTCTTTCCGTTTTAAGCGCGATGATCATGGCCGGGCCGCGGGTGTATTACGCCATGTCCAAAGACGGGGTTTTTTTCCGCCGTTTCGCCAAGGTGGATAAAAACCACCATACACCAGCCTATTCCATTTTTTTACAGGCCGCTATCGCCATAGTTATGATTCTCTCCGCTTCATACAACAAACTGCTCATCTACATTGGTTTTACCCTGTCTCTGTTTGCGATGCTCACCGTAATTGGTTTGATGCTGTTCAGAATAAGGCAGTCGTCCTCGAACGACTACCAGACCTTCGGCTACCCGCTGACCCCCTTATTGTTTATCCTGGGGAATATGTGGATTATCTATTTTTCTGTGCGAAGCCGGCCTACTCCTGCACTGGCGGGTCTTATCACTATCGGTTGCGGGATCGGTGTGTATTATTATTTTAACCGGAAATTGAAAGTTAAGGGGAAAATACCGGAGTGCTCATAGTGTTTTCGATACCCATGGGGTCAAGGAATTGATCCAATTCAAGGCATCAAAGCCGGCAGGTGAATCCGGAGACGGTTTTTCGATCGAAGCAGGTACGATCGAATCCTTTTTTTCGGGAAAAGGTTTTGAAATCTCGTTTCAGTATTTCCAAATCCCCAAAAATCTATTGACATTTACTCATAAAGGTATAAATAATTTACCAAATGAGTATTTTTATGGTAATCGATTCCGTGCAGTCATACGGTTTTCGATTCAAGCCCTCAAAATTACATAATATAACAAAAAGAGGGTGCCGCGTTCTCATGAAATAACCAAGCGATTGGAAAGGTTTCACTGTGGAATTAAACCAAAGCGAAATTATTCAGATTCTGAGACGCCGTGTGGAAATGAATCAAGGCACGCTCGGTGCCAAAGCCTTTGGCACAAGTTTCGAATCCGGTCGGACCAAAATTAAAAACATTGAACTGGGCAAACAAACTCCGACCGAGGATGATCTGGAAAAGATGGCCCGGGTACTAGAGGTTGCACCGGAGGTTCTTAAACCAAGGAAGAGCTCGCCGGAACCGGCCAGGCAGAATCCTGCAACCGCACCTGAGGGAATTGTCATACACAAGAAGACGCTATCGTTGGTTCCTGATCTGGGAGTGTACATGGATATGCTGAACAAGGCCGCCATGCTGGAAGACAAGGAGCTGCTTCAGCATATCGCGGAAAAACTATCCGATATTTTTTCGCATATTAGTGTCGCAGGTATAGAAAAGGAACTTGTTCGGCAGAACGCCTGACAGGCTGTTGAAAAAGATTGGGCCGGCCAATCCGATGTGAAATTTGACTCAACTTCTTCGATTTTTAAGATATAAACTGCTCGTTTTCGGAGAAATCTGCCACGTCTTGGCGGCGCTCATAACGTTTTCAACACCGTTGCTAAAAGTGAGGTGTTAAATTGAATGAGCCAATGGAATCATACAGCGAGACCATCGATCTTTATCGGGAGATCTTGCGCGAAGCCCAACGCATAGAGGACAAAAGACTAATCCAAATCATTCAGCAGCGGTTGAAGAGCTTGGGCAACGTCTCCTTTTTTACCAGCAGCGGTTGCGAGGTCATAAACTTTCCGGGTTCTATGGCCCTGCCGATCCAGCCCTTAGAAGATCGGCCGTTTTGGCCTAAATTCGATCATATCCAGATTGGCATCATTTTGATTGCCTACCTGATATTGATAACCACCCACTCGATTTGGCAATAATTACTCCGCCATATCCCCATTTGAGCATTTGTCGAATTCGGCAAGCCTTTTCTCATATCCTCGGTTAAATTTTTTTAACATTTTAAAATCATTCATTATATAATATATATCCTGAAATTCCACTCTATCTGACAACGATTGGTTTTTCCATCCCCCGCATAAAAACACCCGCTATATACTCAAATGTACATTTTTGCTTGACAAAAAGTACATTTGAGTATATTTGTTTTGTAACTCCTGCTGTAAATGGGCATCGGACCTATATCCGGAATTGAGTGAGAACGCTATCGGCCGATGCCCGTCTCTACGATCGTGACGGCTTACCCGGCGGAGTAATGCCAACGGGAAAGGGGGTGGTGTCGGTTGGTTAATCAATGAATGGTGTCGAATTCTAACGATTACCTTGCAAGGAGGTGTCAAATGAGCGGAACCACCTGGGTTTATATCATGCTCGGTTTTTACATTGTGTATTGCTTCTACTGGGGCCTGAAGGGGTATTTCACGGAGAAAACGGCAGCCGGATATGCCGTTGCCGGCCGGTCGATTCCCTTCATCGCCTTCCTGATGGCGGCCACCGCCGCATCATTTTCAGGCTGGACCTTCATCGGTCATCCGGGGTTGATCTGGCGGGATGGTCTGGCCTACGCTTTCGCGTCCTTTTACGTGTTGACCATCCCGATCACCGGTGCATTTTTTGCCAAGCGTAACTGGCTTTTGGGCAAGCGGTACGGCTTTATAACCCCGGGAGACATGTTTGCTTACTACTACAACAATGAGGCTGTGCGTTGGTTGGTGGTGCTCACTGCCTTTCTGTATTCCATGTTCTATTCTGGCCTGCAACTTATTGCAGCGGCATCCTTGTTTCACTGGGTGGCCGGTGTGCCGCACACCTTCGGCCTGATCCTCATGGCCTTTATCGTGTGGTTCTACGTGGTATCCGGCGGTCTGCGGGCCAGCACCTGGGTCGGCGTTTTGCAATTTCTGCTGCTTGTGGGCGGCATCGTCCTTCTGGGGTATTTCGTGATCACATCGGAGGTCATCGGCGGTTGGGGCGCTTTCACCCAAAAAGTGGCCGCGCTCGAGAAGCAGTATTTAGAGGTGCCGAGCCTTATCAACTGGGGAATCGGCGGTGGGCCGCCTTGGACAGCTGTGATGGTGCTGACTTACATGTTTGCCCTGATGGGGATTCAATCCTCCCCGGCGTTTATTCTGTGGAACTTCGGCATGAAATCGCCCAAACCGCTGGCCTGGCAGCAAGTTTTCATGTCCACCTTCGTGGTTGGTCTTGCCCTGTTCTTTTTTACGGCTTTTCAGGGAATGGGGGGCAGAATCCTTCAATTGCAGGGCGTGGTGGATATTCCCACAAATGCCGATGTGGTACCGATATTGATGATCAAATTTTTACCGGGGCCGTTACTTGGACTGGTTTTTCTGGGTGCCATCGCGGCCATTCACTCTACGGCGGCCCCTTACATTGGTACCGGCGGAACGATTCTGCTGCGGGATGTTTACTGGCGCTACGTCCGTAAACAGGAAGCTGGTCATGCAGAGCAGATATGGGTCAACCGCCTGCTGGCCACGGTCGTAACGGTTGCCGCCGTGGTGGTCAGCTTGACAGCCAGGGATGCCATTGTTCTCATCGGCGGATTTGCCACGGCTTTCGGTTTTGTCATGTACCTGATGTTGTTGGGCGTCCATTGGGGGTGGCGTTTTCCGGGCGTCGGTGCGGCCTTGGGAACCGCAGGCGGCATTGTGGCCTGCTTTCTGACTTATTACGTCTGGCGTTACCCCCTGTCGATGCACACTGCCTTCTGGGGATTGTTTGCAGCGGTTGTGATTGCGTATATCTGCAAGGGGCTCGGAATCAAAGACAAAGAGGAAACCGTCAAAAGACAAACAGAGGTGCGCGATTTTCTGAACGACATCGACGGACCCAGTGAATCGGGGCGGAAATGGCGCAAGGCCATGAAAATAATCGTTCCCGTGTGGTACTTATTTGCCATTGGTCCGGCCTGCATCATTGGCAACAGCGCCTTTTCATTCGCCGGTTTTTCGCCCCTCTGGGCCTGGCAAATCTTCTGGTGGATCTTGGGCATTGTAATGATGTGGGCCCTCTGCTTCAAAGCTGAGATGGCCACCACGACCGACGAGCAGATTGAAAGGGCCGATACGGATACGATGATCGTCATCAAAGAAATCTAACCCGTGTTTTTCACGATGGAGCAAGGAATCATGAAAGTAGAAGACAAATGGTTAGTCATTATTATTACCTTCACCTTACTGTTCACGGCATCTTTTTTCTGGGGCCTGTGGGGTTGATTGACAGGTAGATTTATCGACCGAATTACCGGGCGGACCGGGTCGCGTCCGGTTCCGTCCCTTTTCAGTCCCATCGATAACCGGCCTTTCATTACTGGTGCAATGTCATGGAAGAAGCCAGAAAACGGCGCCTGGCCATTACCGGCTTTATTCTCGTCATTTCGATGTTTTTTGCCGGTTTTATCTACTCGGTTCTTTTTACGCATAGAGAGGACTCTTATTGGACATATTTCCAGCAGCGGGCGAGAGAATCGAAAACAATCGAATCGTCAAAACTCCGAGTGAATATGCATCGCCCCCTCCTCTTGTATAGGGATGAAATTGTGAAATTTGGCAAAATAAAGCTGATTTACCATGGCCTCAACAATAAGATGATTAATATCGGTGTGATCATTAATGATTTGGACCCCAAAATGGAATATCTACACCGAATCCCATTACGCCAGGTCGAAGAGGGTATTCGTCTGGGCGGTGTATCATTTAAAGTGCTCTCGAGAAGCTCCTCAAAGCTGAGGTTGCAGCTAAAAAAACAATAATCATTTAACCAGCCCCTAATCACAGGATTGATTCGTCTGGCAATATCTTCTGATGACGAGGACCTGGTCCCCCGGCTGGTCCCCCGGGTCAGACCGCGGCAAGTGCTTGTGCTAATAAAAGAAGCAGTTTAGAATTGTGCAATTTTGAGGCTTAGAACGATGTTTTTGACCGTGGAAATGTCAATTTAAGATTGAAGCAAGTAAGGCATTTCCGGGACGGAAAGTGGACAGAAAGTGTCGCTGTCGGTAGCCGGGCATTTGTGACAGAGACGAAGGAAAAGCTCAATATCAGGGCTAAAGAGCGCAAAATGGTTGGACAGGTGAGTGTTGTGAGTTAAGAGAATCGCCGGCGCCTTACAAGGGCATTTCGGGGTATGAAAAGGCGGCTATAAGGCTTCAAAATGAGTATTTTTGGAGAAATTCTGTTTGACTACAATATGATGGCGTGGTCTGATATTCATATAAAGGGCTTGTTCCCGTAAAATGTCTTTGTCCCCTAAGAGTACTCGTCAAGCGTGATATTTTCCTACGGAACGCTTCGCTAAATATCACTACAGCCTGACGAGTTGGAAGAAGGACACCTCCCTATTAATAGCAAATTATGCTATTGAACCAGAAGGGAGAAGTTAAACATTAACTTTATGGTTTTAGGAGGTGTCCAATGAAAACATACGCTGGAATTGATCTGCATTCAAGTAATAATTACATCGGTATCATAGACGCCAAAGACAAAAGACTTTACAGTAAGCGACATGATAATCGGATCGATGATGTCCTCAAGGTGCTTGGCAAATTTAAAGCCAGCTTGCAAGGGGTGGTGGTTGAATCCACCTATAATTGGTACTGGCTGGTGGACGGGTTGATGGATCAGGGCTAC
>Ga0272441_10001981_pt1 | contig 42790 bp, 80 predicted proteins | sample SSMProp6N_FD_193582 | JGI IMG/M metagenome (GOLD analysis project Ga0272441, IMG submission 193582) | Marine sediment archaeal communities from Little Sippewissett salt marsh, Falmouth, MA, United States - SSM-Prop-6N | ecosystem: Environmental > Aquatic > Marine > Wetlands > Sediment ...
CAGTTTGTTGAACGTTTATCTAATGGTAAGTTTGCAGTTGGAGACAATATTAAGAATCTACAACCTATAGACCCTGAAGGAATGTTTAATGATGTGTTAGGAGATATAGCTGATGTTGTTGGTGAAGTTCCAGTAATTGCAGGTCAGATATTAGGTACCATAGGCGGTGCTGCAGCTGAAATACCTACAGGTCCTATACCCACTACTATATCTGGTGCTGCAATAGGTGCTGGTGCTGGTAGTGTGGTTAAGCAAGGTATAGGTAAAATTTTAGGAGTTAACGAACGTAAAGCACAAGATATGGCAACTGATGTTGCTATAGAAGCTTTGTTTGGTGCTGCAGGTGAAGGATTAGCACAAGGTACCAAAGCTATTGGTAAAAGAATCATTGCACCTAAACTTACTAAGTTATTAGATAAAACAGTTAAAGAAAGTAATTCTCCCGGTAAAGCTGTTCAGTCTATAGCTAAACTATTTAAAGCTACTGCAAACGTTAACGAAAACTCCACACTTGCTGCATTTAAGTATGGCATAGATGATACATTTAGTAAAACAAATTTGTATGATGAGAAAGCTGTTATACCTTTAATCCAGAACCTTATGTCTACGTTAGATGATACCACTAAATCTATAGGTAAAGATATATATAAATCTACTAAAAAATTGTTAACTACTCCTTATCAAAATATAGATGTAACTGATTTATATAATGCTGTTAGAGGTGAATTAAAGAACATGAATTTATTAACTGAATCAGGAGTGTTGAACCTAAAATCTTTAAGTAAAGATGTTAATAAGAACCTTAAATTTGCTCAATCATTATTAGAAAATTTAGGTAATTTTAATGAAAACACAGACATATTTCCAGAAGCTACTAAATCTATTAAACTACCTATAGAGAATGTGTTAGGACTTATGTCAGAACTATCAGATGAATTTGATAGGATAACTCCTAGAATGCAAGCTGTTGTAGCTCAAATAAATAATGGTATGAATAGTGGAGAGGAAGGACTTAAACCTATAATAAAAAAACTAGCTAAAGCTACTAATAATACTGATTATATAGATAGTGTTAATAATTATGCTGAGTTTATGAGTCTTAAAGAACAGTTACCACAACTTACTAAAGGTGGTAAATTCACTGAACAGTTTGTTAGACGTATAGAAAACATTACTGCTACTGAAAAAGAAGCTTTAACTAAACTAAATGCAAGAGCTAAAAGACCTTTCTTGAAAGATTTAGAACAATGGAACGCTATACAAGATTTTAAAGGGTTTAATCCTAACTTTCTTAGAATGGGTGCTATAGCTGGTATATTAGGAGGATTAGGTGGATTCGATACCAAACCAGGTAGAGGTGCAACTATAGGTGGAGCTTTACTTTTAGGTACGCCTGTAGGAGCTAAGTTCTTACTTAGAAGCGGATCTAAGATAGGTAAAGAATTAACTAAAAAAGGGTTATCTAATGTAGGTAGATTTGCTGCTAGACCTAGTGTTTTAGGTGAAACAGCTTTACTTTCTAGGTTACTAAAATCTAAAGTTAACCAATAATTATTTTCTTATAATGTCTAGAATAGTAGCTATTATGTAAGCAATAAAAGTACATATTAATAAATTAACTATTAAACTCATTTATTATTCTCCTCATTCTTATACCTATCATCATCTTCAACATATAACTTAACAACAGTTTTACATTTATGTGACTGTACTTTTTCGTCAGTAACCTTAAACAACACTGAATCGTCTATACCTAACCCTCTAAACACTGCGTCTATTAATAGCCGGTTCATGTTCTGTACGTCTTTCTTCTTAACATTCCCGTTCTTATAATACCAATCATAATAGTATTCGTTATGCATACTATACAGTTTATTTTTATCTATATCTATATGTGGCATATATATCTTTACCATATCTTTAAATTTCCTAGCTTCTTGTGATAGGTAAGTCTGTTTCAACCCATAGTTTATCTTGAAACTTGCAGTGTAACTGGGTGGGATGTTTGGTACAGTGAATTGTAGTGTTGGTTGGTTCATTTTAATTCCTTCCTTTTATGTTATGTTATGTTGCATTTCAGTTCCAGCTAGTAGCCCTCCCCTTCGGTCGGGCAAGAACGGTTTGTATAGGGTGGTGAGCAGTGCCAATCGAACAGTAGGTGCCAAGACTTCCACATAAGGTGGTTCTAAGTAAGGTGGGTGGTACCCAAGCTCGAGTTGTTTATCCTCGCCTTCGGCTCGGATTCCATAGAACGTGGGTGCCAAGTTCAAACTGAGCAACCAAGTAACTGCACTAATCATTCTTCTTAACTTTCTTAATCTTAATATAAATATTAGGACAATAATATTCTTTAAGTTCCCATACCAACCTTTCAAAAGACTTATACTCATCTTTACTAGTCTCTATAATATAATGTTCAATAAAATCATGGTCATCATGGCTAGGTCGTTGTATAAGGTACCCATTATGCAGTTTATTTATCCTTACCCACCAATCCATATTCTTATTAATAATGTTCATGCTGTGTCCTCCTTAAACTTCTTAATCACCCATTTAACTACATCAAGCATACAGTTATCACATATCTCTACATATTCTTTTCCTTCATTTGCAAGCTGAAAATTAGTTGCCCAATCTTCTGTTTCATACCCACCACATACATCACAGTTAACCCTATTACAAAACTCATCATTATATACAAACTTATCTTTACTGTTATCCATAATTTACTCCTTACCAACTTTTAATTCAATATCTTCAATAGTGCCAATAGTTTCACCAAACCTATTAATTTTATTATCATCAATATATATATGACCATAACTTGTTTCAAAATTATCATACTGTTCTTCAGTGCATAGAGGTATACTATTTACTTTATCAACATCCCACGGTATATAAAATTCTTTACCATTAAATAAAATATAATCACCTTTTTTAAGTTGTTTGAATTTATCTATATCCATAATAATCTATCCTCCTAAATTAAGTTGGGCAGTTTATAAAAGACAATACCCAGGTCTTATAATAGAAAGCAACACACTTTCTACCATTAGTTATTATAACCTTCCCTGTAAAGTTAAATAACTACATCACATCACACTCACATTATACCAAACTATCAGTCGAAACTTTCTTATAATTCTTAACTTCATTATCTGGACCATACTGTTCGTTACCTTTAGTCTGTAATATATCAGCAACTACCATCTTACCAGTAATATCTTGAATAAACTGGTAATTAATTTTCAATCCAGCTAAATCCATACCAACAGCTTCAGCAAACTGACGTAAGTTAACTAAATGTTGTTTTTTCTTAAAATAGTCTTTAGCACCATACATTTCCATATTAGCGTAATAACATATTTTACCAAACACAACTTTACCTTTATACTTACCTTCAGCATCAACACCATCAACTAACTGTAACTGTGCATTAACCCATCTGTAATTGTTATCTTTACTAGCTTTAACTTCAGCTTTCTTTACCAACAACTTAACTTCTCTACTAGGTGGTATTAACTGTTTCTCCTCTTTAACATCAGTTAAATCTTCTATAACTACCTCATCTACCACATTAAAACCTTCTTCTACCATACCTTCTTCACCAAATGTACTGAACTCTACCATTACTTTACCTCCTGTTTTTTAGTTTCTACTTTATCAATATTCTTAACTAACTCTGCCCTTTCAGTCTCTAACTTACTAAACTCATCAGCTAACGGTTTAATAGCAGTGTCTAACTGTTCTTTAATCTGTTTAACAGTAGACTGATACTTAACCTGTAACTCTTCAGCTTCAGATTTCAGTTCAAACATTCTAGACTGAACTTCAACTAACTTACTCTTATTGTCCATCTTTGTCACCTCCCCCTACAGTTATAGATTTATTAATCACTTCCATTATTTTCTGATAACTTATACCTTGTACTGTACTAGGCAGAGGTATCCTACTCTTACCATTACGTTGGTTACCTTTATTAACTCTAGCCCAATACTGGTATTTACCTTTATCTTCTAACTTAGTTAAATACATATTTAAACTAAACATACCTTCTACCTTGTTCCTAAACCCACCTAATATATTTGCCACTACTGGAGACGTTTTATCTATCTTCTTATCCATAGCTTCGTCATTCTCTAACATCTCATGTGTAGTACATATTAAGTTACCAGGAAAACTCATTATCAATAACCCAACTAACCTACTTAACTTAGTGTTCAAATCACCATACATACCTCTAGTATCTATAGCACCATCTCTAGTCTTCTTAACACAAAACTTGTTCATATATAACCATAAATAATCTACTAAATAAGTTAACGTATCAATAACTAACGTATCTACCTTACCTTCTTTAAACAACGTCTTAGCTTCATTAACTAACTTATGCACTAACCCGTTATCTAACCCGTTATCCAAATCACCAAACAGTTGTTTTAACTCATCGTCATCTCCCGGTACCAACTCACATACCTTAACCATATTCTTACTTAAATGTGGTTGTACTTTAAACGTATCACCTTCACCTAAACTAAACCCCATATAGTATACTTTAGGACACGTACTGGCAAAATAAGTCTTACCACTTCCCGGTAACCCACATACTAACGCTCTTAACTTAATATCCATAACAGCTTCTTTACCATCTTGTACTTTTAACATATCAACCAACTCCTTTACCTATAATTTAATATTTAACTAACTAATTTAATATTTAACTAACCCTCTAACATAAGCTTTCTTAACTCTCCTAAACACAGTCTTAAACGATACCTTACTACCTCTAATACCAACCCACTGTTCATAAACTTTACTCCTTAACTCTTTAGCTTTTTTACCTCTCATATCAAACCTCCAAATATTTAGTAGCATCAAACTTTTCATATAACGTATCCATAACCATTTCATCATCACAACTTTCACATATCTGCATATACTGACATCCTCTATAACTACCACAATGTTCAGGGTTATGCCGCCAATGGTTACTCACCTTACACCTCTCAATCTCATCAGCTATACCTAACATATCTTCACCCCAACTATCTATCATATCTTGTGTTCTATTAACTATAGTATAATCAAAACTACAATGAAACCCAGCCGGTTCACCTTTATACTTACGTTTCCTATACCCCATAAACAACCCTACTGGTATAAACCCTGAACATTGACCAAACTCTAACTGACACCATTTAACATAACCTGTAGGTTGAAAATCTAACCTGAACCTATCGAAATATCCATGTTTTCTAGTGGTTTTAGTAGTCTTCCAATCCACAACATATATGTTACCTCTCCATTTAACCACCCTATCTATCTTAACAATATAATCAACTTTACCACCTATATTAACATGTCCTACCTTCTCTACCGCTAAAGTTTCCCATTCACCAAAATTAGCCCTATAATACGGTACAAACTCTTGTAACAACTTAACACCATTCTCAACTGTCTTAACATCTTCACCAGGTAAATCCACAAAGTTATCTATAAACCTATCAGTAATAGCCTTAACGTCTTGACAATTATCGGTAAGTAACTCTAACCCAGCATGTATACCAGCACCAAACCTGATATCTACCGAATCTTCACCATACTCTAGTTTCCTTAACTGATCTACATAATTTAACTTATACCTTTTCTTACAATTACTAAAACATTTAGCTTGTGTGCTGTCTAGTGTTAACATTACATATCCTCCTTACATAAATATATCATTTAATTTTCTGTTCCAGTATTCTTCGTTTCCTTCTCGTCTCCAACATCCTTTCTTAAAGGTTTCAATATATCTTCTGACTCCTTCAGAAAATATTGCATAGCTTCTGTTGTGTCCTTCTGGAAGGTTTCTAAGGTGGTACAAAGTTTCTTCGATACTTCCTCCGACAAAAGGACTATAGACTCCTTTCGCTGCAAAGCTTTGAGCGATAGCTGATTGCTGTAACCTTTGTAACAAAATGTTATTATTATTTTGACTAAATAAACCACCAAGCAAACCTTGATTATACCAATCGTACCCCATATCGCAACACCTCCTATGGCGAACCAACCGCCTTGTTGTACTAAACTTATTAATGCTTTCATTAATTCAATGTTCATACTCCCTCCTTAACTTTACTAATAACATAAGCTACCATAAACAAATCTCTATCATCAATATTTTCATCTAACAACACACTCTCTAAAGCGTTCTCCAACCTGTTAATTTCCGTACTCTTACTAGTAAGTTCTTCAGCTTTACTAGTAAACGGTATAAATATAGCTTTATCATGTCTACTACTTATCCATTGTTTAATATCTTGTTTAACTGAATCTGATAAGTTACTTATACTTATTGTTTGCATTAGTATCACTCTCCTTTACCTTGTTTTTCTAACCTTTCTAACCTCCGGCTCAACACACTAGCAGAAGTATTAACATGTGTCTTAGTATCTTCACATAGTTTCTTTATAGATATATAATTGTCTTTAATGCAATTATTATAATTAGTAACGTTCTCGTTAAGCATATTAACAATATCTATTAATGTTTTCATATTAGGTATTAAGTCTTTTATTAACCATTTAACTATAAGTATTAAAGCTACTAATAGTATAATAATAATAGCGTATAACCCGCCAGCTTTAACTATTAGTACTATAGTTTCTATCCATTCAGGCATTATCTACCTCCATTTCTTTTTCAACTAACAGTTTTAAACAATATTCTAAAGCTTGTTTATGTTCTTTATCTAGATAGTTTTCACCATTATCTAATATCTTTTTTATATACATATAATATTTTTGTAAATCAATCATTATCAACCTCCTTAATCTTCCCTATCAACTCTTCAAAACTAATAGGTTTACACATATAATCATCACATCCTTTTTCATGAGCTTCCAGAAACTTATCCTGATACGCAGTTATCACTATAACTTTACTTCTATTACTAACAGCCCCGTCATGTTCCATCTGTCTAATCTTTTCCAATACCTCTATCCCATTCATACCTGGCAACCCTAAATCCAAAAGCACCACTTCATAAGGGTTATTAGCTTGTATAGCACTATCAACATATTCTATAGCAGTCGAGCCGTCACCAGCATAATCATAGTTACCTAACCCATTAAGACTCATACTGAGTATGTTTAGGTAACCTTCTTCGTCATCTATTATCAGTATCTTTTTCATTATTATCCTTTCTTTTAAGAGGACACAATCTATGTCTAACAAATCCTGTACCATCATAAGGAATCTCCCATCTATTATATATAGAATTATTAAATGGTTGTAACAGTTCACAACAACGTGCTGTTATTACATCATAGGTTCCACAATGTTCACATTTTTTTTTAAATTCTTCTAATGCAGGACATCCATCACAATATTTCTCGCCATTATAAAGCAATACTTCCATGTTCATTTTAATTTGATTTTTCAACCTCAGCTCCTTTCTTTATCTTAATAACCTTAACCTGCTGTTTAAGTATATCTTCATTAAGTTTCTTAACAGTTTTCCTATACTTAGACATCTTACCCTTATACTTACCTCTCCATGGTAACTCTATCATTAGTCACCTCCTTCCATCCAATCTATATGAAAACTGGTACCTAACACTAAATCCACAAGAAACAATATACCTTCAACCAACTTAGCTATTAACGCTATTATTGGTAACGCTATTAACATAAGTATACCTACTAATATGAAACATATAGAGAACCATATACCTTGGTAGGTTTTTTGCAAGATAGTCATGTTGTCTCCTTATAAATATTTTCCAAATAGTCTTGAGTTTTAATAAACTCTTTTTCAGCTTTCAATATCCATTCAATCTTATCTTTTGGTATATCTAGAGCCTTTCCGAAACTGTTGTCTTCATCAATTCCATAAACTGGATACCATTCATCTTTATATATTCTTACTTTCATTTCTTTCCTCCACATATTTATGTTTATCAAAATATTGCCCCCAACCGCTACACTTAGCACCAGTCTTTTTAACTTCTTCAGGTGTCATACCACATCTTACACAATACTTCTTTCCTGGTCTGAAGTTAACCATTGTTAGTTTCATTTCTTTCCCCCTAAGTTACATTCTCACAACTAAAAGTTCCAGTAGTCTAATTTAATCCTTTAGTTTGTTTTAATTTTTTAAGTAACAGTTCTATTTCTTTAACAAACATATCTTTACAATCATCAAACCCTTCTTCGTAACCTTGTAGATATCCTGGTAAATTATTACAACAATAGTTAGCCCAGTTATTTCCTGTTATCATTTCTTTCCTCCTCTATCCTATCTAACATCTCTTGTCTGCAAGCGTTATGACCTTCAAAATAACCTTTATTTCTAGCATTTTTAGGACAGTTTTCTACTGTATGACCACCAACACAACATTCTTCATAATCAGTAAAAGCTTCTGACACTAACTCCTTAACATAATCTAGTATAGCTTGTTTAGCATCTTCTACTGCATAATCTAATGCTTTATCAAATTCATCACCAGTTATCATTTTATCTTCTATAGCAATGTCAGCTATCATAACCTTATTTCTCATAATACATAATATCTTATCTAACCTCTTACTCATTCTCCACCTCCAAAAAACCCAAAGGAACTAAACTAATAAAATTACTAATAACAACACAAGCATAAGTTCTGTTATTTCCACCTCTTACATATCCGTCTATATATCCTATATCATCTTTTTTAGCTTTTTCCTGTGGTATGTCATGCAATATTTTTACTTTAGTTTTCTTACTCATTCTCCACCTCTCTTTTAATATTTTCATTCAGCTTCTTTCCAACAGCTATATACCAGTCATCTTCTTTCAATCTTTCGTCTACGTAGATTTTAGTGCCATAAAACTGTCCCAGATATTTATAGAAAGGAATATTTATTTCTTGCTCTACAGTTTTTGCGTCCTCTATAAGACTTTTATACGTTATCTCTTTATTAAATTCAGGATTATTACATTCTGTTCTGAACTCAGGGTTTTTAGCTTCCATCATTCTCCACCTCGCTTATTAAAATTGTTAATACAATACTTTAAAAATAGTTAGTTACTTTAAAGCTATTCTCTACCTCGCTTCTCTTTTCTGGCTTTTATTATAGCTTGTGCTAAATATCCATTCATACTTGAATATTTATGTTTATCTATTAACACCATTATCTCCTGCTCATCTAACTCTAGGTTATCTAGTTCAGATAAAGCAATAGTCTTTATCCTTTCACCATGCTCATATTCAACATTACCTTTTAATCCGTTTTGCATACCTTCTAAATACACACTATCTAACACCTCTCTCCGTCTATCTTCCATACCTACTCCTCCTTACTCCACTTTAGTATTGATTTATCGTTGACTATGGCTTTGGCTAAATCTGATGGCGAACACTTCCAATGCGATAGAGTACACTCACCTACTACTGGTGGCTCTATAAGCACAGCTATTTTTCTGATTACCTTCTCAATCTTCTCCACATCAAGCTCAACACAATCATTCACATCAGGCAATGGTGTTGATAGGGTTTTGTCTATGGCTGACTTAAATGCGTAGTCTATAGTGTCCTTATCCCAACTAGCCATCTCTGTAAAATGTGTACCACCTAACTCAAAAGCATGGTGTCTATCTTTAACACTTATTTTTTTAGGCACAACAACCTTCAAAGCACTCTCACCTACTGTAATATTATCAGTCTTTTCATTCATATCTCCTCCTTTAATAAACCTATAGGTACAAGGCAAGGATTTGACAAGAGGATAAGTCGTCTATCCTTATATGTTTTTACCGACTTTTACTTGCACTTGTACCTATAGATTTCAAATAACAATTAACTATCTCTATTAACAATCTCTCTAAACAAACTCCAAACCTCATTCAGAAACTCCAAACCATTACCTTCAGGAGTATTAACATATTTATCATATAGTTTATCTATTTCTAATAACCAATCTTTCATTAAGGATTCCTTTCAAAATAAAAATCAACCACAGTTTCTTTATTCTTACGTCTAATATAGTCTCTTTGTAACACCACTCCAATATCCATTTTAATCCTGGTAAAATATCGTTCTAAACATTTAATACACATATCTTTAACTACATGACATTCTTCTATATCAGGATTACAATCAACTACGTTATCTATTTCGCCACATTCTTTACACATAACCACAACAGTATTGTTTGATCTACCAAACATATCGTATATCCTTATAAGATCATCTATATCCCTTGCTTTAACTTTTATATACTTATCCAAACACCGTAACTTAAACTCCATATAGTTCATGCAAGTAGCTGGTGACATAGGATGTGTAATAAAAAAATCATCCATGATCTTCTGTATACGGTTCTGCTGTTCAAAATCTATCTTTTCAGCATCGTCTAAATCTTCGTAGTCTATACCTAACTGTTTCATATAGCACCTAACACAAGCACTATGGCTCACGTTTCTACCATCATCGAACCTTAGAGCATCTTTAGTATGTAAAAGCTTGCCACAATAGCTACAAGGACATATAACTAAATTAGCATATTTAGCTAATTCTTCCATTTCATACCAAGTTTCACGTTTACTTGTACCTTTACAATATTGTTCGATACAATACAGTTTAAAATCATCTTCACTCATAAAAGTCCAGGGTGCCACAGTATAAGTTTCTATATCCTGTACCGCTTGAAACCTATGTACTTGTCTGGCTAAATAATCAGCATAACTATTACTATTAACCAGCATAATCAACAACACAAACACCTTAATTTTCATCTTATTAATCATTTTCATAAACATTACCCACAACTTCAACATTTAAAGCTCCAGTATACACCGTTCCTAAACTATCAATCTCACTATTAATAACTTTCATAGTAAACCCACAACAAGCATTATTCCATTTAACTATTCTTGTATCTGAAGAAGTTTTAACTATATCACCTTCATATATCTCAACTCCATTTTTATCCTTCAGTCCTGTGTATTGCATAACAGGATTATCTTTTTCAAAACCTTCACATACTGCACCATCTGACGAATATAATCCCCCCTTCAACCAAGATAATTCTCCCACCTCATACATCAATTTTCTTTTTTTATCCCAAGCCCTAAACCTAATTTCTCTCATCTAAAACCTCCTTAAACTCATACCCACAATTAAAACAAAAACATTTCCCATCAACACAATCACTCAACCCACCACATTTCGGACATTCTGGAGAATCTTTAAAATAATCATATATAGTAACCACATTACCCTTACCATCAACAGTCACCTTATACTTACCCTTAACAGTCTCTATTAACATAAACTCACCTTCTAACAATTTAATATTTACCTTAGGTCTACTCATCAAACTCATACCCTCCAGCCCCATATTTACCCTGGTTAACTTTCTTAAACTTCTCATAATTACCAATATAAACCTTAGTATCCTGAGGTAAATGTTTATAAACCGCACCTCTCCTATACCAATCCAGTAGATTACCAATACCAAAATTATAAGCTATAAGTCTATGATACGCAGTATCAGGTATACTGTAATAATCTAACATATCAGGTATCTTAACATTAATATACCAACACCCAACAGTATACCCCAAATCCGGTTTCAACATATCATCTAACTTATAATTAGTCATATGATACTCATTATAATCGTCAAGTGCCGGTTGTCTTATCTGCATACACCCATAAGCACCTTCATCTTTTCTAATCTTACTATAATCCCCAGAACATTCAGCCATAATAACAGCCTGTATATCCATATCCACCTCAGCCGAAAAACAGTTAGGTACCACTATAAGAGCTATAATAATTATAAACATACACCCTATAATATATTTCATAACATCTCCTTTATTGGGTAAGCTATAAATTCATAAACTGAACAAGCTAACCATCCAATTATAAATGATTTTGTACCTAGATTAAATACATCGCATATAAACAGTCCTATTGACGCAATTATTATAGAAATAATAAGGATAAGAATATATTTCATAACCTCTCCCTATCCTTAACAACCCTCTCCCAATCATATTTCCCAACATAATAACAATCAAACCCCGCATCCTGATTATTAGTAGCCGGGTCTACTATATGACCATAAAGGTTAACTCTATTATGTCTCCTCCCATCAATAAACCCTAACTCACCCACAAAATCCTTACCCGGTTCCAAGCCCGCATCTTTCATCTCCTGTATTATCAAACTCATCCTCTTAGCACAAGTCATCTCTTTAACTCCAGCAAACTGATACCACATTTCACTAGCCCTATCCTGCCATTTCTGCACAACATCTTCTTTCCCCACAAACCTACCCTGCACCACAACCGCATCACAACTATTAACACCTATACCAACACCCACACCAAACACCAAAACACTCATCATCACCAAAACTTTAAAATCCATATCCTCACCCCTCCTTAAATTCACCCAACAAACCCAAATTAACAAAACTCAACCAACCCAACAACACCAACCCAACACCAAACTCAACCCAACATCAATTTCCTAACAACATCATCAAACCTATCAACAGCATTACTAAGCTCCACATCCTGCACTTCAAACCCAACCTTAGCCAACACATCATTCACCACATTAAGATCTTTGTCACCCCACTGCACAGCTTCTTTCTGCACAACAGTTTCCAATTCAGCCATAATTTTCCTAACCGCCACATTAACCCTAAACCCTCTATAACCCTTATTATCACTAGACTTCATAACACCACACTCCTTTCTTAACTACCTTATCATTCCGATTATCACTAATTATACCATAGCTACAAACTAAAGTCAATAACAAAAACAAAAAAACAATAACAAAAACACAAATCAATAAAAATCAAACCCAACACACCTCATCATAACTCTTCTGGCAAATAATCCTTAGAACTAACTTTTTCCCTATGAATAGCAATATCATCATCACTCATAAAATGTAATTTAGTACTTATCTTAATTTCCAACTTAGACAACAACTTCTCCCTACTACTATATTTCTCATCACCCGGATACTTAATCAACATCTTAAAATTCTCATCATACAACACATGTAACCAATCCAGCCCTTTCTTACTATAGGTAACTTTCCTCAATTTCTTACTCCAGCTAACCATAAAAATCCTTTCTATTATGTGTCCAGAAGTTTATTTGATGCGTATTCACGTATCTTTAACTTAAACATCAGTTCCCTATATATATAATATATATAATATATAGCAAACATGTGTATTTTATGTGTCCATACGTGTTTTTTATAACTTTTTATATTCTTTATCATGTTTTTAACCTAAATGTACACATCAAATTTATTATAACTCATTTACTTTTATATATTTATATTATAGTTGGACACTCATTTTCAATGTGTCCACTATAATTAAATATATAAAAGATATAATATAATATATATATAATAGTGATTGTTGGACACATGGACAGTATGTCCAGAACATATCCAAACACATCCAACACATCACTAGAGTATAGTATATAATTATAATTCATTTTTGTATTTTATAAGACTGTAGTATTTAGTTTTAGAACCATATTTAAATATGATGTTTTCGTCCAGTAATTGCTTCAGGAGAGCATATAACAGACTTCTTGATATCTTACCCTTCTTAACCAATTCTTTCACTGTGAGGGTCTTATATTGGTTAAATAACTTAATAATATCAGCTATCCTTTCAGTATGCAGATTAACCACTTCATAATATAATGGGTCAGGTTCAATCATAAGTAACCTAGTACTCTCAATAATATCCCCATCACGTTGAGTATCGCATTTAAGTATCCTCTCTTTAGTATCCGGATCATCACCAAACTTTTCCAACCTGAAACAATGGTCTATATCAGCCAATAAATAAGCAGATCCAAAAGTATCTTTATCGGTTCTTTTATAATACTTCCCATTTTTATCTTTACCAGGCTTAGTAAGATGATGCACTGCAACTCTAGCACATCCACCCAAACTATCAGCTAACCAACTAAAAGTATTATTAAAATCATTAATAACATTATCATCTTTAAGACTACCATTAACCGCCTTATACAACGCATCCAATATAATCACATCCGGCACATTATCTCTATTTTCCTGCACTATCTGCTTAAGTTGTTCCTTACCTGTATCGGTATTAAACTTAAACTTAAAGTATATAAGAGTAATATTATCAGTATTAATCCCTATACCATTACTCATACACCTAAATCTTTCCTTAATTTTCCATAACTTAACTTCATTAAACATATACCACACTTTACAAGGTTTATTAATAGGGAAAGTTTTAAGGAAATCAACACCATTACTCAAACTACAACATAACTGCTGGCTAAACACAGTCTTGCCAACCTTCTCTTCAGCCACAAACAACACATAATCACCTTTGGACAATATACCTTCTATTATAGGAATTTTATTATCTTCATCAATATTAAGTATATCGTTACCTTTAATGTAGTTATATAGTTTAGACATAAAAAATCCCCTATCTTATTAAAAACAGTATTAGTTATTAAACAATATTAAGTCTTTTAAGACCATAATTAGCCGATATTCTAGAATTCTTAAGTATCTGCACAATCTTATCTGTACATTTACCATCAACAAAATCTTTAATATCTTTCATACTGATTTTAAGAAAAGACAGGAAATAAGCATCTTTTATCTTTTGGTAAGTTTTTTCATTTATTATTCTATACCCTCTATTATCTCTATCAATTTTACCAAACATACCCTTTCTTTCATAATGGTAAAACTTAGGTCTAGATATAGAACAATTAAGCTCTATGGTAAGCCTATCCATAACATCTTGAACAGTCATCTATTAATCCTCCTATTATTGCACAGGGAAGGCAACAACCTTGTCACTAACTATATCATAACTATAACATAAAGTCAACAAAAAAATATAATCTATTATCTATCCTTAACACCTTCAACCACTAAACACAATACTAAACATATTATAAGAAAACTTAACATGATTACTCCTTTACTTATACTTATACTTAATTAATTAATCACTTAACCACAAAACAATATACTAAATATCAACCCTAAAGAAAAAACCACTCCTAATATCAATCTAATAAACAAATTATCAGACAACACACAAGCCACTATACTACTAACCATAACAGCCGGAACAAACCCAAACAACACAATAACAACACTATAACAATCAACACAAGTATTATCCATCATTTCTCCCTTCTTTTGCAAACATTTTCCATAACCTTATAATAAATAGCATACAATTGTTTCTTACTCTTACCCCTTAACCCTTTCCAATGCGGATACATTTTATTTAACTGCCTTAACAACTCCCATTTACTACTAGGCACATAATAATCCCTAAACTTATACATGATACCTCCCATACATATATCATTTAACCCTCATAACTGCCCCACACAGCCACTTTCTACCTCAATACACATAAACATATCCATTTTCAATAAAAACACCGTCATGCCCCAATTCCTGCATTATTTCAACCAAACTATAACCCCATGCATACAAATTATTTGCCCTCACTTCCAACTCATCATAATCAATATTAAGTAACTGCATTATCCCCCCCTTATATTGTTATCAAACAACTATAATATCATCTACCAACATTCAACACATTATCAAGATATCTATTTTCTAATTCCTTCTCAACATAGAAAAACTCATTATGTAATGGAAACCCAAAAAAACAAAGCTGTTTCAAACAATCTCTAATTTTAAACATATCATTTAAACTTCTACTTTCAAACAATTTATTATAATCCATAACAAACCCCCTTCTCATTCACATCAAATTAATCATTTAACCAACTTCTCCAAATTATCTAACACTTTATCAATAGTATCAACTATATGCGGAAACAAAAGTTCTCCGTGCCTATCGTAACAATCATCTTTCAACCCCTTCATTAACTCTATATGTTCGTTATTACTCATGACAGCCCCCTATTAAAACTCTATAACATGTAAGTTATTAATATTTAGGTTATTATCCATAATATGACTGTAAGCCTCTTCCTCGTCTTTAAATCTTAAATAATCCCCATCATTCCCCATCATATAATCCCAACTACAAGAACATTTACCATTATTAATTGCTATTACATACATAACAAACCCCCTTTATTAACAAGTTAAATATATCCATTCTCTTCCATTCTCCTGGCTTCCCTGAGCGTAAACACGTTATTATCCACGATCTTTCTAAGCTGTACTAAACTCATATCACTTAAATAATAATAATAGTCTTTCGTTAGCTCCTCAATTATATCTTCTCTAGCTGTCTCTATTAATATATCGTTTTGTTTATGTGACATAATAATACCCCTTTTTTATTAAACAAAATAATGTTCATTTTCATAGTTATGGTCAATAAAATCAAAATAGCTATCTTTATAACCATAATCAGTTAATGTTTTAATTTGTTTGTTTGCTTGATATTCATTATCCCAAGCGGAATGTTTACTTCCATCTTTTAAAAATACTATACACTTCATTTTATCCCCCTTCCATAGGTTATTAATAATTATTTACTCCAATCATACTTTTGCCCCTTTAATAGTTCAAGAGTATCTTTTATATCTTTTCTTGTGTATTGAGCATCATATATAAATGCTAAAACAAAATACAAACCTTGCTCTTTTAATATATTTTCCAAAACATCTATTGTCCTATATAGTTCACCTTTTCGAGTTGCTCCCATTTAAACCACCTTCCAATCATACTTTTGTCCCTCTAATATCTCCATATCGTCACAAATACGAGATATAACACCATCAAGACTGATTGCCTGACCCGTTGTAGTTCTACCCCAATAATAGTTATTACCCCATTCAAGCACTGGTTGACCTTGTTCTCTTAGCTTTTCATATAAATAACTTGTAACTATCCACCATTCAAAGATTTCTTGTGGTTCATCCGTTAAATGATCTATTGTACTATCGCAAGAGGTACAAATATATTCATTATCTTGAATATGTGTAATATACTCTTCTTGTTCCCCGCATTCAGGGCAAACTTGACAATAAAGGTTTTCTATGTCTTCTTCATTAATAACACCCGAATTTAAAACATCTTGCATTTCATAACTAAAACAAGTTAACACCTCACGCCTAACAAACTTGTCCTTAATTTCTTGATTAACTACGCTGTTATGATCTTTCTTTAAATTCTTTGTTTCTTTTGTCTTTTCCATTTTACCTCTCCTTTATTTTGTTATTTATTAAACATTCCCCGCATAAATATTAACTATTTCTTTCGCCTTCTTTTCAGTCCATGTGTAGATAAAAGTTTCCATCACTCTTGTTTTGCCGTTGTTGTATTGATATTCTATTATGCAAGGTATTGCATAATTACCGTAGCTTGAGTTACTTTTACGGATATCATTAAATACTTGTTTTATTGTTTCCTTCATTTTACACCCCTTTTGTTATTTAATTAATCACACATTATCGCAACTACAACCATAATAAGTATATCACAACTACAACCAAAGTCAAGCAAAACAATAAAAAAAAGTGCCATAAAAAAACAAAAAATAAAAAATCATATAACCCAGGTTTCATCAATGTTTCAGCTCATCAACCATTACTAAAACTGTCAATCATCTTGACAAATATAAATAATTATTATTATCATGACTACATGCCAAGAAAAAAACTATCAACAAAAAATAAAATGTTTGCCAAAAATCTTATCAAATACCATGGCAACGCAACCGAAGCATATCTCGAAACATACCCAAATTCCGGCATCAACTCAGCCCATGCCAACGCATCTAGACTATTGGCTCAAAAGCCCGAAATACTTGACATAGTTAAACAAGTAGCAGATAACAACGGTGTCACTCTAGATAAACTAACAAAGAAACTAAAACAAAAGTTAGATAGTAAGAAATCGATAGTTATTGATAGAGAAATTCAATATGTAGATGACAATACAAATCAATTAAAAGCAGTTGAATTAGGCTTAAAAATACAAGGTGCGTTGGATGATTCGACCAAAATACAAAATAATACGGTTAATATTACCCATAATCAATCAATAATTGTTGAGAAAATACAAAGCAACATGGAGCGTATGTTTGAGATAATGGACTCGAGACGTGATAAGCTGAATAAAAAGGAAGATATATCCACAACTTATGCACATGTTGAGGAAAACCCCAATGAACCAGCCGAATAATCCCTTATATAGGAATTAATATTAATATATATACCTATATATATAAGTAAAAGTGGGGGTAGGGGGTGGGGGTAAGTTTTGGGTTGGTAGTCTCCCAAATTTTTACAGAAATTTTAAATGTGCAGGATTAAGTATAATAAAAAGTTAGGTAATGATTAGTGTAATGATAATGGAAATGGCAACAATAATGATAAATATGTAAAAAGGAGCAGCAATAATATGTCTGAAATAGCAAATCCTGCAATAAAGAAGATACCCTATAGACCAATAACACTACTAAAATTAGGTGAACTAATAGATAAATGTCAGTATAAAAGTGGTTATGAGATGGCATGTTATTTAATGGCAGATAATGGGTTATTGATATTGCAAAAAGAGGGTGATGGTGAGATTGATACTACTAATGTAACTGATATTAATGAACCAACTGGAACCACTAATCAGGTACCACAAAATGACTAACACTTCCACAACACTGATGCCTACTGGTGCAGATCGTCTTGCAATAGATCCTCTAGCTTGGGGTTACATATTCATAGCTGACCATTTCAGACAAAATTTCCCTGATTTTCATCTTGAACTTATGGATGCTGCTATGCAACATCGTAAACTTGCTATAGTAGCACCACGTGAACATGCAAAAAGTGAGCTTTTATCGTTTCTATACCCACTCCATGCGATATGTTTCAGTAGAAAACGGTTTATTGTGATGTTTAGTAGTACTAAAGATATGGCAGCGTCACATTATTCTGCTATACGTATACAACTTGAAACTAACGAACTTATACATGCGTATCATGGTAAACCTACGTTTAAGAAACTCACATCTTCTGAAATGATATTCCAGTTTCCTGATAAGAAACCTATACGTATTGATACCTATGGTGCTGAACAGATGGAATCTATACGTGGACTTAAACATGACGGGTATCGACCTGACCTAATAATACTAGATGACGTAGAGTTTCAGGAACTGGTAGATTCTCCTGACCGTAGACGTAAACTTAAACAATCTTTTGACGAAGCTCTTATACCTGCAGGTGATAGAGAATATTGTCAATACATCGCTATCGGTACTATGCTGCATTTCGACGCTCTCATAGCTAAACTGGTAAATAAAGATACTTACCCTGATTGGTACAAAATGTTTTATAAAACTTCTGTAGAAAACCCGTTATGGTCTGACCGAATATCTTCTAAATATTTAGCTACTGTTAAACGTAATAACCCTATAGTGTACGCTAAAGAGTATCAGAACAATCCTATAAGTGGTGAATTGGCTAGGTTTAAACCTGACAACTTCAGGTACTATACCGACCAGTCTACCCATTACACTTTGTTAGGTACTAACTCAGAAAAAATAGCTACTTATCCATATACCGATTGTTACCCAGCTATAGCTTGTGATCTAGCGTTATCTGAACGTAAAACTGCCGATATGTCAGTGATACTGTCGCTCCTACTAGACCCAGACAACAACTATCTAGTATATTCCTATATTGCCGAACGGGGTATGCGACCTGAACGGTTAGCACATATACTGTTTAATCAAGTTAACTATCTAACTAAACTTACCGGTACACGTCCATATGTAGGATTTGAAAAAGCTAATATCGAACGTATCCGTAAAGAATTCTTGCAACGTGAAATGCGTAGACGTGATGAATTTTTTATTATTAAACCTATAGAATGGAAAAACGATAAAATCGCTCGTATAGAACTTGCACTTGAACATCTGTATGCTAACCATGTAATATACCATAGACATAACATGACTGAACTAGAAGACCAACTCATACAGTTTCCGTTTGCATCTCATGACGATATACCTGACGCTTTACAAGGTGCTACTCAAATACTTAAATATGCTAAAAGACGTACTGCCACTTCAACTAAACCATCTTCCGACGATCCTATGTTTGATTGGGTACGTAACAACATGTTACCTGCAACTAAAAATAAAAGTAGCCATAAAAAAAACGCATTATTTAATTTTCATAACAACCCTTCAAACCCCTATGAAATCAAAGCTAAAAAGTCTTTTATGTCAAGATAATTAACAAAATATTTTTAACTTAACTTGACTTGATAATAAATTTAATGTTATAAGGAAATTAATACTAATTAATTTTAAGGAGTTTTGAATGGCTAAAAAAGAAATTTCCCAAAAACGGTTAACTAAACTATTCAATGAAATCCGTATGGCTACCGCGTTTAACGAACAAGAACTTCAACCAGTGATTAGAGAATCTATTAACCGATATACCAACAAATTCAGACCTTCTATTGGATATAACTGGCGAGTGTTTATTAACGAGTTTTATCCCATAATACAGTTTAATCTACCTAACACGTTCCTGAACACTCCACGTGCGTTTCTTAAACCTAAACATAAATATTTTATCGCTACTAAACGTGATCCTGTAACGGGTAAACGTCAACAGATGCAACTAGATTCTACCAAATCCGCTAAAACTCAAGAAGCTATTATTAATTACCGACTACCTGAAATGCGGTATAAACAAGAAGTTAAGAAATGTGTTATGGACGCACTTATGTTTCCACATGCAGTGTTATGGCATGGATATAAAGGTGATTTCGGGATGACTAACGAAAACGAAATGTATATACGTAACGAAAAAACGTTTGTTAAACATCTGTTTCCATTAGAGTTCATCAAAGATCCTACTGTACCGTTTACCGAACTGGAATCAGCTCAATGGGTTGGTCGTATAATAGATATACCTTATGACGATTTTGTTGAAATGAACGATGTGTTGAATATAGATAAGAAAAATAATGTTAAAACGTTTAAAGGGTATGGTACCGAAATCGGGTCACAATACGCTATAACTAACGGTGCTGATAAAGCTACGTTATCTAAATATATGAAACCTATACTATCGTATGCCGATAAAAGTTTCCAAAACTCTACCTCTTCTGATTATGTGAGATGTTATGAAATATACCTCCGTCCCACTAGTAAACAACAACGACAAAACGTACCGGGTAAAATACTTTTATTAACTGAATCGCAACCTACTCCCTTAAGAGAATCCGATTGGTCAATAAAAGCTGAAGGGTTCCCCTCACAAATATTGCAGTTCAACCCTGTACCCGGTACTTACTTATCAATGACAGATATCGATACTTATAAAGATGCAGTTGACCAGAAAAACGCTATCATTAATCTACAACTCCGTAACGCTACCGAAAATTCTAAAGTTTGGGTTGCTATCGCTGCACAAGGTATAGATTCTGAAGAAGATATAGAAAAGATTACTGTAGGTGACCAAACTATACTTATGTTTAAAGATACCGATAACATTAACGGTAAAATGTCTCTAGCGTCTCCTAGCGGTATGGCGTCTAGTGAACTATACATTATAGATACACGTGTGCAACGTAATATAGAGAATCTGTCTGGAGTGAGTGATTTGAAGAAAGGATTCCTCCAATCAGGTGAAGAATCTGCTACTTCAGTACGTATACGTAACGCAGGGTCTAGTGCCAGACCAGCTTACCGGCAAGACATCATGAGTGACTTCTTACGTGATTCCATACATTACCTACTTCAACTAGAAAAACAATATACAACTGTTAAAGACGCTGTACGTATTGTCGGTACACTAGATATTCAATGGTCTGATAAACCTACTAAAGAAGATATACAAGCTGATGTTGATGTTGAAATAGACGTGGTTAGTATGTTACCTGAAGATCCTGAACGGGAACTGCGTAACCTCCGTGAAACTCTTATACTGTTCTCACAAGCAGTCCAGTCACCACAGATAATGCAGAAAATTAATCAAGAAGGTAATACACTTAACCTATCACCACTTATACAACAAATACTTATGCGGATGAAACTTAAAGACCCTGATATATTCAGGTCTATCGAACCACAAGAATCTATGGGATACGCTTCTATCCAACAACTACGTGAAGCTGAACAGAATATCGTCAGCACAATATCTCAAGGTCAAATAGCTGTTATGCCTAACGAATCAGACGATCATAGAGTTAAACTGGAAATATATAGTGTGTTTAATCAGTTACTTCAAGCGTTACAACAGAAATCTAACGCTCTTGAACAACTTATAGTAATGCAACAATCTTTAATGGAAGAGATGCAATCTAAAGAAGGTGCTGCTAACTCTCCAGTTAAAATAGGGTCAAATAACAATGTGGTTTCAATCTAAAAAGGTTAGAAATATAGACGCTAGACTTAAAAAAGTTGAGTTACAAATACAAACTATAACTAAAATAATATTACAGGAGAAACAAAAATATGGTACTCATAAAAATGTCAAACAAGAAAGCTAAACGAGGTAATAACCATAACATAATAGTACGTAACTACGAACATTATAACAAAGCGTTTAAACAATGGGATTCTCATCAAGGTAAATATATATCGTCTAAAGCTCATTACCAACAAGAACTCGATAGGCAAGGTATGATAACTGAAAAAGAAGCTGATAGGTTAGGACTTAATACCGGTCCTAAACGTAAAGATTACAAAATAACTCAAGATACTGTAGAGTTAATTAATTCAGTTGCACAAACTGCGGATAAACATGGTAACGTTAAACCTAGTGATAGAGCTATAGATAGACTGAACAAAAATAAACCTAAATATAACCATGACGCGTTACCTAAACATTACCAAGATAAAGGCGGGTTTGATTAATGAGATTCTTTACTGTACCTGACATATACAATCAACCGATAATGGTTAATATAGACCATATAGAATCATTAACATATAACGAAGAAGATTACAACATAATTAACATTAATCTCTCCAGCACAAGAACCATACAAACCAGTATGCCTAGAGAAATATTAGTTGGTATGATTAATCGTGTAAGCACTAAACCAGAAACCGTTACAACACATACAGAGTTTGCTGGATAAATTTACCAATACTAATCTTAACATAACGTTAAGAAGTAAGTAAACTAAACTAAGGAGTGAAACAAAATGAGAACTATACAAGAAGCGTTAGCAGAAAGAGGTATCACGGCTGAGGAAGCTGCTAGTCAGGTTAAGTCACAGCAGCTTAATTCACATAACATTACATCTACAACTGTTGATGGTAATGATGCTGATACCAAAACTGATACCAAAACTGATACCAACACAAATACCAACATCGACACCAACACCGACATAGTAACTAGAGTAATGCAACATAAACCAGAAATGACCAACATTGAAAGTGATAGTCAACCAGTAGATGACAATACTGACACTACCACCAAATTCAATGTTAACGATATAGAAAACATAAAAGATCCTGTTGCAAAGAAGTATGCTGAAGAAGCATATAAATCTTTCGAAAAAGGGTACCAAAAAAAGTTTCAAGAACTTGCACAAGAACGTAAGTTACTTGAACAAAAACTGTCTGCTAGTGAATCTTGGACACCGGAGAAAGTACAGTCATTACTTTCTAACCAAGACTTTATACAAGCTTCACAACAAATACTGCAGTCACAGAACCCAACTGATGGCGAGATGAGCGATCAGGAATGGTCTGCGTTAAGTGATAAAGAAAAGAACGAGTTTAAGTCTATGCAACGTGAGTTGAAAGAAATGAAACAGTATAACCAGCGTATACAAATGGAACAACAACTTAACCAACAAGTTACTGAACTACAACAGAAATACGCTAGTTTCGATAAAGATAAAGTACTCGGTCTACTTAACGATATTAACGCAGGTAAGTTCAGTGCTACGTTAGAACATATTCATAAAGTTTCTGATTATGAAGATGCAATCAGACGTGCATACAAAATGGGTCGTGAAGATAGAAAACTTGAGATAACAGAAAAGTCCGAAATATCTATGCCTGTAGACGGTATTCGTATACAACCTAACACAGAAACTACAATACAACGTCAAGAAAACGAATCGTCTAAACAGTTTTTAATGCGTAGACTTAAAGAACGGATGCAAGAAAAACAAAACAAAAAATAATTAATAATTAAAGTAAAGGAGAAATATAATGAGTGCAACGACAATGACTTCACCTTACAGTATACCAACTACTTTAGATGAATGGACACTTACAGCGTCTATGGCAGATTATCAAGGTACACTTGTAGATAACGTGTATAATTCTAACGTGTTGTTAGGTATACTTAAGGGAAATAAAGAAATTATAGATGGAGGTAACTCTATCGTGGTGCAACTTCTTAAAGAAGAACAAGATGATGGAGGATTCTATCTAGGAGCTGACACACTTAACACTACACAAGGTAACTATATTACCCATTGTGAGTATAAGTGGCAGAACCTTTACGAACCTATTGTTATCCATCGTGACGAAGAAAGACAGAACAGTGGTGCTAACCATAAAACCATAGACTTAGTAGCTTCTAAAACTATGTCTAGTGAAAAAGCTATAGCTAAACGGTTAGAACAAGCTCTTTCTATACCAGTAGGTGCAGCTGGTAACTTAATCGACCTGGACACATTAGTAGACACAGGTACGTTAGGTTCTATTGCAGGTGCAACTTACACGTTCTGGCAAGCTACTGAAACTACTTCAGGTTCGTTTGCTACACAAGGGTTATCTGATATGACCACAGCTACATATGCAGTTAGTGGTGCAGCTGATGAAGAAAACCCTAACATATACATAACGAACAAAACTATATTCCAGAAGTTCGAACAGACTCGTTTACCTTTAGAACGTATCCAGAACCGTGACTTAACTGCAAACGCAGGGTTCAAGAACTTAACGTTTAAAGGTGTACCGGTAGTGTATGGTAACTATATCGGGTCAGGTAAACTTTATGGTATTAACACTAACTATACTTACTTAGCTGTTGATAGTATAACTGATTTTGCTATGACAGAGTTTAAGTCACCTGTTAACCAAACAATTAAAGTTGCTTATATCTTGTTTAGAGGTAACTTGGTTACTAATAACAGACGTAGAAACTTTAAATTACAGAGTATTACTTAATAAGGAGGTAAATCATGGGTTCTGTAACACCTAGTAGTGTATCTAGAGAAAATTTAGGATCAGTGAACCTTCTTATATGTCCGTTTGCTAATACTGTAGATGACGGTGACACTTGGGCTAGCGGTCTTACCACAGTCAGAGGTTATTGGGCTAATGGTACTGAAGACCCTACTACTCAAGCTCATGTCGGAGTGGATGTTAGCGAAAGTTCAGGAACGTTCACGTTCTATATCGGAGAAGATAATAAAGCGTTTACGTTATACGTTTTATGTACAGAGTAACATACTAAATCCTGGTGGCTGGGCTGGTAACTTGTAGTTATTTGACCCAGCAGAGGATAACAAAAAGGAGAAATAATAATGGCTTATTCAACAAGTTCAAGATTACCGTTTGGTGTTGTCGGTGTACCTCAAGTTGGCGGTGCATTTGATAAGTTCCAGATGGACGCTACACCTAAATACAATTTAGGGTTCAAAGTAGAATCTGCAGACGGTAAAGTTTACCGATACTCTCATTTCGGTGATGATGTTAATAGAGGAGTTCTAGTAGCACAAGATTTATCTGAATCTTCAGTAGTAGATACTGATAACGCTATCATAGATTCAGCTTCTGCAGTTACCACTACTGACGGGTTAATTAAAAGTAAATATGTTCAGTTAACTTTAGCTTCTATCACTGCAGGTCAGTTAGCAGGTGGAGTATTTATCACAACAGACGATGCTGGTGAAGGATACACTTATGATATCGTGGGTAACACTGCTACTAACGATCCTGCTACTGGAGATATCCGTATCGAGTTAGCACAACCGTTACAAGTAGCTGTAACAAGTGCAACTGATTTCTGTATTATGGGTAACCAATACAGTAACTTAGAAATAGCTACTACTACTGATGCAGGTATAGCTGGAGTAACTTGTGCTACTATGGACGTATCTGAAGCCGCATGGGGTTGGATACAAACTAAAGGTAGAGTAGGTATACTTCAAGACGGTACTATTGCTGTTGGTGGTATAGTAACTTTATCTGACGGTACTAGCGGTGCAGTACAAGCACTTGCTGGTGGCGGAACTGACGTTACTGACGTTATATCAGAACCTATTGTAGGGTTCTGTACAGTAGCTGGAGATACCGGAGGACATGGCGGGTTTGTGATTAACCTGGAATAACAACAAAACTTGTTAGTAATAACAAACATAGTTAGAGTGTGTTGCTCTAACAACCCGAAAAAACAGAGGAATAAAACTTATGGCAAAGATTTTAGTAGGTATAGCAATGTGGCAACCACACAAACTCTTCTTAGAGTCTTTGCCTAAGTTTTATTCACAAATTAAACATAACCATGACGTGGAAATATACGTATGTTCAGGTATGCCGTTAGTAGACGCACAAAACGAGTTTGCAGAATATATGCTCAATAACGACCATGAGTATTTGTTAACTTTAGAAGACGATCATTGGGGACACACACCTGAAATGTTGGAATCGTTACTCAACGCTAACACTTATATGTGTGGTATAAGATATTATTCACGTCATCCGTTTTATATGTGTACGTTAATGAAATATAGTGATTGTAAAGGTAAGTCTATTAATAAACGATACGTTGATTTTCCATTAGATACTAAAGGTTACCATGAATGTGATTTAGTACCATTTGGCATGACGTTAATTAAACGTGAACTGTTTACTGACGTGTTAGATAAACCTTATTTCAGGCTTAACCATATATACGATCCAATAGAAGGCGAATATTATACTTATGGTACTGACCGTAATTTCTGTGATCGTATGATACAGAAAGGTATATATCCTGTAGGTTGTTTTGACCATACGTTAACACATGACGATATAAATGATAAAACTATTTGGTTCTATAGATGTGAAACTATGAAGTTATATAAAGGGTTTTCAGATAGATGTAAAGTGTTAAGACGTAAAGGTAAAAAACAACCTAAGTTTCATCTATATTATCAAAAACATAAACATGAGGTAGACGAATGCGTAAAATCTTATTTATAGGGTCGTTCCCAACTAACGCATCTAATTTAGGTGACCAGGCACAAACCTGGTCTATACTGAACTATCTACATAACAATTTTTCAGATTATCAGTTACATCAGTTCTACCGTACTGAACTTAATACTGACAGGTACAAAGACATAACATCCACTGTCAATGAAGACGATATTATAATCATATCAAGTAGCGGAGATTTCGGGTCACGATACAAAGGGTGGCATAATACTGCCAGACCCAGTATAATCCAACAGTTTAGTAATAACCAAATAATACAACTACCAACCACAGTGTATTATGATAACAGTGCATATGCCGAATCGTTACTTAAACAAGACAAAACTATATACAACAATAACAACATAACAATATTGTGTCGTGAACCTGTAAGTGAATCTATAGCGTCTACACATTTCAGTTGTAACGTTAAGTTCTTCCCGGACTTTGCTTTCTACATACAACCTGAAACTTACGTAACTGAAACCAAAAACAACATATTACTTAACTTACGTAATGACGGTGAACGAGCGATATCTAAAGAATATACTAACACGTTATCTAAACTAACTAATACCACTCCAATTAACATACATACTTTACCTTATAACGTGGTACCTGACGTACGTGACAAAACGTTCAGTAACTTATTTAAAACTTACCAATCATATAACTTAATCATAACAGACCAGATGCATAGTATGATATTTGCTATTATTAACAATATACCTTGTATAGCTATAGATGACGCTATACCACATAAACTGTCAGGATACAAGTCAGTTACTAAAAACGCAGTTAAGTATTTAGATTTAAACATTAACCAATCTATACCAGAATTAATCACACAAACAGTAACTGAATATGAACAAATATCTTTCAAACATTATTTCGACACTTTCAGGAGTATGATAAAATGACCGGTATAAGACCAGAATATAAAAGTAGATGGGAAACGTATAGTTACCGTAACCATACGCCAGACGATCGTATTGATCCGGTATCTCTAGTAGGTGGTGATTTAGATAATGTATCTAAACGTCAACTAGAAATGGTACAAAGTGTAGGACTCAAACCTACACATAAATATCTAGATATAGGTTGTGGTTGTGTTAGAGGTGGTAGGTTAATAGAAAAATATTTAGATGAAGGTAACTATTGGGGATTAGACATATCAGAAACTTTGTTAGAAGAAGGTAAGAAACATGTTAAATGTCCCGACCAGCTTATACAAGTAACTGATTATGAGTATACTAAATACGTATCGTTAAAGTTTGATTACATAGTGCTATTCAGCGTGTTTACACATATATATGAAGACGATATAGTTAACGTGCTTAATGGGATTAAACCTTTAACCACACCAACTACTATAACAGCACCTAGCGTACTGTTAATGTCTGAAGATAACGAACGTGATGCGTTAGGTAACGTAGACAAGATAGTTTACAAACAATCTTGTATAGAAAGAATATTCAATAGTTGTGGATATGATTATAAGTTATATTCATTTCCTATAACTAACACTAGAAAACATACATGGTATTTACTTAACTATGACAAATGACGAATTATATAACTTAATTAAAAACAGACGTAGTTACCGTAGATGGACTTATAAGAAGGTACCTACAAACATACTTAACCGTATAGCTGAATGTGGTGTGTATGCACCGTCAGGTGCCAACACTCAGAAAGTTAAGATACAGATAGTAACTGATCCGGAAACTATAGAAAACATATGTAAGAACACTTCTGATTGGTTTTATAAAAGTTACCCTACAAGTATACTAACAGTGTATTTTGACCTTAACGTTAAAGATACTTTAAAATTAAACTATTTAACACCACATAAATATTGGTCTAGACTAATATGGCAAGACAGTGCGTCTTCTATGACTAACATGATGTTAATGGCAGAAGCTTATGAACTTAAAACGTGTTGGGTATCTGTCAGACCCGATACTAACAACAAATACGAACAAAACATACGTGAGATACTTGATATACCAGACAACTATATAATAACTAGTTTCCTGTTTATAGGATACAGTGACGATAAGATAGATTACGAAACGTTTATTCATCAAGGTAAAAAGATTAAACGTGATTTAGATAACATAATTAAGGAGGAAAATAAATGAGTATGAATTTAATGATTGATACTGTGAGGTTAGCTGCAGACGGTGCAGTGGGTGTGAGTGGTAAACCTATGAGAATTTATTGGATACATTTAGTGTCTGGTGCTACAGCTTCTACTACTAGTTTAAAAAACGGTACTAGTACTGCTGGTACTGCTTATTGTCAAGTAGATGGTAAAGCTAACGAAGGTGTGTTGCTTAATTTTGCTGGTGGTATGCGGTTTCCAGACGGTTGTTTTATGGATACTGATGCTAATATAAGTTATGCAACTATAGGTTGTACAAGGGAATTTTAAGGAGGAGTTATGATAGGTATATCACCAGTAACGCCAACGGCACCTGCACTAAATTTTGCACAAAAAGAAAGAGATTTCAGTTCACCGTCTATTTGGGATCATCTGTTACAAGATAATGGTGATGATTTACTTAAAGACGATGGAGATTATTTATTAAAAGATTAATAAGGAGATAAAATATGGCTGATTCAAAATTTGGAGGTTTAACAGAAGCCACTGCTTTAAACTCAACAGATGAGTTTTGTTTGTCGCTTACAGGTTCTAATGGTAGTAGAAAGATAACTACTACTAATTTATTCGGTACAATACCAGTAGCGGTAACTATGGGTAGTGCTACTGTGGATAGTGGTACTTTTACCATGATTAAAGGAGCACAAACAGGAGATCCACAGGTACAGTTTGCTTTAAGTGCAGATGCTTTAGGTAACTTCTCCACTACTGCTGATACAGGAGAAATACAACTTAATGCTAAGACAAATATAAGACTATATAATGATAGTGTTAATTATGCTACATTAGCAGGTGGTGACTTTTATTTAGGTACTTCTGCTGTTGATACTGGTAGTTTTGTTATGATTAAGGGTGCCCAGACAGGTGATCCACAGTTCAGTATCAGTCTTAGTGCAGATGCTAATGGTGACACTACATTTGTTGCTGATACTGGTGACGTTATAATGGAAGCTGGTAGTGGCAGAAACTATGGTGTAGTTAATGGTACTTTTGTAGCAGGTAGTTATAACGGCGATTTCAATATTATACATACCACCACTAAAGCCACATTATATATGGATACTTATGATGCTGGTACTGAAGGCAGTAGATTATATTTTCAACGATCAGATTCAGATACTTGCGGTACTCTTGCACAGACAGATTCAGGAGACATTTTAGGTGACATAAACTGGTTAGGTGTAACTACCGGATCAGCTAGAGGGTTAGGTGCAATAATCAGAGCTACACAAGACGGTACGTCTGGCGGTACTTATGTTCCAACTAACCTTGAACTTAGGACACATTCTGATAGTGCGGCTAATAGTAATCAGTTAGTGTTACACAATGATGGTAAAGTATGTATAGGTGATGATGGTACATATTCTACTGGTGACTTTAATGTATTAAAAGGTGGTGGCGGTGGAGTAGATGTAGCTTTTGATAGTTATGATTCTACTCCGGGTGACGATACTACAATATTTTTAAGACACTCAAAATCTTCAACATTAGGTACTAAAACACGAACTATTGATGGAGACGGATTAGGTAAAATTATCTGGCAAGGTGTAAGTGCAGGTGGAGCGTTTATAGATAGTTTTTCCATGAAAGTATTACAAGACGGTGCAACAGATACTTATGCACCTAGTAACCTTATTTTAGAAACTTATTCTGATACTGCACTTAATAGCAACCAGTTAGTACTAGATAGCAATGGTGACGTTTATGGTCATACATCAGCTATATCTAACCAACATAAAGAAATAGGTATACTCCTAGACGAACTAACGTCTCCAGTAGCAATAGTAGGGTTTACTGGTACAGGTGCAGATACCGCAACTGAATCAGGTTATGAGAGTGGAGCTGGTCGTACATGGACATACTCAGGCGGGTTAGCTACTGACAAGATATTTAAAGGACAGACCTATGTGTATAGTTTTGATGGTACTGACAGTTACTTATCCACACCTGATACGGCTGATATGAGTTTTGATGATAGTGGTGCTAATCCTGTTTCGATGGGTGGTTGGGTACAAGTAACTGATGGTGGTGTACAAACCATAATATCTAAATGGGATGAAACTACAGGTTCTGAACTCAGAGAATGGATGTTTTTATTAGCTAGTACCGAAAAACTAAATATCTTATTATACGATGAATCAGCAAATGTACAATGTTCTTCTATAACAGACGCAGCATTATCATTAGGTTGGCATCATGTAGTTGTCGTATATGACAGTACAGGTGGTGCTACTGCTGCTAATGGTATAACTTTTTATGTAGATGGTGTAGCAGTAGCAAGTACACCGACTAATAATGGTAGTTATGTGGCTATGGAGAATACTGCGTCATTACCTTTTGTTGGTGCTATAACAGGTACTAGCGGTTCGAATAATTATGAATTTGCTGGCGACATGGGCAGACTATTCGTAACCCCAGAAGAACTAAGTGCAGCTACTGTATGGAAACTGTATGAAAAAACTAGAGGGTTCTATAACGTATAAAGGAGACTAATCATGGCAAGAACAGGTAAAAAAGGCGATTGTGGCGGTACACCAAGAGTAGGTAAAAAAGGCGACTCCAAACCATCTAGAGGTGGTAGAGGTCGTAGAGGAAAATAAAGTATTAAATTAAAGAAAGGATTAAATCATGCCAAGTTATATAAGTAAAGGTGGTAACTGGACGATGGTAGCTAAAGATAAGAAAGCAGAATATAAAGACGAACCTAAAACAGTTAAACCAGAAATTAAAGTTGAAACGGTAAAGGTAGAAGAAATTAAACCAGAACAACCTAAACTAACTAAACCTAAACGTAAACGTAGAACTAAGAAACAGATAGAAGAAGATAAGTTAAAAGAAAAATCCAACACTAATTCTAACCAGTAAGTTACTGGAGATAAGTGTTAAGTAACTTAAGTAACTAAAGTAAAGGAGTTAAACCATGAGTCCAAGATTCATATCAGACGAAGGAATATTTGTACCAGCAAAAGAGAAAGTAGCGTTAGAACGTGTTAATGAAGAAACAGGAGAGGTAGAACCGTATATCTATGAAGGTCCTGATCGTGCAGCATTACAAATGCTTAAAGAACTAGACTTAGAAGAACAAGGGTATATGGGTCAACATTTCAGTGAAAATTTAGAACTGTTTGAACTTGCACGTATGCGAGGATACAATTCAGTTGAAGAATATGTTGAACGGTTAGGGTACAACTCAAATAAAGCTAAAGAACTAGCAGCTAAATATAAAGAAAAATATTATACTCATAGACCGCCAGTTAAAGTTAAAGGTAAAAAGTTTAAAGGCGGTGGTGTTAACACTGCCGGTACTGGTGGTGACCGTGAAGGTGGGTTTGGTGAGTTACCTGAAGAGTAAAGGATAAAGGATAAAACATGGCTAACAAAACTGCAACAACAACTGCAACTTTAATAGTACCTTCAAACGCTAAACGTGTGAGTATTATCATGGAAAACGAAGGTGCTAGTGACGTGTATATTGGTAAAGACAACACTGTAACTGCAGCTAACGGAGTTAAGATGGTAGTTGAAGGTACGTTCACTGAAGATGGTGCAGGTACGCCAGTATATAAAGGTGACATATACGGTATAACCAGTGCAGGTACAGCAGACGTAAGGTACTGGGAACGGGAGGCTAACCACTAATGGGTATATTGCTTAACAATAGTTTAACTAAATCAGAAGGTGATGACAGGTACCTAAAACTGGACTGTTCTAACGATCCTTTAACTAATCCTTTAGATTTACCATGTATATATAATTCATTAGGCGATTTAAAACTAATGCCCGATATACAAGGTGATATTGTTTTGTTTGGTGATACTGATACAGCAGGTGACGGCAAAAAACTTACTATATATCGTAAAAGTGCAGCTGGTGTAGGTGATATTAACTTAGATATTTATTGTGCATCTGACGAAGATTTTCAAATCCATAGTTCATGGGATTTAGATATAACAGCAGATGCTTTAATGTATATAACAGCCGATTCGACTAGCATAGACGCAACTGTCGGGTTCTTTAGATTAAGCCCTAGTGCAACAGCAGATATAGACTGTTTCAGTGAAGCTGATGTAGCTAACGCATCTGACGGTAAATCGTTCTATATCCATCGTAAAGCTGCAGAAGGCGACACATATTTCCAGATATATGGAGATGATGATGCGCAAACAGGTATCTTAGATTATAGTGGTGGTGATATTTCGTTTGTAGATACTAACCTATACACAACAGGACTGTTAGGTATAGGCAGTATATACGGTGCTAATCAACGCATGACTTTAACTTTAGAGGCAACTGATACGCATGGGATCTTAATTGACGGTGCGACAACTGACTCGACAGCTACAGGCACAACTTACGGTACACATCTTGACAAAGACATAAACTCAGCTAGTGGTACGCATATAGGTCATAAAGTAGATTTAGATTTTGCTACTACTAGCGGTATAGGTAACTTAGGTTATGGATTCTGGTCAGATGTGTCAAGAGATGCTGGAGCAAGTTATTCTGATACTTTAGGGATAGGTAAAATGGCAGGTGTTATAGCTACTGTTACGTCTACTGGTGTAGGTTACGAAAACACAGGTACGGTTAATAGAACTATTGTCAACGATGGCGTAACTGGTACTGTGACAACTTCTGGTACGATGACTCAAAGCAGTACAGGTACGATAACCAACTATGCTAGAGGTGGTGTTTTCTCAGCTAATAACTCTGCGTTAGGAGATGTAACTACTTTAACTTATGGAGTTTCCGCAACCGCTACTGGTAACACAGGTGGTACAAGTACAGCTTATGGTATATATTCTAAAGCTTCTGGTGCAGACACTAACTATGCAGGATATTTCGATGGTATGGTAACATTAAAAGAAAACACTCTTGTAACAACTCCAGTAGCTGGTACGTTTGAGTTTGCTAACGATAGAATGTATGTTACTAATTTCTGTACTCAAAGATCAATAGATAGAACAAGTGACGTTATAACATCAACCACTACAGTTACCAACACAACTACAGAAACTATAATCTATACTGGAGAAATAGGTGCAGATTGTTTAAAAGTAGGTAACATACTTAAACTACATTGTGACGGTGTGTTGAGTAACGATAGTGCTGCTGATGATATAACTGTTAAGATATATATAGGTACAACTGAAGTGTTAAGTTTTGATCCTCCTATTGGTAACGTAACAGACGCACATTGGCATATGAACGGTAACATGACCGTAAGAACAGTTGGTGCAGGTGGTACTATGGCTTATCATTTAGATTTTAATTTAGCCGATAACGATACTGAAATCATAGGTACCGACACTCTTGACACTACTGCATCGTTAGACTTTACAGTTACAGTAACTTGGGATAACGCTAAAGAAGACAACACTATAAGTATATATCAAGGTTTTACTGAATGGAAAAACTAATAATGTATAAGGATAAAACTATGAATCAAGAAAACAAAGATTGTATGTTACATAGAGACAAAATACATCAATTAGAACTTAACATGACAGAACTTAAAACAGACATTAAACATATACGTAACAGAATAGATGACGGTCTTAGCAACACAATAACTAAAGTATACGACACAATAATCCACCTATCTCCACAGGTAGACAAAAACACTAAGATAAGCAACCATATAATAACGGCTGTATTTAGCATAGTATCTGTTAGCGTGATAGGTGGAATTATAACTTTAATGTGGTATTTTGCTACTAAACAATAAACTGGAATAAAATAAGGAGAACTAAAATGGATTGGATTAAATCTCATTGGGCAGAAATAGGTGTTATAGTGTTATATCTACACACTTTTCTAAAAGCTATAGCTAGAATAACAGCTACTAAAAAAGACGATATGATAATGGACAAGATAGGTTCAGTAATAGCTTATTTATTCGGTAAAGACCCAAAGTAATTAAGCGGAGACCACCGTTTTTAATACGTACGGCACTCCGCATAATAGAGACAGGTGAAATACCGTTTTGGCTTAAACTGTTACTTAACGTTAAGTTTGGTAAGTTTAAAACACCTTCAGGAATAGAGTATGAAGGTATAAAAATAGAATTTAAATGGTAAGGAGAACATTATGTTTGTTTTCAGTGAATTACAAAATGAAGTTAAACGTGGTGCTGTTAGGGATAAGTCAGGTACCGAATTCGATACTGCTGTTAAAAGTGCTATTAACAGAGCTATTAACAGGTTAAGTAGAGAATGTAGGTGGCGACCGTTACGTAAAGAATCCAGTTTCAACACTGTGACTAGTTATAGTGAAGGGTCAGGTGCAGTAAGTGTAACTGAAGATTCAGCTAACGTTACCGTAACTGGTGCTACGTTTGTAACAGACGATATTAAAGTTGGTAGACGTATAAATATAGGTGGTAGCAGTAAAAACTACCGTATATCTACCATAACAGGTGAAACTACATTAACACTTAACCAAGCGTATGATGGCGATACTGATACTGCTGAAACTTACAGTATACTGGCACAAGGTAGGTATAACTTACCTATACAAGCTAGTCATCATGTGATTATGTGGCATGAACAGTATGGTAACCCACATCAGATGAACTATATCACTAGCCAACAATCGTTTGGATATGGGTTAGAAGAAGATACTGAAAGTATACCTACATATTACCGTATGTGGGGTGCAGATTCTACACTTATGCAACCTCGTCAAGCCAGTACTATAAGTATAGTTTCCAGTAGTGCTAGTGATACTACTCAAACAATAACTATATTCGGTACAGTGAGTAACTATCCTGATTACGAAACTATTAACCTTAACGGTACCACTACTGCTACTGGTAGTAAAAGTTTTTCTGCAGTTGATAGAATAGTGTCTAACAGTACCGCTAGAGTAGGTAGAGTTACCGTATCGGCTAATTCAGGTAACGATACTTTAGCAGTGTTGCCAGTAGGTGCTACTACACGTGAAGTTAAATATTATAAAGTGGATATAAGACCTCTGCCATCAGCAGTGTTCCCGATGTTTGTGTATTATTATAAGATACCTTATATGTTAGTTAACGATCAAGACGTACATGAGTTAGGTAGCGATTTCGATAACGCTATAATATTCTTAGCTATTGCTATAATGAGAGGTGAAACTAGCCAGAAAGAAAGTACTACTTATTTAGGTATGTATAAAGACGAACTTAAAAGTTTAAAGAAATTTTATCTAGACAAAATAGATTGGTTACCTAGACTTAAAGAATCGTCGTTAACGTCTCCAGTAAGTTATCTGCACCCTGCAGTTAGTTATGCACAGATGGGTAACAATGGTATGTTTGGACCGACAGTTTATTAAAAGTAAAAAAGGAAAATAGATATGGCTAAATATGTTTCAGATAGAGTACCTATAAGTCAACTAAAGTTAGGTGGTGGACTGAACGATACTGCAGGTCCGTTAAGTTTACAAGATAACGAATCTAGCGGACTGCAAAACGTTGATTTCAATAAGTTCGGTTCAGTGTTTACTCGTAACGGGTACCTTAACCTAACCAGTAGTGCAATAACTGGTACTCCTGATATAGACGGGTTATGGTGGTACCAATCAACTGCAGTTGATAAAGCTATAGCTGTTGCAGGTGATAAACTGTATAAGATGGACGATCTTGACGGTACTTGGGACGATATCACTGGTGGGTTAACTATAACTGCGGGTAACCATTGCGATTTTGAAAACTTTCTAGACGAAGTGTTGATAACTAACAACAACGATTTACCGTTTAAATATGACGGGTCAAGTGCAGCTGCTATGACAGTACCTACAGGACTCACTAAATCTAAGTTTGTTTTATCGTTTCAAAACTATACTGTGTTAGGTAACGTCACAGTATCAGGTACAATACATAAAAGTAGATGGTACTGGTCAACTATAAAAACTATTGATACTTGGAACACTGCAGATTTTATTGAAACTGACAAAAACGATGGGCAACAAATAACTGGTATGAAAGTGTTAGGTGACGCTTTATGTGTGTTTAAGGAACGGAAAATATGGGTATACAAATTCACTGGTGAACGTGACGTACCGTTTGTAGGGTACCGTACAAACTCGTCTGTAGGTTGTGTTGCACCGTGGAGTATACAAGAAGTTGATAATGGGTTAGTGTTCTTATCCTATGATGGGTTATATTTCTTTGACGGTAATAACTCTTATAAAATAAGTGACCGTATAAACAAAACTATAACAGGACTTAATAGAAGTAATTTCCCTGACGCTGTTAGTATGGTACAGAAAGATAAGAACAGGTATATGTTAGCTGTGACTTCTTCAGGTCAAAGCGAGAATGATAAAGTTATAGTTTGGGATTATTTTAATAATGCGTTTAGTATATATGCTGGTATTGCTGCTAGTAGTATGTGTACATTTTATGTAGACGATATAGATGAGAGACCTTATTTCGGTGATTATGCCGGTTGGACCTATAGAATAGATAATGGTATAGACGATTATCCTTTAGGTGTACAGACTGCTATAGACAGTTACTATTACACTAACTGGAAATATTATGGTGATATAGTAGACCAGAAAGGTGTGTCGCATGTGTATGTGTATTATCAGTATAGTAACAGTGTGCTTACGTTTGCATATTCTTATGATTTGGAAGAGAACGACCAGTACACTCAAACATTTAATATGAGTGGTGGTGGTGATGTTTATGGTACCGGAGTTTATGGTACTGCAGTGTATGGCGGGTCTGGTGGTGCTGTAGCTAGACGAGACTTAACTGGTATGGGTAGAGTTATCAGACTTAAGTTTGCTACTAACACTATAGGTGAAAGTTTTCAGATAGATGGTATAGGTTCTATGATAAATGTTGAGACGTTTAGTTAAGCAGTTAAGCAGTTAAGTAATTAAGTAATTAAGCATAGGAGACAAATGGAAATAGCTAAATCCAGCAGTATGATAAAAGATGTGGGTAACGTTGAAAGGTTACAAGAATACCTTAACACGTTAGATGGTGATATACGTAACCTGTTTGATTTAACTCAAGGCAGGGTAAGGTTAGGTGACGCGTCAGATGGTGAGTTAGGTGAAAACGTATCAGGTCAGTTTCAAGTAGTAGCTGATACTGGTGCAGCTGATACAGAATTCACAGTATCGCATGGGTTAGGTGCGGTACCTATAGGGTACCTATTACTTAACATAGACAAAGCAGGTGTGGTGTATGATTCCGGTACTGCATGGACTAGTAGTAACGTTTATCTTAAATGTTCAGTAGCTAACTGTGCAGTTACGTTATTTCTAATTAAATAAGGAGTGTTGTGATGGACAAGACAGGACATTGTGTGAATTGTGGTGTTAACATGATAACTGAACAGGTTATAGACGGTAAACTGCAGAAACGGTTAATGAGTAACTATACTGAACATTATTATAATTTATCTGACGGTAGTAAAATTAGAGTAGCTATGTGTAGAGATTGTAAAGGTAACTTAGATAATGTAAGTGTAGAGAAAGTTATGGATAACATACATGAAGGTTGGGGTAAACAAACTGATTTAACTATAGTTATGAATGATAAATGTGAACAGGTTAAGAATAAGAAAAAAAAGGAGAAATAAACTATGGGACTTATATCTAAAACATATACGTTCAGTACTGGTGCTACTATACTAGCAACTGAACATAACACTAACTATGATACGTTATATAACTGGGCTAATGGTAACGTGGATAATGCTAACGTTAAAGCAGGTGCTAACATATCGTTAAGTAAACTATCGTTATCAGATGACGTTACGTTCACTGGTGACGTGAGTTTCACTAACGCTGCTACTACTGACGATATATTCACTATTACTGGTAGTAGTATAACTACAGGATCGTTACTTAAAGTATATTCTAACTCTGCTGATACTTCTGCACGTAACATATTGGAAATAATTAACGATAACGCTGCTGCTGATGCTGCTGTGCCTTTACAAATACAACAAGACGGTGATGCTGCACATATTAACTTAACTGGCGATCCTGCTAACAGTACTCCGGTAGATGGTGACTTTTGGTATGACGGTACTAACTTTAAAGGATATGACGGTACTAACTCTATTACTTTAGAAAGTCAGTTAGTGCAGGAAGTTGCTACTGAAACCGGTACTGCTGCAACTGGTACTACACTTATGGTACTGGACAACTCTATCCCACAAAACGATGAAGGTAACGAGTATATGACATTAGCTATCACTCCTAAAGCTACTACTAATAAATTAGAGATAGTGGTAACTATAGTGTGTGGTAGTAGTGGTGCACGGCAACAAGTTATAGCTTTGTATCAAGACGCTACTGCTAACGCTTTAGCTGCTGTACCTAGCAACATAACAGCTAACAGCGAGATGCGTACAATATCGTTCACACATTATATGGATGCTGGTACTACTAGCGAAACTACTTTTAAAGTTAGAGCAGGTAACGTTGCTGGCGATACGTTTCATTTCAACAGTTTAGGGTCAGGTACTGGTGCAGTGTTAAGTGGTACTTGTGCTAGTAGTATAGTTATTAGAGAGATAAAAGTATAAGGATACTTTATGGAAATAATTAACCAACTAGTTACTATATACAACACTTTAGATAGTGACAGAGCGTTAACAGACTTAGAAGCTAAACGATACTACAGTCAGATGTTAGCTCATGGTAGGTTACATCTATATACTGATAGAGGTTATGTTATAGGACTTATAGAAAGTTGGAGACTGGATTACGAACAGTTAGGTAGAGTTATATGTTGGCATGAGTTTAATGCGTTAGAAGAAGACGTTACTGTAGGACCAGTAGCTTATATATCAGATATATGGGTTAGACCTGAAAGTCGTGGTACTGGTAAAACTAAAATACTTATAGAAATGTTTAAACAAGCTAATAGTGACGCTGAATATTATGTATCGCATAGGGCTAACCATAAAGTTAAATATTATAGAGTATATGATAAATGTACTGGCTACAAACATAAATTAAAGGAGACATAAAATGGATGATAAAAAAACTACTAGAGAAACTCAAAGCACTACTAGTGAACAACGAGCTAAACCTACTGATCAAGAACAGAGGATACTTAATGCACAAGAACAAATATTCATGCAAAGTGTACCTGGTCAGGAACGGTTAGCTGAACTGATACCACAAACTGTTGAAGGGATATTGTCTGGTGGTAAAGGGTTACCAGATATATATAACTCTTTGTTTGCTGGGATAAGTCCTGAAATTACTAATGAGTTAGCTGGTGAAGCGGTATCAGATATTATGCCAGGGTTTCAGTCTAGTGGTATACTAGATTCTGGAGTAGCTGCAAGTGTAGCTGCTAGAACTGCAGGTGATATTAGACGTAACGTAGCAGAAAACAACTTACAACGTATATATAACTTACTTGGTCTAGGGTTAGGGCAAGGACTAGCACAACAATCTGTAGGTAGTGGTCAAGGTACTGCTTTAGGTGGACAGTTAGCTGGGTTAAGGACAGTTACTAGTACTGGTACAGGCTCAGGTATGACTACTACTACTCAGATGAACCCGTTTCTTAAAAGTTTTCAAACTAGTTTTGGTGAAGGTATGGGTGGGTTAGCTACTGGTGGTGTATCTGGTGGTGCTAGTTATTTAGGTAAATTATTTTAATTATAAGGAGTTTAATATGGCTAATATACTAAATTATATAAATGCAGAAACGTTATCTAACCCTGCAGGTCTTTTAGGTAGGTTAATTAAAGAAGGTGCTAATAAGTTAATTACTGGTAACCCTGAATTTTCTACCGAACAGTTAGAACAGTTAATGACAGCTGGACCAATACAACAGTCTATGCAACAATCAGTTCAGGCTAATCCAGTAATCCAACAAGCACAAACTTTACAAGGATTAGTAGACGCTGCTAGACAAAACATAGTAGAACCTGTTATGAAATCTGCTATGGGCGGTCAAGATGTTGCTACACAGATAAGAGCTAAAGCTGCTGAAAAAGCTTTAAAGAAACAAGCTGATATGCAGGCACAAGAAGCGTTAATGGATCCACAAGGTGAACAAGCATTATCGCAGTTTATATCTCAAGCACAACCTACGCAATCACAAATAAATAACGCTACTGTGAATCAGATGAATAGACCTGGTGCTATGACTACTATTAAACCTGGTGCAAGTGGTGCTGAAACAGGTGTTACTGAACCTGCAGCTCAACCTACACAACAACCAGACCCTTACCAACAACAAGTACAAAACATAATGAATACTGGTGCAGATAACATATTACAAGCATTGTTACAAGGTATGGGTCAGAAATTTGAAGCTGGTCAAGCTGCTATACAAGGACAGAGACTGCAGAACCTTATGAGTCAACAAGAGATATTGGGTGAGAAACCTTTACAGAAAGGTGAGAGAGAAAAACAGTTAATGGAGTTAGATAAAGAATTGCAGAAACTAGCCACTACAGCACCAGACGCACTTAACATAGAACAAGCTTCTAAATTTGCTATAATAACTAGTGGTCAAAAAGGATTACAACAAGCAGCTAGTTTATTAGACCAAAACCCTAATTTATTAAAGACAGGTAACTTACCAGGATTCTTAAAATCTCAAGCTGGTAGACAATTTGTAACTGCTATGGAATCAGCTTATGAAGGTCAGTTAAGGGCAGTTTCAGGTGCAACTTTAGGTGAAGAAGAAATTAAAAGAAAAGTTAAACAGTTTGGTGCTACCATATTAGATAGTCCGGAAACTATAAGACAAAAGTTTTCAGCATTAAACGGATTCTACAACACTGCTATTAGAACTGCTGATCCTACTGGTATACATCGTCAACGTGCATCTAACCAGACGTTACCAGGTACGTTAGAAATAATATCTATTAAACAAGCAAAATAAGGAGTTAACAATGCCTAAATATACAGTAGAAACTAATCAAGGTACTTTTGAAATAGAATCTAATAGACAACCTACTAATGAAGAAGCTATGCAAGCTATTAGCAGTCAGATGTCTGGTAATCAGATGAATACGCAACCACAATCTAAGTTTCTTCAAGAGACTCCTTTAGATGACATGCAATCAGGTGCAACTTCACCTATATCTGTTGGAGAAAGGTTAAAGTTATCTTTTGCAGATGATGTTGGTAGGGAAAAGTATCTTAGAAATAAGTTTCAGTTTGTTGAACGTTTATCTAATGGTAAGTTTGCAGTTGGAGACAATATTAAGGATCTACAACCTATAGACCCTGAAGGAATATTTAATGATGTGTTAGGAGATATAGCTGATGTTGTTGGTGAAGTTCCAGTAATTGCAGGTCAGATATTAGGTACCATAGGCGGTGCTGCAGCTGAAATACCTACAGGTCCTATACCCACTACTATAGCTGGTGCTGCAATAGGTGCTGGTGCTGGTAGTGTGGTTAAGCAAGGTATAGGTAAAATTTTAGGAGTTAACGAACGTAAATCAC
>Ga0272441_10001982_pt1 | contig 42753 bp, 33 predicted proteins | sample SSMProp6N_FD_193582 | JGI IMG/M metagenome (GOLD analysis project Ga0272441, IMG submission 193582) | Marine sediment archaeal communities from Little Sippewissett salt marsh, Falmouth, MA, United States - SSM-Prop-6N | ecosystem: Environmental > Aquatic > Marine > Wetlands > Sediment ...
CTTTAGATTCGACTATACCGTAGATGTGCCCTATCTCGACTATCTCCCTGTCGATAAATTCGAAGTAGAGGTACTCGTAATCATCCGATGGTCCCGCGGTCGATACGCAGATTTCGAGGTAATCGTCTGACTTGTCAAGATCGACTATCTCGATTCCCATGAGCCACGGTTCGAGCCATCCGGAGTATTCCTGATCATCGACGCTGAAATAGAATTCGCCGCTATCCTGGTTGTACTGGCCGATAACTGTCTCGATAGTGCCATCACCGTCGAGATCGACTTCATCCATGAAATACTCGTCGGCGAACGCGGGCATCGCGAAGATGAGGGAAAACAGGAAAGCCGAAAGGAGTATGGTCGGTTTTAAAAGGAATTGTTTACGGATGCAGATCATTGCAGGTTCCTCCATGGTGTGAAGAGAGATAGTAAACATCGAGCGATGGGAATTGTAGCATGAGATTGCCCAGCGACAAGAATGGACTAATGCGTGTCACACAGATTGTAACTGCCAACAATTCTACTTGAGTTTTTCAAGCAATTGTTTTGCTTCAGTCATTAGGGTTTTTAAATTATTTACTTCCTTTTCGATTTCCTTGTTTACCCACGTAAGATCTCCACCTTGTTGTTTCATCTGGCTTAAGCTTGTAATTTTCAATTGATTTGTTTTGAGTCTTCTAAACCAATTCCATATTTCTTTCCTTGTTGTACTGTCCTCAATGAGAATAAGGTGTTCCCAGTTACGTTCTACTATTTGAAGTTCATTTGCGATTCTCATTAAATGGTCAACCCATATCACTTCAGATCTGCTGTATGCATCTTCAAGAAATGGATAAAAGTCAATAAATGATTGAAGCATTACCCTAAAGAACTCAACAATGATCTTTTTTTGCTGTTTCTTTTGATAATTACTTTGTATAAAAAAAGCAGCAAGCCCCCCACCAAAGGCAAGCAGTGCTCCTAATATAATTAATAGTACTTGGCCCATAAGATAATTTATCCTGTATTTGATTTTAAAATATCATTAACACAAATTAGTAAGTTATTCAACTTATATGCATGATAAAACTATTATAAAAAACTAGGTGGCGGTGACAAGCAACAGGACGGCCGCGAGGCCGTATGTGCTTGTCGCAGAACTACAGTACTGGAATTTCCTGCACTAATACTCAAAAACGCTAAATAATCCCCTACCCCAGTTCCTGGATGCTTGGCTTCAGGTCCATCTTCTTTATCCACACAAGATAATCGTCCCACGTCATGTTCTCCGGACGCTGTTCGCTTATCGCGACAATCAGCGACTGAAGCACGTTCGTTCCGAAACTGCGCCCGCCCATCCGCGGCGTAGTCGTGACCAGTGTCTTCACTCCGCGCTCGGTCAAAAGCTTCACGTCCTCCTCGGTCGTCGTGTTCGTGACGATCACCTTTCCCTTCATGTCCTCGGGCATGTACTTTCGAATGTAGTGAAAATCACCCGCGACAATCTTCGCCCTTTTGAACTGCTCGGGAAACTTGGGCTTGAACTCCTCCTGCTTCTTACCGGTCGGATACAGCCACTTGAACGGGAGTTTCGTCATTATCGGAAGGAGCGTCGCGGCGATCCGGTTGAGCTGCTTCAGCGACGTGATCGGTTTGTTGAAACCGAGTGCGAACATGTAGTCGCCGTAAATCGTGTCGCACCCGACCTCATCGAGCGCCTCCGCCATTCCGATTCGATCCACACCGCTGACAAGTAACGCGGGATCGCCATCCTTTATGATCCCATGCACCGATTTAAGGTCGCGGATGACCTGCCTCTCGAGCGTATGCTTGATCTCGCCGCCGTCAACAACCGGTGACGTTTTCGCGTTCGAAGCGATCTTCCACGCGTCGCGGATTTTATATTTTCTAGTCGAGGACCAGAGATAAATATCGGTTCCGCCGATTCCGAAGCAGTCGATCTTGCCATCGAGTTCCTTAATGATCTCCCCGGCCTTCTTCATATCGCCATCCGTGCCTTTTCGCCCGACTTCAACCTCCTGGCCGAGAAATTCGCCCGTGTATGTCTTGTCACGTTTGCTCGAACCTATCGATACGCTGAGTACACGTTTCATCGCGCCTCATCTCCCTTACTTATCAGATCATTCTCAAATACGCGGTAAAATTTCACTCCGGATCAGTTGAATTCCCCTCGTCCGAAACCTCCGGTCCCGGACTTTCGGGCAGAATTGTAACAGTAAACGCGTCGCCGTACACGAGGAAATCCGGACGCGTGAGGTCCTTAAGTGCAACCATTCTGAGCTCGACCGGAAACTCCATCTCATCGAGCCTCGCCGACAGCTCCGAAAGATCGTCGTACGTAAGCTGAAGGACATCTCCCGCGGTTGTTGGAACAATATCCTTTTCGTTAATCAGATAATCACGGGCTGCGCTGAAAAATTGCGCGAGTGTCGCACGCATCGGATCGGTTCCGCTCGCGGGGGCATCGTAAACCTGCGAGAACATCAGACTGCCCTCTATGAAGATCCGTCGATTGTAGGAAACATCGAGCCTTACCGGAACGGGCTGATCCTCGACGACATTCGATGTCGAGTACGCGACTACTATCGCCTGGTCCGATGTCACCCTCTGGATCGAGTCGACCGCGTCAGAAAGCGAATCCAGAGATATGGTGATCTCGTTATCCATGAGGATAAACGTGCCGGTTTCCGGATCGCGGTATGTGATCGGTATGTTGTCGAGCCATCTTGCGATATGCGCCTCGATTGCGCCTCGCGTGATTGCCGGATCGACAAGCACCGCCCCAAGCTGTTGACCTTCGAGAACCTTCTGCTCCCCGAATTCGAATGCCGCAACCTGCCCTGATAACTCAAGAATCTCAAGGTTTAATTCCTCGATCCGTCCGTTTAGCGATGCAAGAAGCTCTTCCTTTTCGATGATCTGATCCTGGAGACTCTGACGCTCCACCTGAAGCGAGCCGACTTCCGTATCCAGTTCATCGACATCGGAATTAAGTGATTCTATTTCGGAATTCAGTGTGTCAAGCTCTGTTGTCAGGCCGACAAGATCGTTGTAGAGGTCCTCAACCTTTTCATTTGTATTAATAAGCTCGGATTGTGCGGTTGTTAGCTGCCAGGTCAGGTTCGTATTTGTTTCACTTAACTGGTAGTTATGCGACTGAAGCACATCCTGCGCAAGCCTCAGGGTTTCGTTATCATCTGTAAGGGAAGCATTCTCATCTTCAAGCTCCCTGATGTTCTGCCTGATAGTTGTAATCCGGCTGAGCATTGCCCTTACATCTTCGCTTGCTATGGCAAGCGTCAGAATTGTCCCACCTGTAATCAGCATTCCCGTCAGGATCGCAATCAGTATTGAGGTTCTCTTCGGACGCATTCCGAAGAGCGTGATACGGCGCTTGCCCATGACACGACCGACCGTGTCACCGGCCCATGCGACGAATCCGGAGACAGCAAGCAGAATAATGACAAATATTAAACCTGACGGGTCCATGCTCTTGGTAATACAGGTTATGGTTAAAACCGCAAATTTATTCGCAAGTTACATATTATAAACAATCTAATCCGATTTTATGCGCATTACCCGTGAGATTTAAGGGCATCCAGGATTTCATCGGGTGTAACAGTCGATGTTCCCGGTTTACGAACAGCGACAGATGCGGCATATGCCGCAACTTCACACGCATCGGCAATTTCAACACCCGCAGCACGTGCAAGCGCTATTGTCGCGAGTACCGTGTCCCCGGCACCCGACACATCATACACGTAACTTACATTCACAAGCATTCTGACAGGGCTGGCGTCTTCATTATAGAGATGCATGCCGTGCGATCCCCTTGTGATCAGTAGCGCTTTCGGAGAATACTCGCCTATGATCTTCTCCGCTGCGAGATCGCATGATTTATCATCCGTAATGTCGATACCAGAAAGCTCGCCCGCTTCCTTTCTGTTGGGTTTGAGAAGCTCGACACCCTTGAATAGAGATGCGTTTACAGGCTTGGGATCGACAAGGATCGGTATGGTCCTGATTTTCGCAAGGTTATTGATTTCCGTCATCAATTCCCCCGTAACGAATCCCTTTGCGTAATCGGAAATTGCTATTGCCCCGACCTCAGGTATTGTTTTCTCAAGGAAGCTGACCGAACGCTTGAAATTCATATCGGTCATCTCGAACTTCACTTCCTCATCGACCCTGACTATCTGCTGTGACTCGGCAACCACCCTGACCTTTCGAGTCGTAGTAAAGTAGTCGTGTACAAGGATTCCCTGGTCGGGAAAGTCATGCTGATGGACGATTTCCAGGAACCTCTCCCCCGGCTCCTGCCTTCCGACAGCCCCCATCATTATTGGAACTCCACCAAGTGCAGCTATGTTCATCGCGCAGTTAGCCGCCCCACCGAGCCGGTCTTCACGATGGTCGAGTTTTACAACCGGAACAGGGGCTTCAGGAGATATCCTCGAGGCCTTCCCGATAAGGTATGTATCGAGCATCAGGTCTCCGACAACCAGGACCTTTTTCCCGCTGAAACTGTTAAAAAGACTTCCGTATTTCTCAACCAGGGACATTAATCCTCCACGAATTTACGAAAATCATGTGAATATAAGCAGTTTAACATGCCGTATGCAAGCATGCCGAGGTTTTTATAATACGCCTTGTTTAACCGGCAAGAAGGAGCATTGTAAGGAGTGGTATCGTGATCTCGTGATGCCCGACTATGTTCGCTCCATGTCCACCCGATTCCTTAGCGCGGCATACCGGATTCAGGTTTGAGCGGTAATGCTTTATGAAATCCAGGTTGTACCCGTCGAAACCACCGATCTTATAATCAAGGTTCTGGCAGACCGCGATTGCCTTCTCGATAACTACCGGAAGCACAACCGCGCTTCCAAGATTTACAATGACCCCTCCGTTGAGTCCTGAAATGCTCTTTGTGAAAATTCGGAAGTCGCGGTGTGTCGAATCACCGAGTGCAGCGCCGTCAACGGACGGATGGATATGATTGACATCGGTTCCGATCGCGAGATGTACAGTAAATGGAATATTCAGCCTGTAGCAGGCTGCGGAGAGACTTGATTTTAAGTATTGGGGCTTCAGCTCAGTGATTGCCGCGCCAATTGATTCGCCAAGGCCAAGGCCCTCATCTTGCGCCTTTTTAACTGCCCCATTTATGATTTCACCTGTCTCGGCGGTCACTGCGAATTTTCCCGAATGTATTGTGCCGGGCACATCTTCCGATGTATGGCCGAAACACGCTATCTCGGTGTCATGGATTATCCCTGCCCCGTTGGTCGCAAGGTGAGTTATGTATCCCGCTTCCATGAGCGCTGTAAGGTGCCGTGAGAGGCCGACTTTTATGGAGTGAGCACCCATTGACCAGATTCGCGGTTTGCCCTTATCAATGGCATTTTTAAGGCTTCCGACAAGCTTCCTTAATTCGATTCCGGCGAGAATGGGCGGAAACGATTCGAGTATCCTGTCCGCGGTATCCGAATCAATTGTTACAGGATCTCTGAAATCCCGAATATTAACGAGGCTCTCCCGGTTCTCAATCGAGGAGGTCTGAAGCCTGGAAAAATCTATTTCTTCGTATCGTGATGGCATGTATTAAAGGTCCAGCCCCAGTTCCTCCAGGGCTTCCCCCGACGACTTAATTGAAATACCCTGGTCATTTTCACCGGTTATTTCAAGACTTGTGTAATCACTATCAAGGTCGATTTTGAGCGTGGCACCGGTCAAGAGGATTCCTCCACGGATAACCGATACGTGTCCGGACGCGGTTATGATTCCCTCTGGGTTGTTCCATATCATCTGATCGACCGTAAATGAGAAATCATCTGTTCGCGCCACACCTTCGACGTTTCCGGTCAGCTCCAGAATCCTTTCATCCTCGTTGTAAACTCCCATATCCCCCGTAACTTCCAGAACCCTTCCATCTTCAAGCCTGTAGAGGGCACGAGGACTCTCAAGTTCCATAATAGCGCCCTCCTCCCGCACGATCCTGTCCAGGTAAAGTGTCCAGCGTACTGCACCATCCGGTGTAACTTCCTCAAGAATTGGCTGGTCGACGACTGCGGGTGGAATTTCATCCCCTATCTGGTTTATATCCGACGCCGGCATGGAAATAATGTTCTCTTCACGGTTAATCAGAATCCAGCTTCCATATGTCGCAAGAATTATGACCACAGGCCATACGATGAAATGTAAGTATTTATCGAGGAAGTTCCGCATAGGTACACAGGATATTCTAACCGTTTGACTGCATATTTGCGATTATCTGGTTGATGATGGCTTTCAGCGCATTGATCTGAGTTTGAAGTGAAGTATGTGTCGGGAAGTCAGCCGTGAAATCCAGCGGGATGGAATGATCCCATGCAGCCGGCCCGACATAAGCAAGGTCCGCGTCCGCATTATCAAGATAAACAAGGGCATCATTATACAGCCTCGGCTCCTGAATATCGGCAGCCTCCTTGTAAATCCGCGCACCCAGGAAATAAGTAAGCGCCCTGAGTGCCCGGGCATCCTCATTTTCACTGATAGAGAGTATATTCGACAGGTCCTGAATCGCGTTCTGGAACTCGATGATTGCATCATTGAGTATATTGATATCGGTACCGGCTCCCTGGTAAGTGTAATAACCTGTAAGAATAGATTCCTGTGCCTGTTCTATTTCCGCATGGAAGGTGACAGGCACTGTAATTTCCGACGATCCCGTGGCGTTTGTGATCCACTTGTTCACAACCGCAAGTAGCTGGTTCTTGCGCTGAGCCCATATCGGGCTTATCCCGTCACCGGTTTCAAGCTGATTTATTATCACCCTCAGTCCGCTGACAGCCTGAACCACCGGACTGACCCGCGTATTGTCCGGGTTCATTCCAGCCGTACCCAGTGCGATTTCATTCAGGAACTGTTCGGTCAGCTGGAACAGCCTGAAACGAAAATCGACTTCATTGTTGAATTTTTCATGCCCCGGAATGTAGGCGGGCATCATGTAATCAGCCGGACCGTGTTCCGTGCCTGATGCTTCAAGCGAGTCGTAAGAAACAAGTGGATCGGCTTCCCACTCGGCCAGAATGTTAATAACATCCGAGTTCCAGTCCGGTGTTCCGACGTCCTGTATATCAAGCCTGGTGTATGCCGACACCCATCTGGTGACAGTCACTGCATCAAGATTATCGTGATATCCTGCCGGAAGAATAATACCGAAAACAATAAGTGCGGCTATTACAAGGATTCCCGGGATCGCAAGAATTACCACAACAGGCCAGGCGGTCTTTGATATCGGAGATCCCGCCTGCTTATCCTGATCAGCCGGTGCTTTAGTTACCGATTCCGCAAACTGCCCGACATGACCACCCGCTCCCCTGAACTCAAGTATGGTTTCGCCTATCTGAATCTTATCGCCCGGAAGAATTTCTTCCTGCTCTATACGTTCACCATTAAGAAATGTCCCCGACTCTGTGTCGGCGTCATAAAGTACCCAGCCGGTGTCGGTTCTGGTAATCCATGCATGCTGTCCGGCGATGCCTGGATCATTGTCAATAAGGATATCTCCGATGGTCTTCCCGATCGTTGTTACCGTAGGCTGGAGAATATATTGTTTTCCATCCGACGACCCGCCTGAGATAACAAGCATTGGAGTATGTGTTGTCTCGCCGACCGCTGATTTCTTCCTCTGAACAGGTATCTGTTCAAGCACATTAATGGCCGACGCGTTAACTTCCGACATCCCCTGGAACCTGTATTCAATTTTCTTGGCCAGCATCCTGAAAACAAGTTCCTCGAGTGCAGGCGGCACCTTCGGGTTAATTTCACGGATTGGAACGGGCTGTTTATTGATAACGTTATGGACAATAGTAGCGAGGTTGTCTCCGGAAAAAGCCTGTTTACCTGTGAGAAGTTCGTAGGCAACGCAACCGAGCGAGAAAATGTCGCTCCTTGGATCTGCGTCGCCACCGGTTATCTGTTCTGGTGACATGTAACCGGGGGTGCCGACTATCGCGTCAGATCCAGCGGTCATTGTTACCCTGCTGGTAAAACCCGCGACTCCGAAGTCCGAAATCCTGATTTTTCCGTCTTTTCCGACGTAAATATTGCCGGGAGAGATATCGCGATGTACGACTCCCTGTGAGTGAGCGTATTCAAGGGCACTTGAAGCCTGTACGATTAAATCTGTCACCTCGTCCGGTGGAAATTCCCTTCCGGATTTCAGCGCCTCTTCAATGGTTACGCCGTCTATAAGTTCGTACGCGATGTAAAACGTCCCCTCATCCAGGCCTGAGTCAATTGCCGATACTATTCCCGGATGCTTGAGAGAAAGCGCCGCCTTTCCCTCGGTTTTGAAACGTTTGATGAATTCCTCTTCCTCGCGTGCATCGAGATGTCCGGGCAGCACAAGCTTTTTCAGTGCAACAGTGCTGCCATCTTTTGAACTAACAGCACGGAATACAATTCCGGTGGCTCCCTTTCCAAGTTCAGAAATTATCCTGTATCGTTTCATCGGGTGTAATCCGGAAGGATGAGTAAATATCCGGCAGGACGGTCATGTGCCCCGCATTATAGGACTTTAAAACTGTCGAGAAGGTTCTCCTCCGCCGGCATGAGAGGCTGCTCGCTGCTGATTATCTCGGAGGTATCCTCATCGGTTGCCGAGTGGATGTTGACCTCTCTTATCTCCTGCATGGTTTCCTGAATTTTCATCCTTAATCTGTCTATCGACTCAAATTCGGGTTCCAGAAGTCCGAGAAGACCCGGATCGATAACCTTACCGGAGCGTCTTAATTCGTCAACACGTTCGCCAAGCCGCGAGTAAAGTTCTTTTCGCTGTTTATCCAGTCCGGCAAGCTCAACGCGCAGCCTCGTAACGGCTGCGGTCCTTTTTCCACCGGCAGCCAGTTTACGATAAAGGTCCTTTACCGGACGTGTTATATCATCGAGAGTACTCATTTATAAAATGGAATACAGAATATAGTTATCACAATTATAACATCGTGAAAACCAACGGTCATTATTTCAGTCCGGAAGTTAAGTTTGTTTAAACCGTGATGATGGTGGTATGCTGTGTTGTCGGATTTAAAGGAAAAGATAAAGATGGCAGTATATAACGACCAGCAAATAAAATTCATAAGGCATTCTTGTGAAATCCTTCACGATGTCATCAAGCACGTTCGAACGATAATCAGGGAAGGTATCACAACCGCAGAGATCGACAGAATTGCCGAGGACATGATACTTGCAGCCGATGCAGTACCCGCATTCAAAGGGGTTAAGGGCGATCCGGACTATCCCGCTACATGCTGTATCTCGATCAACGAGGAAATCGTGCACGGCATTCCCGGACCCAGAAAACTTGAGAAAGGGGATCTTGTTTCGATAGATTGCGGCTGTAAGTATAAGGGTTATTACTCGGATGCGGCGTTTTCGTTCGGAATCGGCGAGATGAGTGAAACCGCAATGCGCCTGATGCATGCGACTCGCGAAGCAAACTGGGCTGGTGCGGATATGGCCAGGGCCGGTAAACACGTGGGAGATATTTCGGCCGCGATTCAGAGTACTGCTGAATCGGATGGATTCTCGGTGGTACGCCATCTCTATGGACATGGCGTCGGTGCGAATCTGCACGAGGAACCTGCCATCTTTAATTTCGGCACTCCCGGAAGTGGACCGAAACTTGTACCAGGCATGGTTATTGCAATTGAAACGATGGTCTGCGAGAAGGGTTACAACATCGACACCCTTGAAGACAACTGGACCATAGTGACCTCAGATGGGGGCCTGTCGGCGCATTTTGAGGATTCTTACCTTGTCACGCAGAAAGGACCGGAAAACCTGTCCAGGTTAAATATCAAGGGAACGCCGATTATGGTTTACAGGTAGTGTCAGAAGTCCGTGACTTTCCAGCGTTCTTCCTTTGGCCTTTTTGCGAACCGTTCATCATCCAGTGTGGATTCGGCCACGTGCAGGAAAATCCTTGCGAGCATTTCGGGATCGTGACGCATCGCATGCGGAAAACCTCGTGTCGAATCGTAATGGATACGATCGACCGCCTGAACAAACGAGTCGCTTACAAGATCCCCGCGTACTATGTTCGTTCCGTTGTATTCTAGGTCATCCACAACCGGCTGGAACCCTTTTTCCATGTACAGCTTCAGTGTTTCCTCAGGAAGATCGCGATCATGTATCAGGTAGAAATCAAGTTTACGACCGATCATTTCTGAGAGTGTGTTCAGATGATCGTTCGCCGTCATCCCATCGGTCACACCGGGTTGTGTCAGGATGTTACAGATTCCAATCACCGTGGCATCACTTTCGGAAATCGCCTCCCTGATTCCCTGCGATGCAAGAATTGAACCTATGCCCAGCCATAAAGTCCCCGGGCACAGAATGATCCAGCCGGCCTCCCGAATAGCCTTTATGGCCCTGTGATTCGTGGTCATTTCAGGTTCATGGTGAACTCCGACAACAGGTATGTCGGCATTCTCGCGGTTGATCGTTTCCCATTCACCAACGATCTCGCTACCATCCTTTAATTCAGCAACAACCTGGACGCTGTCATCTGATACCGGTACGACATGCGCAGAAATACCGAGTGCATTGCACAGGCGACGTGAGGCATGATAAAGACTTCCACCCTCATCCATCATTGCGGCGAGGATGAGGTTGCCCATGCTGACGCCTTTCAGGCGTCCTTCGCGATATCGATGCCTTACAAGCTGCCCCCATACGTTCTCTCCACTGAGTGCGGAAATGACGGTTTTCACGTCTCCCACGGACGGGGTTTTCATGTCAGCCCTGAGCGCTCCTGAATGGCCACCGTTATCGGTAACCCCGACAATCGCGGTTACCCTTTCGAGATCAGTCAGCTTCCTGAGCGCCTGGAGTATTACACCCTGCCCTGTTCCATTTCCGATTGTGACGATGTCGTGCGATTTCATAAATCACGCCCAAATAAAAAACCTTCAGTTGGCACTGTACATTAAAATCGCCCCCTGAAGGATGGTTTATTACTGTTGGACTGGGTATTTTACTCCTGCAAAATCAGGAATCAAGCCGATATGTACAAAATCTACTCAACAGTGACACTTTTTGCCAGGTTCCTCGGCTGGTCCACGTCGCATCCACGATGAACGGCGATGTGATACGCAAGCTGCTGGAGCGGAACCGTCAGCAGTATCGGACTGAGAACCTCGCTTACCTTGGGTACATGGAATACATGATCGGCCACCTCTCCGATCCTCTCATCTCCCTCATCTGCGATAGCAATTACCTCACCATCCCGTGCCTTTACCTCCATAAGATTGGAGAGTGTCTTCTCGTAAACGTTATTTTGCGTTACAAGTGTGACAACGGGCATATCGCTGCTTATAAGTGCGATCGGGCCGTGCTTCATCTCGCCCGCGGGATAACCCTCGGCGTGAATGTAGCTTATCTCTTTAAGTTTGAGCGCACCCTCCAGCGCGATCGGGTAATTGATTCCACGCCCAAGGTACAGAAAGTCCTGCTTGTCCTTGTAGTGTCTTGAAAATCCCTTTAGTTCATCATCATTTTTCAAAACGGTGCGTACATGCTGTGGTATCTCCATTAGGTCCTGGAGAATTTCCCTGCACAGGTCTATCGATACCGTGCCAAGCCTTCGACCCATGTGAAGTGACAGAAGGACACATACTGCAAGCTGGGCGGTGAAGGCCTTGGTGCTCGCCACCCCGATTTCGGGACCACAGTGTGTATAAATGACTGAATCCGATTCCCGCGCGATCGTGCTTCCCACCACGTTACATATACTAAGTACGGATCCGCCACGTTCCTTTGCCCCCCTGATTGCCGCAAGAGTGTCGGCTGTTTCACCGGACTGGGAAATAGCGACCACAAGGGTTTTATCATCGATTTTCGGGTCCCTGTACCTTAATTCGCTTCCGTAGTCGACTTCCACCCGTAGATCTGTAAAGCGTTCGATAAGATACTTGGCAACAAGACATGCATGCCACGCGGTGCCGCATGCGGTCATGAGAACGTGGTTGTAATTTTTAAAATCCCGGTCATCAATCTCACCAAGTTCCTTATCGAGTATGATATCCCCGGCTTCGAGATCGAAGCGACCCAGGATCGTATCGCGAAGGGTTTCAGGCTGCTGGAAGATTTCTTTCTGCATGAAGTGATTGAAACCGCCCTTCTGCGCCTGTATGGGATTCCATGTAATCTTTGTTACATCCTTTTTTACAGGATTCCCGTCGAAATCGCTGAACTCGATCGATTTCTCGTCAAGAACCGCAACCTCGCCATCTTCCATGAAATATATGTTCCTTGTATGCTCGAGAATCGCGGCGATGTCGCTTGCGGCAAGGGTTCCGTTATCAACACCGTTACCGTTTCCGTCACCCTCCGCATGCGCTACGATCATCGGGGGACCGTACCTCACGGCAACGAGTCTTCTGTCCTCCCACGATGTAATTACGAGCGCAAATGCACCCTTCAGCTCCTTGATTGCCTTCCTGACGGCAGATGGAAGGTCACCATCGAAATACTCGGCAATCAGGTGTGGAATGACCTCCGTATCGGTCTGGCTGGAAAATTCGTGGCCGAGTTCACGAAGTTTTTCCTTCAGTTCTAGGAAGTTCTCGATAATTCCGTTCTGAACGACGACTATACGGTTTTTATCGTCACGGTGCGGATGCGCGTTCTCTTCGGACGGCACCCCATGCGTGGCCCACCTTGTATGTCCTACGCCTACTGGCATCGGGAGGTCTTCATCCTCGATCAGCTTCTCCAGTTTCCGGATCTTGCCTCTCGCCCTGCGAACTATGAAATCATCCTCTCCAAGGAGAGCAATACCGGCAGAATCGTAACCCCGGTATTCCATTTTTTTCAGCCCGTCTATTATGAGTGGCGTTGCCGGGCGGTTTCCTATGTATCCGATTATTCCACACATGTGTTATTCCTGACTCATCAATCAGATGGCGTTATTATTCTTCTAAAACGGTGCCATTAAGGAATCCTTATCCGAAAGGACCCTTTCGTACATACGCACGTTGGCATAGACCCAGTGGGCGAAGTTTCTCGTCTCGTGGTTGGGAATGGAATTGATAAATATGTCGTTATCCGCGGTCGGAAGCTGCCCGCGCATACGTCTTAAGGCCCCGGGACCGCCATTATAGGCGGCGAGTATATCCATCAGGCTTTCTGTGCCTACGGTTTCCCCGAGGTAATTAAAATACCACGCGCTGTAATCGAGATTAATCGCGGGATCGTACATAAGTTCGACATCGATGGTGTCAAGCCCTCTCTGATCGGCTATAAACCTTGCGGTTCCGGGCATGATCTGTATCAGTCCCATGGCGCCGACACCGGACCTCGCGTTCGGGTTATATGTGGATTCCTGTCTCATGGCACCCCACAGCAATGAAGGTTGCACATTGTGTGCCATAGCCGCGTTTATTACCTCTTCTTCAAACCGAAGCGGATATAACCATTCAAGAATCCTGTCCTGTTTATCCCTTGTCAGATACGATTCATCACCCCGGGCCGCCGAGAACCTGAGGTTAAGAAGCCCGTCGCGAATGTGACCCGTCTCGGCATCAACAAGCGCAAGCGCGCTCTGTGAGCCGGGAATTCCCTCGTTGTAAGCTTCCCTGAACTCGCTTTCGGCTAAGTCTAGGATTCCGGTTTCATATAACTCCCAGGCTGTTGCCATGTGTGAATCGGACCACAGGCTGAGTGTGTCAACATTGAAGTCCAGTGCGTTTCTGTGACGTGGAAGGTCTTCGGTTGGGTTGATAATTTCACACGCCCTGATTCCCCAGAAATCCCACGGAGCGTATCGGGCAAGCTCAAGCCAGGCCACGTTTTGAAGCTCGGGATCGGAATCACGGAGGGCTTTTGCGTACCAGAACATGGCTTCCGATACCGATCCTGTATCAGGATAATTTTCAATGCACCTCTGGGCAAGTTCAACCGCACCTGATTCATTACCATCTCTCAGTTCGAGAAATGCGAGCATGGTCAGGGCAACCGGAGCCTGATCGCTTTCGGGATAATGCTCCGCAAGATACTCCATTACCTCTCTTACGGTGTCATCATCCTGGTCGTCGTATGCCTTCTCCAGGATTATCTCGGCTGCCAGTGGACCCAGTTCTCCGCCGGACCTCACGACGTCCCAGTATGCATCGTATGCCTGATCGTGGTTATCGGACCACCAGTAGGCGTGTCCGATACGTATTCCGCCACGCTGCGCCCATTCCGAATCGGGTGCAATCGCGATTGCTTGCTGCTCCCACTCTATAACGCTGTCGTAGAGCCACTTCGCATACTGGCACCGTGCCGCCCCATGACATGCCTGTGCACGCTGTTCGTCCGTCAGTTCCGATGATTCGCTCAGGTTGCCAAGAATTTCATATGCGAGGTCTGTGTAACTGTCGATCGCAGCATACGACACCGCCAGCAGTTCGTAATCGGTCAGATTGTCCGAGGTGCCGTCGATCTGCGGGCTGTAAAGCCCGCTTTCCTCGAAGAACATTTCGATGGTCTCTGTGGATTCGACGCTGTCCGGGTAATCGCCAAGCAATAAAGCCCTAATGGATGCTCCAGAAAAAACATCATTGTTCTCTTCATGGATTTCCGCAATTTTCCTTAAGGACTTTGGAGCAAACTCGCTTTCGGGATAGTCCTCGTACACCTTAAAACATTCGGATATTGCATCTTCCATAAGATCAAGATCACGGTAAATATTCACACGCTCAAGATGCGCAAGAGGAATAAGTCTGCTTCCCGGAAAACCTGAGATGAACCGGTCAAAACTATCAAGTGCCTCCTGTTCCCTTCCCTCCTGAATTAGTGATCTCGCGTAAAAATACTCGACGTATTCCCTGAGCGGTTCGTAATCGTCCAGCGACTCGCTGAATATCTGTTCTGCCGACATACGATCGCCATTTCTGAGGTGAAGGTAACCCTCAAGGAAAAGCGCTCTCAACCTGGGTATACCCTCATACCGAAACTGGATCTCATCAAGTATGCCGTATATTGGCGGGTAATTTTCGGCAGGTGATGCTGACTGTTCGGCTTCCGTCAGAAGCAGCCTTATCTGATCACCCTTAGCCTCAAGGTCATCCAGGATGTCCGCAATGGAAGTCCAGTCTGAAGTGCCCCTATCATGCCATTCGTTCCACTCTTCCCTTGCTCCCTCAAGGTTCCCGAACAGGATAAATGCCTTCGCACGATCGAAATGGGCCGGTTCGGAATCCGGGTCCCGATCGAGCCTGTTTTCCGCATCAGTAAGCAGCGCAAGTGCAGAGTTCAGGGAAGAATCCGCGAAAAAACGTCCGCTGCTGTTAAGCAGGTCGCGTATAAGTTTGAGATTGGCGAATAATGCAATCAGGACGATCAGCGCGATAACCGAAACAGCGAGAAGGATTCGCCAGATGCCCCGGTATGAAGATGTTTTACCTGTTTCTGTGTACATCTATAAAAAACCTACAGCTCCTTTCGACGGTCAACAATTCTGATCTCCTTTACACGGTCCTCCATCCCCAGTCGGTCGGTTATACTCTGAATAGATTCATACTTTATTTCCGCCAGCGAAAGTTCCATTGTTTCCCGTACAGCCTGGTTGAGTGACCTGCTTACTCGAGTACCATCAGCATCATCCCGAATGTTCAGGTATGCGTGAATCTCGTCCAGTTCGTGAGGATCGTTATCCTTCCTGGTTATCTCGATCTGCCATTCCACGATTTCGGGAATGTCGTGCATGATCGGGAAAAACTCGTTGAAATCGACCAGTGTCCCCCTTACCTTCGACAGGTTGAGTTCGTTTACTTCCGAAACCCTTGTTATGTCCGTTGACAGCCTCGGTACTGTTCTTCCACAAACGGGGCACTGTTTCCTTGTAATTCCACCCCGCGCCATGTCCCCGGTCCTGTACCTCAATACAACGCTCCCCCTCCACCCGAGAGACGTTATGACTACCTCACCGGTTTCACCATCACCAACCTCTTTACCGGTTTCGGGATCGATTATCTCGAAAATGTGCATGTCGGGATATAGATGATATCCGGTTGTATCCTTGGTAGTGTCCTCGCACGGACATTCCATCCATGCGGAGCGTGCTTCTGTGAAACCATAAGTCGAGAGGATTACAGGGTCCTTAGCTCCCATCGATTCGAGAAGTTCCTTAATTCTCCTTTTGTATCCGGGTGTGACCCTCTCAGCTCCAAGAACAATTTTTTTAACGTTTGAGTAATCCCTGCCCTGCTCGGCCGCGATTCTGAGAAGATGGTATAAATATCCCGGAATTCCGACAAGAAGCGTCGCACGGTAACTCTCGATCATCGCGATTATTCTTTCGGAACCAAGAATTTTACCGCCACCTGTATGAAAAATTGGAAGGCCATTCTCGATTCCGGCATTGTAGACGATCCAGAACGCAAGGTGCGGGGCGTAAGGAAACAGGTTCATGACAAAGTCCGTCTGCCTGTCCGCGAGACTGACAACCATGAGACGCCTTGCCGCTTCCCTGAAAATCACCATGTCCTCTTTTGAATACAGGAAAGGTGTTGGAACCGCCGTGCGTCCTGTCGTTGCAATGAAGAATACCGGAAGATACTCATCAAGCACCTGATCCTTCATCTCACGCCCTGCGATAAACCGGTTTTTTACCATTCCGAGTTTCTTGCCCGTGCTGAGTGTGCTGGCAAAGGTATCGGGATTCGGCTGGAGCACAAACTCCCGTGGTTTTCCGGGCTTATCGGACGAGGGAACGACATCGGCTTTTGTCGTGAACGGGATTTTATGAAGATCGTCAAGAGACCGGATATCATCGGCGCTCAGACCTTCCCGCTTGAACATCTCCCTGTAGAATGGTGAATACTTAAGAACCTGGTTCTTCAGGTACTTATGAAGTTCAGCCCCCTGGCGTTCCCTGATTGTGCCTGCGTCAAGACGGTCCCAGTTTTTCCAGATCACGATCTCTCCAGATGTCCCCTCTGGTGATAGTCGGGGTAATGGGTATTCTACAAAGCATTATTCTGCTACATAAAGGTCCGTTATCTCCGAATAGTTTTTACGCTCTCCAAGCACATTATAGAAACTCATCATAATCGACCAGTTCCGCCGGTCAAATACGATAAAGCCATCCGCCGGGTCGCCAACCATTCCGAGATAGTCCTCGTCCGCTCCAAGCCTGTACTGAACGTTGTCACGCCATGACTGCGCACCCGTCTCGATCCTGAACGCAAAAACCTCGTAATGGGCAAGATTGACGAACTCATCGGATGGGCCACCAAGGACAATAATGTTATCGAGTCCGTCCATCGATATTGACCTTATATCCATAGGCGGACGGTAAGGATCGTTGATGCCACCCGAAAATTCACCCCATCCCTCAATAATCTCACCCTCGGGTGTAAACTTGAAAACTCCGTACATTTCCTCTCGTTCAAGGTCGTACTCGGTGTAACGATCTACAAGGTAGAGATATCCTTCGGAGTCACGGATAAGCCTCTGCGGACGCTCTGGGATATATCCCGTACTCCCGATAAATTCCGTGTAAGACCTTCCGTCCGGGGCTATTCGAAATACGTACCTTTCGGCCTGGTCGAGAATAAGCACCGATCCGTCGTCCATGGAAATCATGTCGACAGGATTTCTAAGATTCAGCTCGAGTCGACCTCCACCCGCGTTTCCACCAAGTGTCGTCACACCTTCCTCGTAACTGTCTTCACGCGGATCAACAGGTTCGGTTCTCGTATCCTCGACTTCAGCGTCACGGTTTACACCCCAGTCAATAACCAGTTCACCATCGGGTGAATGCTTGTACATGTGGAATCCATTCAGGTAGTCGGTGTATTCAAGAGTGTAAATGTCCCCTTCACTGTCGATAGCCACCAGTGACGGGAGAATTGCGCAACAGGTCTCGAATCTCTGTAAACCGAATGTTGTTACTGGTGTTCCATCCGGGCTGAACCTCCGGAGGGCGAGTCTCTCATCACGCCATGAGTTGGATATGATCAGAACATCCCCATTAACCGGGTCCAAGGCTGCGTGGGCGACGAATAGCTCCTCGATATTCTGAAACCGGCTGGAGTAATCCTGGCTCACAGCGGGTGTGGCGATCACCATCGCGGCTATCATTGCCGTGATTATCGTTATGAATTTTCCAATGCACTTGTCCATATCGTCTAAGACCATGCACGCTTACGCGCAGGTTCGATTATTACCGAGAAGTAAAATCAATCTTTAAGAAGTTCGCGCGCAATCAGATTTCTCTGTATCTCGTTGGTTCCCTCGAAAATCTGTGTGACCTTTATGTATCTGAAAAGCCGTTCCACGGGATATTCACGGGAGTAACCATAACCTCCCATGATCTGGACCGCTTCACTGCATACTTTCATCCCTGAGTCTGTCGCGAATAACTTCGCTTCACTTGCTTCCTTTATTGGGTCTTTTGAGATATCCGACCCGGCGTCCTGCTTAAGGAATGCGGCACGCTGATACATCAGTCGCGACGCATCGACCAGCGTCGCCATGTCAGCGAATTTCCACTGAATTCCCTGGAATTCGGATATTGGAACACCGAACTGAATCCTGTCTTTTGAGTACGCAAGTGATTCGGTAAGCGCTCTCTGGGAAACTCCTGTTGCATTTGCGGCTATACCGATCCTGCCTCCACTAAGACTGTTAAGGGCGCATCTGAGTCCCCGACCCTCGTCGCCAAGAAGGCATTCTTCAGGGAGGAAGCAGTCGGTCAGGTTTATCTGACAGGTGGCGGTTCCGGTGCCACCCATCTTGGGTTCCTTCTTGCCGATGTCGAATCCCTTAGTGTCCTTGTCGATAAGGAAAGTTGTGATTCCCCTTTTTCCAAGTGAAGAATCGAACGTTGCCCACAGCACGAACGCATCGGCTACGTTTGCGTTTGTTATCCATGCCTTCGTACCGTTAAGGACGTACCCGTCGTCAACCTTTCGCGCATGACACTTAAGGCCTGCGGCGTCCGATCCGTAATCAGGTTCTGAAAGGGCGAAAGCCAGAAGCATGTCGCCCGATACAGCGCCGGGAAGGTACTTTTCCTTCTGGGCAGCGGTTCCGAATTTCTCGATCGTACCGGCGGTCATGGCATGCACCGACAGCGTGAGACCTGTATTGAAATCCCCCCGGCTTATTTCCTCTACACACATCGCATAGGTCAGGAATCCAAGGTTGGTTCCACCATACTTCTCGGAGATCAGGGTTCCAAGGATCCCAATTTCCCCAAGCAGGCTGAAGTTTTCCCTGCTGAACTCGCCGGACTCATCGATCTCGGCGAATTTAGGGGCAAGCTGCTCGTCTGAAACCTGTTTAATTAGATCCAGTACTTCCTGCTCTTCTTCAGTTAACGAAAAATCCATTTCCTTCTCCTTAAAGAAATGAACGAAATTAGTTAATCACTCTGAGACCAGGCTTTTGCCTGTCATTGCAACCGGAATCTCCAGTCCAAGCAGATGAAGAACCGTCGGTGCGATGTCCATAAGCGCCCCGTCACCATCTCTCAGTTTATAAGAGGAGTCCATAACAACAAACGGAACCGGATTGGTCGAATGCTTCGTCGCCGGCTGACCCGAATCGTCGGTCATCTCCTCCGCGTTTCCATGATCCGCCGTAATGATCATAATCCCGTCGCGACGTTTCACGGTTTCGTAAACACGTTCGGCACATTTATCGACCGTCTCTATCGCCGTAACAGCAGCTTCAAAGACACCGGTGTGACCGACCATGTCGGGATTAGCGAAGTTCACAATCACAAGATCGTATTCCGTTTCTTCAAGACGTCTGCAGATTTCATCCGCTATCTCGCATGCGCTCATCTCGGGTTTCTTGTCGTAATAGGGCCGAACATCAAGAGGTGACTGCACCAGAAAGCGATCCTCACCGTCGAAAGGCTCAAATTCACCACCATTGAAAAACTTGGTGACATGCGCCCATTTCTCGGTTTCGGCGATCTTGAACACCTTCATGCCGGACCGTGTGACAACCTCCGTGAGAGTGTCATGAAGGATCTCATGCTCGAAAGCTACACCCACGTCAAGATACTCGTCGTACATGGTGAAAGTCACCATGTCGATATCGGGACGGTTACCGGTTTCAAACTCAGAGAATTCCGTATCCGTAAGCGCTCCGGTCATCTGAATTGCACGATCGGCACGGAAGTTAAAATGGATAACACCATCGCCGTCCATGACAGTTCCGTCAGTTCCGTCGGGAAGATCGATAACCACGGGAGATACGAATTCGTCTGTCTCATCCCGTTTAAAAGCATCCTCAATGGCCTTCAGTGCATTGGGAGAATGGAAATCTGAGAAACCATGCACAATGGCGTCATAGTGACGCTTGATCCGTTCCCAGTTTTTATCCCTGTCCATTCCCCACGATCGTCCACCTATGGTCGCAAAATACTGATTGACATTGCCGTCAAGGAATTCCTGCGCCTGCCTGATAAATACATCCGCTACCTTCGGCTCGGTATCCCGACCGTCAAGATAGGCATGCAGGAATGTGGTAGCAGCCCCGTTATCGTTGATCAGTTTTAGCAGGGCCTCGAGATGGAGGATATGAGAGTGAATACCACCGTCTGAAAGAAGCCCCATAAGGTGAATTCTGCCGCCACGGTCAGCAACTTTTTTCACGAATTCAACAAGGACCCTGTTACTGAAAAACTCACCCGATCTGATCATATCGTTAATCACGACAAGATCGGGCCTTATTTTTCGTCCGGCACCAATGTTAAGGTGACCGACCTCGCTGTTTCCCATCTGGCCCTTCGGAAGCCCCACATACTCGCCGTGAGCGAAGATCTGACGATGTGGAAACTCAGACATTGCCCTGTCGAGAAATGGTGTATCAGCGGCTATAACGGCATTTTTATGCTCGGTCCCCGAAATGCCGTATCCATCTAATATTGCAAGTAAGATCATTTAATCCTCATTAATAGCCGGGCTTTTAATCGACTGGGTATTATAGCACGTGAGAAAGGTTAATAATTATTCAGGTAAAATAAAACGGGCTCCCTGAAAGAGCCCGCAATTTATTCCTGTTGAATGGCAATATCAGATGGAAACGTTCCTTCCCATCATGTAGATATTTCCATAATCTTCCTGCTTGTCGCCAATCTCTACTGTGATGTACCTGAGCTCGAAATTCCTGATGATAACGAGATCAACCTCGTCTCCACATCCCTTGTTGAGAATAATCTCCTCAAGGTCCTTTACGGTTCTCATGAGCTGACCATCGGCCCTCAGGATAAGATCACCATTGGTGATTCCGACCTGGGAGGCGGGACTCTGAGCAGCGATGTCTGATATCAGAATTCCGACAACATCGTACTCTTCGCCGGTTTCAGGATCCACTTCGTGAATCGGTATTCCCATGTACAGCGCAAGTGAGCGATTATAGCCGTAGTGAGGGAAGATACCGAGCCAGGGATGACAGACCTCTCCATTGTTAATCATCTGATCCACAACATCCCTAATGACGTTTGATGGGACCGTGTAGCCAATGTTTTCTTCCCCACCACCGGATTTGCGGCTGACGATAGCGATACATTCGCCGTCTCCGTTGAACACAGGGCCGGTCTGAACGCCACCATGAAGCGCGGCATCGATCACGAATCCGTTAAGGACCAGCATTCCGTCGTAACCACTGGGGCCGGTGATTCGGAAATCCCTGATATTGGTTATGAAACCGTAGGTCAGGGTTTTTTCCAGACCAGCCGGTGCACCCATAACAACTACCGGAGCTCCTCGCTGCATCAGGTCACTGTCTCCCCATACAACCGCCGGTAATCCTGTCGCATCGATTCTGAGGAGCGCAAGATCGTAATATTCATCAATCATCTCGACCGTCGCGTCATACTCTTCACCATTGTATACAACGGTAAGAATGTCGGTATCGCGGACGGTATTCGGGGATGTGATGATGTAGCCGTCGGGATGGACGATCAGGCCTGTTCCACCAACCTCGGAGATTGTCCTTATGTAGGGATTAAGGATCGAATAGCTTGCGAATGGAAGGCCAACACCCTCGACTGTCACAAGGCTGTCACCGGCTGCAGCTGCAACCTGTACAGGTGGGAAATCTTCCCTGACGAGGGTGAATGAATCCTCCTCCTCGGCAAACAGAAAGTTACCTGAAAGAAGGATAAACAAGGAAATAAGCAGGAATGTTAAATATCTTGGCATGATTAATCAAATTCCTCCGCTCCCCGGAATCAGGAAGTTACCGGGTTAGGCGTTAGTAAGTAATATCAGAAGAATACCTTGTGATATCGGCGGAACGTCCACCAACCGCGTAAGCTTCTATGGTTCTGCCGAAATACCTGGTTCTCTTTTCCGCAATTGTCACAATTGCCGCAGGCATTCCATGCCCGTCACGCTCGTACTCGATAACAACTTCCTGGTCCAGATCGGCAGCCATGAAGTATGAGTAAACATCAAAAACATTTTCGAAAGTCTGGCCATCAACCCTGATAACGATATCACCCTCGCGAAGACCGGCTTCGTATGCGGGTGAGTAAGGGTTGATGGTGTAGATTTTCATCTCTTCAGGCGTGCTGTCGAACCAGATAAGACCTGTGTAAGGATAGGTCTCGTTTGAGAAAGCATTGTTCATAGCCTGTTCCGGAGCCCTGGTCGGATGCAGCGCGATGCCGCACCAGGACCTTCGTACACGGCCATATTCAATGATATCGACAACCGCACGTTTGAGAAGGTTCACGGGAACGCTGAATCCTACGTTTTCACCCGGGAAGCCCCAGGTGTTGGTTCCGACGGCTTCACCGTAAGCGTTAATGCAGGGGCCTCCTGAGTTACCATGGTTGATGGCACTGTCCGTGTGGAACAGGTACTCAACCGCGGAACCGTAGTCCCTTGGCCCAACCCTTGACAGGTAATCCTGGTATGTCTGGGCGAATACATCCCTGTAGGTCCAGAAAGCTTCCTCGAAATTCATAACCTCGGAAAGAATACCGAGATTAAGATTGTAATATTCGAGCCAGCTGTCATGGATAGCGATCCAGCTTCTGTCGACCCATCCGGGATCTCCACCGGGAGAACCGAATGTCGCGACAGTGTCGCCGGGGACCATATCAGCGCTGTCACCCAGTCTGATAGGATTAAATTTTTCGGGTGGAGCATCGATACGGATGACGGCGAGGTCAAGGGCCGGGTCTTCAGCGATTAGTTCGGCTCGCCACCTTCCTGATTCATACTCTCTCGTCTGCTCCTCATCACCGAAAAATGCAACTTCCACCACGGGTGATCCATCGGCAACGTGCTTGTTGGTAATGGCATGGCCTTCACGGTCTATTACATAGCCCGATCCGGCACCGCCCATGGTTCCGGCATAGATTCCGCCATTGTAAATCTGTACGATCGACGGCACGATTTCCACGAAGAAATCCGCTGCACCGCTCTGCAGGTCCATCATCGGTTCCGGCTCATCTGCGGCAGCAGGACCGGATGACACGTTGACAGCCATGAGAGCAGCAATGATCGCCAGTATGGCCAGTTTGGTTGGGATTTTGTAAAAAACGTTCAACGTTCTTCCTCCAGGTAGTGTGGTGACTTTTTAAGTATACACCACCTTGGTATTTTATGCGTACTTAATTATGTATAGAGCTTCTAAGCCCCTTTTAAGTTCATGCCTGCTATTCTTCTTCCTCTTCGTCGTCACGCTGTCCGGCGTATTCAATCTCGATTTCACCGATATATGGATCCCAGACCGCGTATTCGCGACGCATCCACTCGAGAGTTACCACGTCTCCCACCCGATATCTCTCTATCTGATTGGTGAGTTCCTGCATATTGGTTACAGATACGCCGTTAAATTCCAGTAGAATATCGGCCTCTCTGAGTCCAACATCTCCAGCGGGTGATTCATCGCTTACGTAGATGACGAACAGACATTCCCTGAGATCAATTCCTGTTTCAAGTTCGTACAGGTCTCTGTCCGTATTCGTTATAAGGCCGTCTCCGTCCATATCCTCAATTATTGAATAGGCTCTTTCGATCTGCGGGCTCATCTCAAGAAGTCTGAATCCGAGCCATGGCCTGTGCATCTCACCCTCGTCAAGGATCGCGTCAACAACTTCCGTCGCAACGTTGATCGGAAGCCCGAAATGTATCTCCGTGGCGTCCGGGTAAGGCGCGATGTCTGTCATGATCGCTATTACATCACCGCTGGAATTGATGACAACTCCGCCCTCGTTACCATAGTTCTGGGGAACGTTAACCTGGAAATACTGGTTTGTGCTTTCCTCAATGGTCGGGAACTTCGGCCTGAGAGCACTTATTACACCGAAGTCGTAAGTGATCCTCGACCGGGATATCCAGTTGTAGCCAAGGAAAAGAATGGGCTCCCCGACGATAACGTCTTCCGAGTCGCCGATCGGTACCGGTACGGAGTCTTCCGGGTCAATGTTTTTGACCTGAAGAACAGCGATGGATGTCGGACCGTCAAGGCCAACAACCTCCGCTTCGTATGTCCTTCCGTCCGCAAGCCTGACCATTATGTAGTCGGCTTCGTAGTCGGTGTAATCAGATGCTCCCCTGAGATATCTCGACGGTGCATGCTGAACGACTGTGTATTCGGTAACGACAATGCCGTCGCGGTTGTAAAAGAACCCGGTGGCAAAGTCTCCCTCGAAAACGATTTCACGTTCCTGGCCATCTTCATGGATGGTTCTTGTGAAACGCGATTCGATAATAACCACACTTGGCTGGATCCTGGCTCCCTGTGACTGAAGGAACCTTGAGAAATCCAGGTCATAGCCGGGTGTTGTACCGTTTGTAGCCCCCGCAGGGAAAGAAAGAATTACTACAAGTACAGCCACCAGGCCGAGCATTGAGAGAGGTGAAGTAACGCGCATAAAATCAGACCTCGTCTATGTGGATTGTCAATAAACTAAAAATATGCAAAACCGGGGGGATAAATGTCCCCACAAAAATCGTGATTATATCATAAGAAATACGGCCTTACCAGCATTAAAACCCTTTAACGGTATTGAGATTTGTAACCTTCAAGCATTTCGAGGTTGCTCTGAACTGCCTCGCCTCCAATACCATGAAACCTGTATTTTTTCGTGAGCTTCGGGAGGTCTTTTACCACGGACTGTGAAGTCACCTTCAAGCCTGCGGGAATAAAGACACCAGACGGTACCGTCACATTCATTATTAGAGCGCCGGGTTCTATTATCACACCACTTTCAATCCTGGCCCAGAACACAAGCGACTGCATTCCAAGATATACATTGTCCCCGATATATGCAGGACCATGAATCTGCGACTGGGGCGTCACCGATACGCGTGAGCCTATGTAAAGTGAGAATTTTTTACCGCCAGCCTCCACTATCCTCTGTGTTACCGGACGGCCATCGCGGAAAGTGGGCAGATCCCTAAGAATAGCAGTCTCCTGTATATTCGACTGCTCTCCAATATATATAGGCTCTTCGTTATCTGCTCGTATCACGACACCGGCGGAAATAAAAACCTCCCGCGCAACTTCTACATTACCTGCTACTACCGCATCCGGATGCACGAAAGAAGTCGGATCGATGTGCGGACGCCAGTCACCGGGCGACCAGCTAGTCGGTGCGCTTTTAACAAAGGCCGGCTGTTGCTGTGCCTGGGTATCTTCATATGCCGGTCGATCCAGAATGGATGTCGGCGGAACCGGAGTGTCCTGTAACTCGATTTCTATCGAGCCTGTCGAAAAAGGAGCCCGACCCGGGTTCGATGCCCCCTGTATGTCGCCCAGCGCCATGTAGCCACGGTTAGCCGAACTTAACCCAACAGGTCCGGATTGCCCGAATAGACTTGTCTTCATGGAGCCATGGACTTTGGAAACCGATTCCGGTGGCCTTTCCGGCATTTCGGGTTTATTTTCCGTTTCACTCATAATTGTTTTCACCAGATAATACGAGTTTTATAAGGGAATGTAGTTGCAGTTAGGGGAATTTACTCGGATGTTTCCTCGTAAACCCATCCATCAAAGTTCAGCGTCCTTAGCTGTTCGGCGACTTCGTCAGCTTCAGCCCGGGTTGAAAAACGTCCCACCTGCACACGGTAATAAATAACACCGTCATCCGTAAATGTGGAAATACTGGCATCGAAACCGGCCTGGTTAAGGCTGGACCACGTGTTGTTTGCGTTCTCGCTTTCCGAGAATGTCCCAACCTGAATCCTGTACGTGGTTCCTGATTCCGTCACTTCTTCATTTCGAATTTCGGGAGGTGTCTCAGTCTCTTCATGTCCCGCACCGAGGCTGAAATCGAACTCTCCCCCGTCATTCGCACTCGCCCTGTCATCCTGTGACTCAACAAGCTCTATTTCGACAATCGGCCCATCCGTACCGTCCTCGAATTCCTCTTCATCCGGATCGGCCCATTCCTGAGGAAACGGGTTGTTCCCGAATTCCGACTGGTTGTAATCAAACGATCCCCTTCCACTAACCAGATCTAGCACCACGTCCTCGTCCATCGATGATCCCGATCCGGAATCCGGAAAGTTCTGATCTATATTTGAGCGCGTCATATCCATGATCTTTGCGCCAAGCTGCTTGCCCAGGAATAGACTTGCGCTCATGCTGATCAGTACGATAGCTATCAATATTATGCTTTTTGTAAGAAATCTGCCCGATGATGTGGACATAATCTGTCTCCCAGGTTATGAGGTCTCCGGAACTTGAGACTCATAAAACGCGTAACCGGATCATTCTAAAAGGCGTAAAAATGTCCTTGCGGCTCCGGCAAGATATAACGAACCTGTAACAAGGATATTCTTATCGGTTCCGTTATTATTCAGGGCAAGTTTCATGCCCTCGTCAATAGAATCCGCTGTATCTACTTTAATCTGACTGAATTTCATTATATTGTCAAGACTCTCGGAACTCCGGATTATTCCATTAACCTTATCCGCAAGCACATCCGGATCATGCGAATCAACCCATGGCACCGGTACGAAAATTATACGACCGCACGAATTACACAGCCATTCAAGCACCGGTGCGACATCCTTTCCCTTCTTCATCCCAAAAATGATAGTACCTTCAGCCCTGGTTTCAGAAGCAAAACTGCGAAGTATTTCGTAAAGTCCCGAAGGGTTATGCGCTCCATCAAGCGTAACCGTAGCGCCATATTCAGGAACGCTGAATACTTCCCATCGCCCGGGAATCCTTGCAGATGCCAGCCCTGCACGTATCCGCTCGTGACTCAGTTCCCTGACGGGAAATCCCGCTTTGACATGAGATACGTATGCTTCGAAAGAAAGCAGGGCGAGACCCGCATTCGACGGCATGTATGGCCCACGGATGGAAGGTTCAAGTTTATCGATCACCCCCTGAAATGACGATCGATATTCCCACGAACCATCCTGAGAACAATGCAGAAAATTTTCATCACCGGCCTGAATCAGCAGGATTTCATTTTTCTCTGTGTACTTTTCAACACGATCAATCACTTCTGCGGGGTTATCCTGACACACAAGAATCGATCCCGGACGTGCGATAACTACTTTTTCATCGGTTATCTTTTGCAAGGTATCGCCGAGAAGCTCTGTATGATCGAGACCGATAGATGTCATCACTACCATATCGGCATCGACAGCGTTGACAGCGTCAAGACGTCCACCGAGACCAGTTTCGAGAAGGCATAATTGAGCGTTGTTCTTTCCGGCAGCACACATAAACGCAGCGAATATCAACTCGAAATAGGTGGGAGAATCTTCTCTTCTCCAGTTATGAGCAACCGCATCGCGAACCTCGAAAAGGTATTCCGCAAATTCGTCTTCAGTCGCGTCAGTTCCATCTATTCTGATTCTTTCCGTAACCGATTCAAGGTGAGGTTTAATGTGTGATGCCGTCAGGATGCCATGCTCCCTGAACAGGCTTTCTAGATACGCGAGCACGGTTCCCTTGCCGTTTGTTCCAACCACCGTGATACAGGGAATCCCTCTTCCGGGACGACCGAGGATCTCTATAAGATGGCTTACTCGCCCGAGACCGTAAACGCTGGTTCCGGGAGGTGCTGTTTTATCGAGGTAGTCCTCGGCTTCCCTGAACGTCCACATTTACTTTAACCTTTCAAGGACCCGTTCAAGCTGCTCTTCAACATCCGATAAAGTACCGGACATATCGAAGACGAAATCAGAGCAGGGAAGCTTGAGTTCATCGGGAATCTGTGAATCCATACGGGCTATAACATCCTCACGGGAAACTCCATCCCTTTGCATAACCCGCTTTATCCTGGTTTCCCGGTCGACATAACAAAGCCAAATTTCATCCACCATGTCCTCGAGCCCGGCCTCAAACAAAAGAGGGATCAGCGTAAAAACCATCTCACGATTCGATTCCTCTGCAAGCCTTATCGTCTCCGCAATAATTGCCGGGTGAAGTATTGCCTCAAGCCGACTGAGATTATCATCCGATGAGAAAACAAGGCTTGCGACCTTAGCACGATCGAGCGATCCGTCCCCCCTGATTACATCGGGACCGAAAATTCTCGAAATTTCGTCCAGGAGTGGTTTCCCCGGTGATGTCAGATCGCGGGAAATTTTGTCAGTATCAATGACGTAAAAATCCCGTGATTCGAGCATTTCGCCAATCGTGCTCTTTCCGGAACCTATTCCGCCGGTGATCCCGATCATCCTGTATTTCTTTTCGTGCTCCATGAAAAAAACCCACCGTATGGTGGGTAATTTTAACAGGATAATTTATCGTTTGCCATTTAGAGAGGAGTACCGTTTTCCCCCGGATCGGTCAATGATGACTCGGCCGGTTTTTCGGTAGCTTCCGTTTCGGTATCCGGATTCTCCTCGGGGCTTTCTTCCGATGTTGTCTCCTCCGCAACGGCAGGTTCTTCCTCGGCCTTTACTTCAGGCTCAGTTTCTTCGGCATCCGCGGATTCCTCTTTAACCTCGGCCTCGGGCTCAACTGCAGGTTCCGGTTCAGGTTCCGATTCAGCTACTACTTCAGGTTCCTCCTCAACCTCTTCGGGCTTTTCTGTATCCTCAGTCTTTTCGACTGGAGTTTCAGGTTCTGAAGTCTCTTCTGATTTCTCGGTTTCCTCCTTGGATGGGAGGTCGAGTTCGCTTTCGGCAAGCGCCTGCTGAAGCTGTGAGGCGAAAACGTTCTCGAGGTCGCCCTGGGCCTTCATAAACTCCGCAACCTCGGCCTTACGCTGTGCATCTGCGGCACGTCGCACCGACAGCTTGATGCGCTTGTTCTTGCGGTCGATGTTCATTATGTAAACATTGACCTTGTCGCCGGCGCTGAATACTTCCTTGGCATGTGAAATTTTATTGTCAACAAGCTCCGATATGTGGGCAAGGCCCTCGAAGTAATCGTCGAGTTTAATGAACGCACCAAATTCGGCCGTCCTTACCACAACGCCCTCGACTACCATACCGGGCTTAAACTTATCCTTGATTTCACTCCACGGGTTCGGAAGAAGATCGCGACGTCCAAGGCTTATGCGTTTCTTTCTCTTGTCGATCTTAAGAACCTTTACCTTGATCGTGTCCCCTTCCTTCATTACTTCACTGGGGTGCTTAATTCGTCCAAGGCTCATTTCAGAAATATGAAGAAGCCCCTGGAGACCGCCGACATCGACGAAGGCGCCATAATTTGTAAGTTTGATAACCTTACCGTCGATCACCGCACCGGGTTCAAGACTGTCGTAAAGTCCGTCCCGTTCCCTTGTCAAATCCTCCTCGATTACGGCACGCCTGCTTACGACAATCTTCGGGTGCGGTTTCGCTTCGCGATCGTACTCGATAACCCTTACATCGAACTTCTGGCCGACATAGGGTTCCATGTCATCGACACGCCTTATATCGACAAGGCTCTGGGGCAGGAAGGCAATCGTCCCGATATCAACGAGCAGGCCGCCCTTCACGGCACGAAAACCGCTTGCGGATATGCGAGTTCCATCCTTCTGCGATTCTTCAACTTTCTCCCAGACGAGCATCTGATCGGCCTTTCGCTTGGAAAGGTGATAGGCTCCCTCTTCATCCTCACTTATGACGACAGATTTAACCTTGTCACCTACGGCAAAACTCGAAAGATCTGGGGATGGTCCGATTCCTATTTCCTCGCGCTTGATCATACCCTCGGTCTTGGTGCCGATGTCGATGACAAGTGCATCATCGAGAACCTGGACTATTGTCCCCTCGACAAGCTCGCCCCGTTTGTAAACTTTCAGGTCTCCCATAGCTGCAAGCGCAGCTTCAGTGGGATTTACAGGTTCCGGTGCTGCAACCGGTTCCTCTTCTTTGATTACTACCTCTTCATCCTTTCCATCAGGACCACTGGTACCCTTTTCCTCCTCTGCCACGGCAGGTTCCACCTGCTTTTCGGACTCCATTTCCGGCACCGGACCGGACTTTTCTTCTGGTGTTTGTGATTCGATTGACACGCTCGAATTCCTCCGCTGGACAATGTGCTCTACGGTCCCGTTATAGACTCATAAATGAGTGATATGACCGGACACACGAAAAATGGCGTCAGTTTGAATTTATTGGACGCAATCAGTGAGGGTAACATAATAAATCCATTATGTCACCTGAAAATAAACCAAATTCAGGATTTTAATGATACAGGTTGGGATATCTTAAAAATAGAGTTTTTAAGGCAACTTCACCTGTTCCTATCTTCCTTCGTACTGGTATTCAAGCACAAAATGAATATCCGCTTCGCGCTCCTGGATCTCCTCGCTGTTAAGTGCGCTCAGAGTGAAGACAAGTTCCTCGGATGTAAGGTCAATTTTAAGTGGGATTCCCCGTTCAATGCTGAAAAAACATATTGACCGAAGTCCGCCCTCGCCTGCGATTTCCGCAACCGGCACCCCTTCAGGCGCAAATTCGACTTCAACTTCCTCTCCCCCCCGGTCTATTACAAACTCGATCGGGATTTCCGGTACCAGAACCGGGTACAGGTCTTCGAGACCACCCCATCCCCTGATCCTCTGTCCTTCGGCTTCCGTAATGAGGTCACCGGGCTGGATTCCGGCTCCGTGAGCTCGTGAGTTTTCAATAACACCACCAACCAGCGCCCCCTGCCCAATCTGATCATCTGTCGGATCCCCCTCGACAATTCCCATGAATGGCGCAACCGTGGATGCGTCCTCCTGAAGAGCCACCGAATAAACTGTTTCGATAACCGCGCAGTCCTCTCCTCTGAAATTCGCTACCGATGTCATGGTCGAAGAATATATGAACGGGATTCCGCCCGCATTCGCATCCGGTAGTATCGTTACCGGGCCACCGGACCATGAGTAACCCTCGGATACAGGTTCCTCCGGCAGTATCGGTATGTTTATGAAATTGGGAAATGGCTGTCCGGCTGTCATATCAGTGTTGCCGTAAGTATCTATCGTCAGGGGAAAGTCGGGGAAAAGCGCCCTTTGAAACCTGTATGCAAGCGGTGCGCCGTCAGGCACGGGTTCACCCGACGCAACTATTTCGGTAACGCCGTCCGCCTGGCTTATTATCTCGTACTCAAAGTATTCCGTCCTGACATTGATCGATTCACCACGCGTCCCCGTTGAGGAAAGCATGTATGTATATCTTGCTCCGGGAGACGGGGTCCACCTGAGCGTGTATTGAGAGTTAATATCTTCCGAATCCTGTGCTATAGCAAATGAAGGTAATAAAATCGAAACGAGAAGAAAGACCAGAAAAGGTATCGCCTTTGCGGATTTGGTGATTGTCTTCAATTTATTCGCGCTCCCCACGTGATGGTTTAACTGATGCTTTCTTATGATAGATACCATTAAAATGTACAGGTTCGCTTTTGTCCAAGAAAAATCGAAATTAATTTTCTTAACCTGTAAGCTTAAAGAGCATGTCAACACCAAACCTGAAAATCATTTCAGCATCCAGACGAACCGATCTTGTAGCGTTCTACCCGGATTTTCTTGCGGAGAAAATCGGGGCGATCGGACCTGAACGAATTCACACACTTGTTATCTGGACAAAAAATCCAGAGAACCTCCTGGTGCATCGGGCTTTGAAAAGTGTTACATCAAAGCTTGACCAGTTATATATCCTGCTTACAGTAACCGGACTGGGTGGAACCAGTATGGAACCGGCTGTTCCGAAACCACCGGAAGTTATTTCACTTCTCCCGGAACTTGCGGATTTCACAAAAGATCCTGAAAGGATCGCATGGAGATTCGATCCAATTCTTAACTGGACCGATGGAATGGAAAACTTCACGAACATAAAAAGTTTCAATGACCTTGCATCATCATTTTCAACACTCGGAGTTAAGAGGTTGATTTCCTCATTCTGCACAATTTACCCGAAAGTGATACAAAGGTTCAGGGAGCATTCGCGATTTGAGCCTGTTACACCTTCCCGGAATGAACGTATTGAACTGAAAAAGTATCTGAGCATGCAGGCAGAACGTCACGGATTTGATCTGGAATGGTGCTGTGAACCGGGTGAACCGCCTGCAGCCTGTATCGATGGAAGACTTTTAACGGAACTTCATCCGGACAGGTTACCCGCCCCTGTTGAAGCAAGTAGTGGGCAGCGCGAGTTATGCGGATGCACTAAAAGCTGGGATATAGGGTGGTACAACCAACCTTGTGGTGGGCGCTGTCTATACTGCTATGCAAATCCTGAGAAGTGGTAATCTGTATCCGTTAGGTAACAGAATACTTAAGAACCTGATAATGGAGTCGAAATACGGGTTTGTGGGTAAAAAGCTGGAAAAAACCGGTTTTTTCACACAATTTTCTTGTACAAGACAATATAAATGCTATAATATGAGAAGAAACAGCATCTTATAATAATGGTGATTAGCCACGGAATTAAGCTGTTATGGTACTTGCAAGGCTATAACGGATATGTTACATTATTCCATCAGGCAATATAGTACTTCACCATAACAATCAGAGGTGATGAGCCATCAATCGTTTAAGAGAGTTCCGGGTAAAAGCTGACAAGTCGCAGATCGAACTTAGCCGGATGACCGGAGTTGCGCAGGCCACGATCTCAAACATCGAGTCCTGCAACCGCACACCTTCCTACTTAACGCGCCAGCGCCTGGCTAACGCGCTGGGTTATCCCGTAGAGGAGATCTTCCCCAACGAGGAAGATCTTGGCACAAAGAGGAAGAGAAAGAAGGCTAAGGCTGACGACAGCAGCATTGCCGATATCCTCATTGTCAACTCGTCCCAGAACCTCTCACCACGCCTCCAGACTAAGGATGGGAAACAGGTCAAGGGTGAGATGATAGAGGACGACAAGGTTATCGGTTTTATCTACAACAACACTGGTGAGAAACTGAAGTTCTACCCGATCCGCATTTTCAAGGGCAAGGAATTCGTTGATGTCGCCTGCACCGATGCAACCGGCAAATTCGTATTCACCGGCCTGAAATCCGGTAAGTACACTCTTACCACCGAAGGTAAGACGCTGGAATTCCGTGTCAGGTAAGGACGGGTAGTAATTTGAATTTTGTAAAGACGGGCCACACCGGCCCTTCTTTCTTTTTAGCCGATCTGTTTATTTTTCACTGACCGTTTATATCAGACGCAGATTCACCCGATCCCATTCCCGGAATCAAGAGCGTACGCTCAATTTCATTACCATCATCATCCAGCACGACATTCCACCAGTCATCGCCCACATCTATACCCGCACCCCAGTTTGTCTTTGTCCACCATGAACCGTCTGACGAAATTTCATCGGTGTACGTGTCGGAACCACCCATATCGATAAGAATTCCAATACTGCCGTAGTCACGTGCAAGGTTTCCATGTCCGCCACATGCAACAGGATTCCTTCCGAAATACCCATCCCTACCGCTTCTGTCGATAAGAAGGCCCACTCCATTTGCATTTCCGGAACCCTGCGCGAGTGAGTCAGCGGTATAGTAATCGTTCCCGCCTTCATCTATGAGCCACCCAACCGCAAGGTCATGCCCGAATCCCTGCGTGCATGCATGACACGAGTAGCGATCGTAACCTTTTCCACGATCAAGAAGAATTCCGGATGAAAGATGAATGCCCGATCCCTGCGCGTACTGCTGCGACTGGTACCAGTCGTTACCGTTATCGTCAATGAGCGCTCCCACCGAATACCAGTAACTTACTCCCTGACCGTACACCTCGGTGTTAAAAAAATCGTTACCGTTCCGGTCGTGAAGTATTCCCACTCCCCCGGATGCCTTTGGCCGCATTCCAATCGAGAATCCCTGCGACAGAGAGACGGTACTCTCCGGCCATCGTCCAAAATCATCGTATACTCCACCAGCGTAGTAAGTGTCGCATCCGTCACGATCTGAGAGCATTCCCCAACCACGAGTATATGCCATACCCTGTGCGTAAAGCGCAGCATGATACTGGTCGTTTCCGGTTGAGTCGATAAGAAGGCCCGCGCCGATCGCACCAGCACCCTGCACGAGCAGTCCGGCGTTATAGATATCGGTCCCCCCTCGATCCACAAGTATTCCCGCACCGAAAAGCCCGCATGCCTGTGAAAAATCACCCGACCTGTAAATATCATCACCCGAAACATCGATAAGTCCGGCTATACCGAAAACTCCGGACCCGCATGAGCGTTCACCGCCAGAGTAATAACTGTCATTTCCACCAAGGTCGATCGCAAGTGCTGCAAGGTTGTTCTGTTCGTCCCTAAGGTTACCGGCGACGGCAACCTGCCCGTAATACACATCGTTTCCGCCCGGGTCGATGATAATCGACGCCGTGGGCCACTCGTCCATGTACCAGATATCGTCCCCGGTCGAGCCAATCAGAATGTCACCGGACAATCCCTGCATCGAGAACTGCTGTGTGAGCCCCAGGCCGCTCATGTTTGAGAGCATTGCATCGATTGCTGTATCGGTTTCAAGAGATAATTCACGAACAGTTCCCATAAGGGCATCAAGGTCGAAGTTGCGTATTGCGTCCAGGAATTCTTCAGGTGGCGAGTAATCATCAGCTACAGGGCATTCCTCGTATTCTTCATCAAGGAAATGGCAGAGGAGATAAGTCGGAAGAAAACTGCGATCCTCCTCGCTGAGACTTGCAAGAACAACATTCTGCATTCTGGTGGAAGCGAGATAAACGGCCTGGTCAAGGCGTGCTACAGGCGCTTCCCAGCTGTCCGGCAGCAATGAGAAATTCTGCGGACGTCCAACCGATGTCATGGTCGGGATCAATTCGTTCCTGTTGTAGAAAGTCGCATCCAGATCGACTGCGGCCCTGTAAAGTATCTCGGACGGGGTCTTCGGGTTAAGCAGGAATCCATCCCATTCATAGTTCCAGAGCACGAGGGAGTAAGGGTCGTCGAGTGCACGCTGGGCAACGCCCAGCCTGAAATCATCGGCGATATAATCCTTCCTGAATCCCATGTCGTCCCACGTCATGTTTATGGACTCAAGCGCAAGATCGATGAGATTGATCTCGGTTTCTGTAAGCATACCGGGGTCAAGCCCGGGTGCGGGTGGAGGCCATGTTTCATCCGATTCCTGTGCAGACAGGATTCCCGGAAGAAGAAGGATACAGACGATTGCTGCAATTTTATTCAGAAATTTTATTTTAACTTTCATGGCTTCACCCGGTTAGTCACTTTCAGAAATCTCCGGAGGCTGCCCCTCCATAAGTCTTTCAAGTGCTTCATTGATTTTACCGATTACTAGTGGATGATCTTCAGTCGCAGTGTATTCCTGAAGGAAAGAAACTGCTTCCTCGTTATAAGTCCAGCCCATAAGTTCGACTGCATATGCACGTACGTTCCATCCGGGCCGATTCGTCTCGTTCGTCAGTACCGATTCTGCGGTGCTGTAACACCTGAGTCGCTGATCATCCGCATTTTTTTCGTGGATAGTTGAGATGTTCTCCATGTATCGCCGAAGTGTCTCAAGAGCGCACAACCTTGCATGCGATGCCCCCGAAGGCTGTATGCATGCGCCGTTAAGTGCTTCGAATGAGAGGTTTCCGTTAGTCTTTGTTGAGAGAGCAAGAACCGCAGCCATTCTGACAGTACCGATTTCATTCGAAAATGCGGACATCAACGGGTGAATTATATCCTGGTGTGGTATCCGCCCAAGTGATATCGCAGCCGACAGCCGTAACGCTTCCTCGTCGTGAGTCAGATAGACCCTGATCGTGTCTATGAGAGATGGGTCGCGCATATAACCCATGGCCCCGATGATCGACTGCATCACAGTCCAGTCTGTTTCCGACTCAAGTGCATCTGAAAGCGCCTGCATTGCCGGCAGGTCATTTTCGTGAGGACCGAGTGCAAGGGGGTTTTCAGATTCTCCAATGGCTGCCGTGTCACCAAGAAGGTATGCCGCATGCCGTCGGGTGTAAGGATCATTACTTTCCAGATAAGGTATTAAGAACTGGGCTGAATCCGAACCCACCTCGCGGACAATGGTGTCAAGCTCGACACGTCGCCTTATATCCACAGACGCAAGCCATCCTTCAAGCAGTGTCGGTACTGCCAGTGAACCGAGATCTATCAATGCCTGCCTTGATTCTTCCTGAAACGGTGAATGCGCTTCATCCCATTCGCTGCAGTTTATGAACAGCTCCCTGATCATGTCCGGGGAAGGTGATTCTCCGGCAGGTGGCAGGATTTCGGACGGAGGACGGGGGGAAATATCCTGTGCAAACGCCATTCCGGCAATTATGGAAGGAAGTAACAGCAGCGCGGTAAGTAATGAAATAATCTTTGGATATCTCATCTATCAGCTCCTGTGTAACTGTGACCACACTTTAAACGAATATACTTCGCCTGTAGCCTTTTGCAACATTTATCAGGCCAAAAGTGTGCAAAAAATCACTGTCCAGAGGAAATAACCTGTTTGTGCCCGATATTCTACGCGTCAATTCAGGGTGTTGACCACTCTAATCATGCTTCCTGTACATGATTCTACCGTGATATCCGAAATCATGCCCGATCAATCGTGTTTTGGAAATAATATTGCACGTTTATTAGTGGTAAAAAATTCATTTTTCGTAGATTTCCCACCCTGGATGTATTCGGGCCCATAATGGGAAATAACGTGGTAAATTAGTAATGGAACATTGAAAACGCATCAACTGCCAGACCGGCAATAACTATTATATTCGATTACCCGGTCGGATCGACATGGACGTCGCAACAGCTTTAATCTGCAATTCACGCGACGTTTAACCAGGTTTGTTCAAACAGAGTAAACATGGTGATCCATGGAGGAGATTCGAATGAGGGTATCAAGCAGGTTTCGTAACACGCGAAGCATGGCAAACCGGTCTATTGCGGCAGCAGCTACTGCGTTTACCATTCTTCTCGTACTAACCCCGGCAGCTCATGCCGATCCGCTGGTTTTCCAGACCGGTATGGTCACCGGTAACTTCTGGCCTGTCCTTATTATCGGGCTGGCGCTGGAAGCTTTCATCCTTGCCCTGGTAATAAAAAGACCGTTAGGTGAAGCCCTTGCCGTAAGCCTTATGGCGAACGCTGTCTCGGGTTTTGCGGGATTTATCTTTTTCCTTCTTCTCAGGCTGTATGGAATTGGAATAATTCCACCTGGTCCCGCGATGGTCCTCGCCATTCTCATCGAAGCCCCGATTATCTCGCTCATGCTCGCAAAGCCCCCGGTCAAACGGGTTATTACCGGTGTCGCTACGGCCAATCTTGCCACAGGAATTATCGCTTTCATCATGCTTTCATTCATTACCTTCAACCCTGATGGCCCGTCTGCTGAAGATGACCTCAGCCTTGCACGGGGCCTGGCATCACTTCGTGGCGCCATTAATGAATATCATGACCTATATGGATTCTACCCGGAAAGTATTTCAGGGGGATCGAGACTCCACTGCGATGAGAACACCATTATCGCGGACCCTCTCCTCAGAAGCGGGATACTGGAATCTTACCCGGAAAATCCCTACTCCGATCACCTCAGGTCGGTACGCTATACCGCGAAATTCCTTTTAACCGGACTTGGACGCGTTACCACTCCTGTCGATCTCGATTCACCCACCAACGAGTGGGAAGCAAGGTGGTTCCCAGCCATGCAGTCAGACCAGAGGTTCGGCGATCCCGATAATGTACTACTTTGCGCGAACGGACTATCGGACTCAAGGTTTATCAACTCGTTAAAAAGTACTTTTTACAACATGAATTCTCTAGACATCATACCCGGATGCTTTTTCTATAAATCTTATGACTTTAACAGTGATGGATTGGCAGACGATTTTATTCTCGGGGCTTTTGGATGGCCTTCGGGTTCCAGTTCCATTGGAATTGACATAATAGACGCCGCAACAGGTGATATCTGTTTATCGATGGACAGTAACGGTTATCTGCATTGTGGTGTTGCGGATGGTCTTCCCGAGCCAGTTGCAATGCTCTACGTGGCATGCACACCGGTCCCCGAATAATTTAGTCCCTCACTCCTCCCCTCCTCCCCTATGCCGCGGCCCGTAAGTTTTATGGGCCGCGGTTCGTTATAAAGGTGAAAACCATTAAATTGCCGGTTATCGCCAAATGCGTCTCAGCCTGATTTTCATATCCTTCTTTCTCGGAATAATCTCAAGACTGCCCTCTTTCGGCCCCGGACCTGTCTATTTTCAATTCTCCATCTTAATTATTTCTTTCGCCTTCATTTGTGTCCCGACCAGGAGATTTTCAATATACCGGATGTATTTCATCTGCATGGCAGCGTTTATGGCCGGTAATTTATGGCTTGCAAGACTTCCGTCATGGCCAACACCTGCACGCTTCCCCCCACAATCAGAGATAACAGGTATTGTAAGAGCGGAAACCGGGATATTCGAGATTGATGGAAAACGCTGTCTCCCTGTAAAAGCCGAACAATTACAGGCAGTAACTCCTGATGAAAAAGACACAGACTTTTCGGGCTACGGATTCATTCTGCTCGTCCCCAGGAATTTCGTATCAAACTCAGGAATGTCTTATGAAATCCGGGGAAAACCGGTGACCGGAACCGAACTTCTGCACGAGAGAGTATTTTTCAGGTATCGCAGTCAGGGAGTTATTGATACTACCGCCAAGGGCTATTACATTACGGAATATTCCGGTAACACCGGTCGCGGTGACGCTGGCAACCGCCTTCGTTATCGCCTCATCAGCCATCTTTCGTGGGGACTGACCGACAACCAGGGACAGCTTGTCGCAGGTATAACATTCGGAAGAAAGGGCAGACGTCTCGATGGCTCATGGGCCGGTGATTTCTATAACGCGGGTCTTTCGCACCTGATAGTAGCTTCGGGCGCTCAGGTCAGCCTTCTGTTTATGCCGGTTTTCTTCCTGCTTGGCGGAGTCATGGTTTCAAAACCGATCAGATGGCTGCTGCTGGCAGCCCTTGGGGCACTTATCATTGCCTTTGCAGAACTTCTCGGTGGAGAACCATCGATCAACCGTGCAGCTATCATGGGCTGCATCCTTCTGCTTTCAATCGGCCTCGGAAAGCACACCAGCGGCATTGCCACACTCTCGGCGGCAGGGATTATCTGGCTTGTCATTAACCCGCTTCTCGCTATTGACTATGGATTTCTGCTGTCGTTTGCCGCATGTTTCGGAATTATTTACCTGAGTCCAATGCTTTTTGTTTATTCGGGAACAACAACACGGATACCCGCACCGGATGTATCCCTTCCAAGGCCGCGTTCATGGCTTACACTTATTGTCTATTACGTAAGGATTCTCTTCAGGCTTGCTGTAAATCTCACAATCGTTACCATATCCGCCCAGATCGGGGTATTACCCGTACTGGCAATGACAGTGGGACGCCTGTCGATAGCGGGTCTGTTTGCTAATGTACTCGCTGTTCCCGTCGCACAGATGATTCTTTTCCTCGGGGCATTCAGTGGGGTATCAGGCTTCATTAATCCCTATATTTCACTGAAAATTAATATGCTGCTGGGACACCTGGCGGATGTTCTTATGGTCATCGCGAAGGATTTCGCCAGGCTCCCATGGGCAAACATTCCAATAGATCCCGTTCCATTATGGGTTCCGGTTTTATGGTACGGACTGATAATCCTTGCGGTTGAAAGATGGCGTGGGAAGTACCAGGCGAGGTTGCGACGCAGGTGGTCGGGGGAATCGACAGTTATTGGAAACAGGGCAACTTTGATTCACGCTGATGCGGAACTGCCTTCGGAAATGCTGTAAAAATAGAAAAACCGGGGAAGTCTCCCCGGTTGGCTGTCCGATTTTCAATAAGTTTCAACTATATCATTGTTGTGTCTGCTGGTTTGTCATGTTCTGAATTGCGCTGAACAGCGGCAGGTACAGGCTGACAACGATGAATCCGATAACAACACCCATGACCGTGATCAGCACAGGCTCGATCATGGTGGTGAAAGCGTCAATTGTATAGTCGACTTCCCTGTCATAGAAGTCGCTGATTTTCTGAAGCATCTCGTCGAGGGAACCGGTCTCCTCTCCGACTGCTATCATGTCGATAACCATGGGTGGAAACTCGCCTGTCTCCTCTAGAGGATAACTGATTCTTTCACCCTCTTTAATGGAAATCTTTGCCTTGGAAACCGCATGCTGAATAACGGCGTTTCCAACTGTTTCTTCGACGACCGTAAGGCTCTTGATAATCGGAACACCGGACTTAAGAAGGATTGAGAACGTACGCGAGAATCGTGATAAGGCAATCCTCCTGAGCAGGAATCCGAATACCGGCAGTTTCAGTGTGATTTTATCAAGTATCCGATTCCATACAGGGAAGTTCTTGGCGTATTTCGAGCCGACGATAATGATGAAAATACCCGCGATAATGAATGGCATTCCATTACGCACCACGTCTGAGAACTTGATCAGGATAAGGGTCGGAACCGGGAGTGTCGCGTTCATGCTTTCGAAGATTTCCACGAACTGGGGGACGACAAGCCAGATAACGAGTGTCACAATAATGGCCGCGGCAGACAGGATGATTACAGGATAACGAATACCGGCAGATACATTCTGGCGGATCTCCATCTCTCTTTCGGAGTCTTTTGCAATTCGGTCGAGTACAATGTCGAGAGAGCCTGATTCCTCACCTGACTTGATCAGGCTGACCATCAGCGTGTCGAACACCTTAGGGTGCTGGCCCATCGCATAGGAGAGCGAATAGCCCTCCTCGACCATCCTCGCAATCTCCTGCAGAACTTCCGCAAGATGCGGGTTTTCAGTCTGTTTTACGATGATCCTGAGAGAACGAAGAATCGGAAGACCGGCATTGATCATGGTGGACATGAGTCGTGAGAAGATCGACAGGTCCTTAAGCTTGATTGGCGTCATCTTCTGAAGCGCCTTATCAAGCTTCTCATAAATAGTGTTCTCACCAATCTCCGATATCTTGTTTACGAAGTAGCCCTGCTCCCTGAGCCGCTCTACAAGCTGTTCGCGGCTGTCCATGGAGACGGTACCGGTGATGGTCTTTCCACCTCGGTCACGTACGGAAAAATTAAATTTAGGCATTGCCTTGCAAGGCTCCTTATATCCGCGACCTACCGGCCACGTTATTGGGATACGAGCCTGTGGGAGAGATCGACATGCCTCCCACGTCCATTGTGGACACTCTTAATATAACATAATTATATTCGACCGTCTATTTTACTCTTTAGCGAAAAATTTCTGATTATTTTACACGATGATTCACCGTGCAGACCGTCTTTAAAGCCAATTAATACTCTTGCCCTTTACCCGATCGCTTATTATTATAAGCCCTCCGGTCCCGCCACCGGGATACGGACAAATTTACAGGAGCCCACAATGAGAATACTAGTCACAGGTGGAGCCGGATTCATCGGTTCCAACTTTGTCCGATACACTCTTGAAAAATATCCCGCGGACCGGGTTATCGTCCTCGATGCGCTCACGTACGCCGGAAACCTCGAAAATTTCGACGACGCCATGTGGAGTAACCCGAACTTCCAGTTTTTCCATGGCAATATCTGCGACGAGCAGCTCGTTACTGAGTTATTGCGGAATGTCGACGCGGTTGTCCACTTCGCGGCCGAAACCCATGTGGATCGCTCAATCCATGAAGCCGGCAACTTCCTCGAAACCGACATCTGGGGAACCTACGTGCTTCTGGAAGCTGCCCGGTGCCAGGGAATCGACCGGTTCGTGCATATCTCGACCGATGAGGTCTACGGTGAGGCCGAGGAGCACGCGTCCGTAGAGGGAGACGACCTGAAACCGAAAAGCCCGTACGCTGCCAGCAAGACAGGCGCGGACAGGCTCGCATGGTCGTACTGGACAACCCACAACCTTCCCGTAACCATTTCGCGATGCTCCAATAACTACGGGCCTTTCCAGTATCCCGAGAAACTCATCCCGCTCTTCGTGACCAACGCTCTTGAAGAAAAGAAGCTCCCGGTCTACGGCCATGGAAAGAATACCCGTGACTGGATCTACGTCCTCGATCACTGCAGCGGTATCGACGCGCTCCTTAGGTCCGATGGCGACAAGGTCAACGGTGAGGTGTTCAATATCTCATCGGAATGCGAAAAGTCGGTTCTGGACATAACTGCCATAATCCTTAAGGCGCTTGGAAAGGCTGAATCGCTCATCGAGCACGTCGACGATCGCCCGGGGCACGTTGCGCGTCACGCGGTCGATCCCGGCAAGATTAATAAGGTCCTCGGATGGGAGCCTGCATACGGATTCGAGGAGAACATACAGTCAACAATCGAATGGTACCGTTCTAACGAACAATGGTGGCGTAACCTGAAGGAAAAGCAGGCCGAGTACCAGGAGTGGATCAAATCCCAGTATGGCGAAT
>Ga0272441_10001984_pt1 | contig 42714 bp, 40 predicted proteins | sample SSMProp6N_FD_193582 | JGI IMG/M metagenome (GOLD analysis project Ga0272441, IMG submission 193582) | Marine sediment archaeal communities from Little Sippewissett salt marsh, Falmouth, MA, United States - SSM-Prop-6N | ecosystem: Environmental > Aquatic > Marine > Wetlands > Sediment ...
CTGAAAAACGCTGGCAGAAAATAAACGGGATAGACAAACTGGAAAAAGTAATTGAGGGAGTTAAATTTGTTGACGGCCTGGAGAGGATCGCCGCCTAACCGTACACAACATTTGACAATAGCTCCTTTGTTTTGTTATTTTAAAGGGTTTTCGAGGTCCGACCCCGGTCTTAAAGGGGTCATCGGATTTGGGGGTTTTTGATTTCCAGCCATTTGGCAGCTTCATCAATTGCATAAAATACTTTTACTTTCTGATGTATTTCATCACCGCCGATCAACTCATACATTCTTGAAAAAGCATATCCCAGGGTTTCTTTTACAACAAAAGCACAGTACCCGTTTCCAAGTTTTTTAGCGTGCGTTTCGACGATATCCTTTATTTTCCACATATCCTCTGATGTCAGTTTCCTGGTTTCCAGTTTCCGGTGGTCGACAATCTGCTTGGCGCCGGTGGTCCAGGCTGGATTTTCAACCAGTGCGGTCAGCAATTCACGAAAGCCGCTGACCGAGGCTTTCCCCTCGGTTTGAATATAAACATACTCCGGTAATTCGGTGAAATTAATTTCAAATTTCATGGTGTTCGTTTATTGTCGCAGGGACGTCCCTGGAATGATGACAAGATTTATTTAACAATTGGTAGAAATAAGTCAATATATCAAGTACGTCCCGTATTTCGTATTTACTGAATATCAGGAAACGGTGATCTCCTTATCCAGATAAACATCCTGGATGGCGTTCAGCAGTGTGATGCCGTCTTTCATGGGTTTTTGAAAGGCTTTCCGGCCGGAGATGAGCCCCATTCCGCCGGCCCGTTTGTTGATAACGGCTGTCCGGACGGCCTGCTGCAAATCGTTTTTCCCGCTTCCGCCACCGGAATTGATGAGTCCGGCCCGACCCATGTAGCAGTTTACCACCTGGTACCTTGTGAGGTCGATGGGGTGATCGGAGGTTAACTGTTCATATACCCCCGGATGTGTTTTGCCGAAATTAACGGCCGTGTAACCGCCATTGCAGGTCGGCTGTTTTTGCTTGATAATATCGGCCTCGATGGTAACACCGAGATGATTGGCCTGGCCGGTCAGGTCTGAAGCCAGGTGATAATCCACCCCGTCCTTGTTAAAGGCGCTGTTGCGCAAATAGCACCAGAGCACGGTAAACATGCCCAATTCATGGGCGCGTGCAAAGGCCTGGGACACTTCTGCAATCTGTCGATTGGATTCCGCAGAACCGAAATAAATGGTCGCTCCCACGCCGGCAGCGCCCATATCGAACGCCTGCTCCACGGAAGCAAACATGCGCTGGTCGAATTTATCAGGATAGGTCAGCAGCTCGTTATGGTTCAGCTTGACCAGGAATGGGATTTTATGTGCGTATTTTCTGGACACGGCGCCCAGCACGCCCAGGGTGGACGCTACCGCATTGCATCCGCCTTCAATGGCCAGCCTGACGATATTTTCCGGATCAAAGTATATCGGGTTCGGTGCAAAAGAGGCGCCGGCGGAATGTTCGATGCCCTGATCGACCGGAAGAATCGAAAGGTAGCCTGTGCCGGAAAGACGGCCATGATCAAACATCGACTGCAAGTTTCGGAGGACATTGCCGGGCCGGTCACCGGGAACCATGACCCGATCGATAAAATCAGGTCCCGGAAGGTGCAGATCTCCTTTCCTGACTGTTGTGCAGGTGTGCTCCAATAATGATTTTGCTTCATCTCCGAGTAAAGATGTGATTTTTTCCGACATGATGGCTTTCTCCCTGCGCTATTTTTTAATTTTCCCTGTTTTGCTATTGGGTCGAGGCCAAGGGGACGTACTTGAAATATTGACTTAAACTTTATTTAATAACTAATTTTGTATTAACAGGAAACAAGTCAACATTTCAAGTACGTCCCGTATTCTGCCATTTGCTCCTCCGATTAATGTATTTACTGACACTTAACGCCTAAGGTCAGCTGCGGCGGTTAGCCGTCCGCTGAAGCGGTTTGTTCTGCTTCGTTTTCTTTCATGTTAAGGTATTCTACTCTCAGATCCGCTAGAAGTTTTCCATTTTTGTTTTTCCAACTCGTCCAACCATTTACGGTTTTTCGGTCGCTTCCAGCATCTTGTATGCCTAGAAGGGCAGCATAAGAGGGGCTCTTGAACTTTTTACCCAAAACATTCATGCTCCCATCTTCTGTAATAAATGCTTTGTATTTTTTCTGATTACCGCCTCTTGGCTTATAGGTCATCACTAACTCATCATTCATTTTTAGGAGACCGGTCTCAAGAAGATCAGAAAGAGAAACGTCATAGTATGCTATACCCGATTTTGGTTTCTCCTTTTCTTCTGTGGTATCAAGGACTGGACGATACTCTTCTGGTATTTCATAAGCAAAATTTTCTGGGGCACCAAATTCAATATGTTTTCTAACAAGCCAAAGTCTCACATCATTCCGCAATGTGCCCGCCCATTCTTTTAAATCCTGTGAAATTCTGTTAATTGGCATACCAATCACAGGCGGTTTGCTCAGAATTTCACCAAGTACTTTTCTAATATCGATTTCTTTAATTTTTCCTTCCTTAAATTTTTCCTTTACATCTTCAGATTCGTTAAACATCTGAATCACGATTTCTTCGAGTATCTGCCTGCTTTCAGGGGTAGCTACGGCGATCATCTGTTTTGCTACTTGGGGCGCTATATGGCTCCATACGCTGTGATGAACAAGTTCAACTTCTACGACATACCAAGAACGAGAAGCCAAATCTATTGAGAACCCGTCAGGAATAGTGCCGAAACCATCCCTTGTTTTGATCAGTTTTTTGGGGATAAATATCGAAGAAGAGCCAAAGAAATATTCAGCATTTTCAATGACAACATCTTCTATCTCTTGTTCATTTTCAAATTCAGCTTCTATGAACTTTTTATCACCAAGTATTATCATTCATTTCTCCTGCAGAACTTATTCATTGAATGTATTACAAAATTTAATAATTGCTGTTATACATCGCGGAAAAAGAGCTTGTCAATAAAAAGTAAAAAATAATAAAAATAAATCTAATTCGTACTTTTTAGGCTTTTAAAATTAAATTAAGTATATTTCTGATTGGGGAGAAAGAGGGTGTGTTGAGGCAAATTTAAGGCGGGATTACACTTTTTGTGTTTATATGATGACTTATACGCAATACATATAATATTTGTTTGGATTGACAGCATCGGAAGTTCTAGCAGGATCTTTCTGTTTTAAAACTATCGCTGAAATGTTTCCGAATCTGTTTATTCCCGACGTGTCTGGACAACAGTTTGTAATTTTTCTGTTCGAAACGGATTCTTCCGGCAATAATGGCGGGATGGATTTTCAGCTTTTCCGCCAGGGCATATATTTCTACAGTTTTTGTTTTGGCGGATAGCGGTTTTTTATTCCAAATCAATTTTGGAATAAGTCCATTTCTGGCTATTTCATCTGCTTCTTTTTCGATCATATCTTCAGGGGCGGTTCTTTTCCTCCGGAGATCCAGATCATCAATAATAAGTCTATCTGTTTTTGATAGATGCTTTGAAACATGTGCCAGCTCATGCAAAAGGCAGTACCAGAAATAATCTATTCTGTCATAGCGAAGGGTTAGACCGATGACCGGGGATTCATCCGGTAACAGGATAGCGGCACCATCAAGGTATGTTTTGGGAAGATGGGGAAGCACAATCAGATGTATTCCGTGTTTTTCAAGATACTCTTTTGCTAGAAGAGGGCCGTTCTCAAAATAGCTTAATCGTGCGATGTCCTGAAAGGTGCCCGGTTTTATCGAGTTCCTGGTATATTTTGTTTTCAAAGGTTTTTTAAGGGCAATGGACTGGACACGGATACACCAGGCGGTAAGAGCGAATAAGTCCATCCTGGAATGATACCGTCCTTTTTTCCCCTGGCGGAAGCATGGTTTGGGAATGGCATTCAGGCCACCGGCCTGTTCAATAAAACGACGCATCAATTCTTCGGCTTTTTCATGTGGGTCATCCAGCATTGGAATCCAATTGCGTTTTGCCATTTCAGTAAGGGGGAATCTGGACCATTCCATGTCCTGAATCTGGGCCGGGAAATCAGCGCCGGGCTCTTGCAGTAATACCTCGGCAGGAATGCCCAGATTTTTATTTAAAGATCTCATCATAGCCAAAGTAAGCGGCCGTTTGCCATTAAGAACTTCAGAGACCCTGCTTTTTGTGCCGATATAAGGGACCATGTCCTTTTGTGCCAATCCCAGTTGCTGCATACGAAATTTTACGGCATCAACAGGATCCGGCGGGCGAATCGGGAAATTTTGTTCTTCATACATTTCTACAAGCGCAGTCAGCAGTTCCAGCTCATCCATTTCAGTGGTTCCGGATTTGGCATCCATGAGTTGTTCAATGCGTGACAGGGCAATTTCATAGTCTTTTTTATTTTTAATCAGGCGGGTCACCATTCAGATCACCTCCGCATCAATTTTGTCATATTCCCGGTGTGTGCCGATGAAACGCACAAATACCGTTTTTGAATCGTAGTTTATTCTGACAATCAACCGGTACTTATTGCCGGCGATATTAAAAACAATTCGACTATTCTTAAGAATGCTCGCAGATTTGTACATGGCTTTAATATCAGCAGGAGATTTCCACTGGGCATGTTTGGCTTCATAATACCATGCTTCCAGGGCTCCCCTGGCATCCTTATGCTCCGGTTGCTGATAAAATTCAACCAGGGTTTTTCGTTTAATGATATGCATAATATAAAATGTTCCCGAAATAATGTCAATAAAAAGTTCCCAAAAAGGGAACTTTTCGTTATTTAATGACCGGCTGATTATTTGGATCTGTTAACCGTTGTAATGATTTACTTATACTTTGCGAAAAAAGAGCTTGTCAATAAAAAGTAAAAAATAATAAAAATAAATCTAATTCGTACTTTTTAGGCTTTTAAAATTAAATTAAGTATATTTCTCATTGGACAGGTCTTTTGCTTCTATTGTATAATTTACAAATGTCTGTCAAACCGGAGGCCGTTCACATCGGACCGGCTGTCCGGGAGAAACTATAAAAAAAGACTTGCTGTTCAGGTATCGGTCTTTAACTTATTGAACTTCAAAACGATTCAGGAAAGGAACCGGCACTCATGAAGACCTATCAAAACATCACCTGTGAAATAAATGAATCCATTGCGCTGCTGACCTTTAACCGGCCCGAGGTCTTGAATGCCCTCAATACAGCGACCCTGGAAGAAGCGCATGACGCGGTATCTCAAATTGAAGGCGATTCCGGAGTGAAGGTGGTGGTGTTTACCGGGGCCGGGCGCTCTTTTGTCGCCGGTGCCGACATCGAGGAGATGAGCACCAAGACCCCGGAGCAGGCGCGGCCGTATCTCGAACTGGGCCATTCCCTGTTCAATAAAGTCCAGCAGATGGAAAAACCGGTGATCGCGGCGATCAACGGGTTCTGCATCGGCGGCGGCATGGAGGTGGCCCTGAGCTGTGATATCCGGCTGGCCAGTGAAAGGGCCCAGTTCGGGCTGACCGAAACCATTCTCGGCATTATTCCGGGCTGGGGCGCCACCCAGCGGGCCGCCCGGCTGATCGGTCCGGCCGTGACCAAGGAGCTGATTTTCGCCGGGGACCTGATCGACGCGCCGCGAGCGCTGAATATCGGTCTCATCAACCAGATACTGCCCCATCAGCGGGTGCTGGACTGCGCCCTGGACATGGCGGAGAAGATCGCGAAAAAAGGGGTGTTCGCGGTCAAGCAGGCCAAGAAGGTCATCAATCACGGCCTGGACCTGCCTTTAAAAGACGCGCTTGACGCCGAGATCGAGGCCTGCCTGGCCTGTTTTGCCACGAAGGATCAGAAAGAGGGCATGAAGGCATTCCTGGAAAAAAGAGCGCCGAAGTTTACCGGTGACTGAAGCCGGTGTTCCGGAATAAAGTTGTGATGGATGCTTTACGCTTCTGCCGGAGTAAAATCAATCTGAGTGATTCGTGCGGTTGCAAAACGTCTGGCGTAAAGTGTAACGCTTCAATCATACGCTCTGCCCCATGCGCCATGCCGGTCTTTTCCTACTGGCAGACCTGTTCCTGGTCCGGGCTGGAGGGGGGGCAGACATTCGAGCGGCTGCTTTCCGGGTTGAGCACCCACTTGTCAAGCATTTCAAAAACAGCATCCCGCCGGATCGGCTTGGAAATGTAATCATCCATCCCCGCTTCCAGACATTTCTCTTTGTCGCCGTCCATGGCCTTGGCTGTGACCGCGATGATGGGAATATTACCGGACGCAGTATTTTTCGCGTTTTCAAATTTGCGGATTTCAGCGGTGGCTTCCAGGCCGCTGAGCCGGGGCATCATGATGTCCATGAAAATGATGTCATATTCACCGGGATTTTCTTTATATTTTTCAACCGCTTCCTTGCCGTTATCGGCCACGCTTACCCTGTAGCCGGCATTGGACAGCAGTTTCAGGGCCAGTTTCTGGTTGACCGGATTGTCTTCCGCCAGCAGGATGGACGCGGAATGCTTGGCATCTTCCTGGATAGAGTGCCGGGTCATCAGACCTTTGCCGTTGTCGCCGGAAGCATCCGTGCGCGGTGCTCTGCCCAGCAGGCGTTCCAGCATCTGGAACAGGCTTGGCCGGGGAACCGGTTTGGTGAGAAAGCCGTTGAAGCCGTAATTCTGGCATTCATGGGCGCTGCCCGGAGACGGCGAGGCCAGGGCCAGCAGGGGAAGGCCCGTGCCGAAACCGGATCGAATCCGGCGGGCCATTTCATATCCGTCGGTTGGCGTGCTATCCAGGTCAATGGCGCAGATGTCGAATGGGTGCTGCGCGGATTTTGCTTTTTCAAGGACTGTCATCACGCTTTCGGTACCGGCAACGCTGGTGACGGTCATGCCGGCGGTCCGAAGATTATGAACAATAAATTCCAGCTGGCTTGAATTTCCCATGGCCACCAGTGCTTTTTTGTTTTTCAGGGACACCGGCATAGCCCGGTCGATTGTTTTTTCATCCGCTTTTTGCAGCAGGGCGGTAAAGTGAAAGGTGCTGCCTTTGCCCGGTTCGCTTTCCGCCCAGACCTGGCCGCCCATCTCTTTTGCGATATTCATGCAGATGGACAGGCCCAGCCCGGTACCGCCGTATTTGCGAGTAGTGGAAGAGTCCGCCTGCTGAAATATTTCAAAAATCGATTCGACTTTGTCCTGCGCAATGCCGATGCCGGTATCCCGAACGCTTGCCTGGAGCAGAACCCGGTCTTCCGGTGCTGTCTGTGCGGTAATGGAAAGTTCAATTTCGCCGTGGTCGGTAAACTTGGCCGCGTTTCCCATCAGGTTGATCAGCACCTGGCGGAAGCGGTGCGGATCGCCCTTGAGCATTCCGGGAACCGTGTCGCCGATCCGGTACAGGACCTTGATATCCTTTTCCGCTGTTTTCGACCGGATCAGGTTGCTGACTTCGTGAGCGACCATTTCAATGTCAAAATCGATCTCTTCAAAGCGGACCTGGTTGGCTTCGAATTTCGAAATATCCAGAATGTCATTGATAATGGCGAGCAGCACGTCACTGCTCTGCTTGATGGTGGTTACATAGTCCAGCTGGGCCGCATTGAGCCGGGTATCGAGCAGCAGTTCGGAAAAACCGACGACCGCGTTCATGGGAGTTCGGATCTCATGACTCATGTTGGCCAGGAACTGGCTTTTGGCGCGGTTGGCATTTTCAGCCATCTCTTTTGCCTGGATCAGCGCGGCTTCCGCCTTTTTACGCTCTTCCACTTCAACGCGAAGGGAGCGGGTGGTCTGCTGAAGCTGTTCGTTTTTCAGGTTGAGGGTCCGGGTCCGCTCCTGGACCTTTTTTTCCAGGTTTGAGGCGTGGATTTTTTCCTGCTGTTTTGCCTTGCTCAGGGTGGATACCATGCTGTTGAAGTTTTGCGCCAGCTTTCCGATTTCGTCATTCCGCTTGACAATAACCCGGGTGTCCAGGTCCCCTTTTTTAACCCGGGCCGCGGCATCGCTGAGCTTGTTTAACGGCTGGATAAAATTACCCACCAGAAATACCAGCAGGGCCAGGGCAATGATCATGCAGGCGGCGGTGATAAAGAGGAACTGGTCGTCGATCTCTTTGACCGTCTGCGCCAGTGCGATCCGGGTCTTTTCCACGGAAGCCATAATGGTTTCTTCCGGAATGACCAGTCCCAGCTGCCAGTCGGTGGCCGGCATGATGTGGGAAGAAATGATGTATGGTTTTTGCTGCAGCATCATTCGGTCGACCTGATGTTTGGTGCTGATGATTTTTTGGGCAATGTCTCGAACTTCGGGATAGGCCGAGTCCAGCAGGCTGTGAACCAGCACCGTGCCGGGAACAAAGGACTGGTCCCCGGCCGTGCCCAGTCCCAGTTTTTTTAGATGATCGGGGTGGATGGCCAGAATCACGCCGTTTTTATCCATTAAAAACGGCGCCATCTGTTCCAGACCCTGGTGTTGGCCGGTGTCTGTGGTATCAAGAATGTCATTGACAATGGTTTTAATGGCCACATCTATACCGGCAACGCCGATAAAGCGGTTGTCCGTGGTGTAAATGGGTGTGCTGGCGGTGATAATCAGCGTGTTGTCGATATCATCCGGATAGATATGGGTCCAGACGGTTTTTTTATCCGGATTGAAGTGGGGATGGGCGATACCGTAAAAGTAGGCATTCATCATGTCATACTGGATGAGATGGCTGCTGGTTTTTCTGTGCAGGTTGGGATAGTACTGCCGGATACCCGATGCGGTCAGAATATAGGCGGCCCGGGTTTCCGGATTATTGGTAATGACGCTTTCCAGCTGCGGGTCCAGCAACGTCAGGACATTGATCTGCTGGTAAACGTTATCGGGTATTTCCCCGGTCCGGCCGTCATAAACGATCAGCGAGGCATCGGTGGTGTCGTTGGTGTATACCTGGGTGGTCCGGTTGAAGTTCAATTGCCGCTGTGACGGAAAAAGGGAATCGGCCGGATGCTTTTTTTCAAGCAGGTATGCTGTATTCTGGGCAAGCTGGGCGGATGCCGCGGCGATTTTCCGGAAAGTGTTTTCATAGCGCATGGACTGTTCATGGGTGATTCTGGAAAGAAAGGCGTGGGTCTGGTCGCGAATGTCTTTTTCATTAATGGTTGCCGAATAGTTGCCGAAGTTCGCCACCATGTGCCGCGCGCGGTAGGCGGTCAACAGCAGCGTGACCAGCAGGATGCAGGCAAAGCCGCTAAAGAGTTTGATTCCGATTTTAGACCGGATGAATCGAAGCATCGCCATGGGTTTCTCCTTGGTTGCGTGGCCGGGTTATTTTTCGCGGCGGCTTTTCCAGGCTTGAGCCATAATACCGTGCCGCAGCAATGCAGTGGTGATATTGAATTTTCTTTATTATACTAAATCTATGTTAATGTTTTGTTAACCGGTTGTTTTTGCTTTGTTATATTGAACCGCCCGGTTGTTTAATTCCTGGCTCGTCAGATGACTTTGCGGCCCGCCTTGAAGAAACCGCAGCGGTTTGCTGAAATTTAACCGGTTGTTCATTCCTCCCTAACCGGTCTCTTCTAGAGTCTAGGCAAATAAAAAATGAACAGTGTTCACCGGTAAGCGATGATAAGGAGGAAAAATATGGATAAAACAGCGTGCTGGTCACAATCGGCTTTGCCGGGTTTGAAAACAGGAAAATGGCGGGCGGAAAAAGTGTTTCGGACTGCTGTGGGGCTGATGCTGGATCTTTTATGCGTGCTCTGCTGTTCCGCCATACTGATGGCGCCGCTGGCGTTCGGTTCCCGGCTGGTGCTGTTAGTCCACGAACTGACCGGGATTTGTCTTTCCGCCTTTTGCGGTTAGGCCCTTTCATGAAATCATTGTTGCGTAACCATTAAAACGGGTTCGGGCAAAGGGTCAGCAGTGCTTTTTCAGGAAAGCCCTTAAACCGGCAACCGCTTCTCTCACACGCATTCCGGTTTTCAGGCCGGCCTTTTCCGCACAGGGGTTGACAAAGGTAATGATTCCGTTTTCATAGGTGTCGCGGCCATTGGCGATTTCGGCGGATTCGTGGCTGATTGCCGCGGCAATGATTCCCGCCGTTTCCAGCATGCCGAGCCCGGAAATTCCGGCCCGGTTTTTGCCGATACCCGCATCATTGAAAAATGCGGCCCCGGCCTTTACGTCCAGGCCGTACTGCGCCGAAGATGTTCCGCCGTGGGACCCGGAGATGATAATATCGTTTCTATTGTTCGCATCGACATAGGAGATGCTGTCCATCAGGATTGTTTTAACGGGTCCGTCCGTAGAAATGACCTCTGTTTTCCTCATGATATTTCTCCTGTTAGGAATATCCGGCTGTTTAAAAAGGGGTGACTTAAAGGAACAAAAGAAAAGGCGCCCTTTGATCCCGCAAGGCGGGATACGGTCAAAATGGGGCTCCGTTTTCCGATGGTCCTCTTTGAGAACCTGTCTAATGTCTCCCGTACCACGGGAGAATATCTTCACCATATTGCCATTTAGCGGTTTTCTGTCAAGTGTTTAACCGCTGAAGCTGTGGCGCAAAAGATTTATTGTTGCTGCCGTGCTTGATTTTGTCCGGATTTAATGCGATAAGTTGGGTATTAAAAAAGGAACACCTGTTGTTGATCATGAAAGGCATGATTGCCCTTGATATGTTATAAATTACCGCGCCGGTTCGCGTCGCTTTCGGGCGCGGACGAGCTGTTGAAGGCGCTGTTTTTAAACAGCGTGCCGCTGGTTCCGGACAGTCCGGTGTCCGTGCCTGAGCTGCGGCTGACGGTGGAGTTGCAGAACGCGCTGCGCAGAGCCAGAAGGGCCGGTCAGATTGTTCAGGGGTTTGAAAATGCGCAGGAGGTGCTGGGCCGGGAGGCGCAGGGGATTTCCCTTCTAAAGCACCAGGACGGTCAGGGGCAACGGATCTCCCGCCTGATTCTGCTGTCTAATGACGGGGCGGCCGGCTTTTATCAAAAAGCGGACCGGCTTTTGCGAAAACATGTGCCGCGTGTGCTGGGCTGCCGGCTCGATGCGGACAGCAACTGTCTCGGTGAGCTTGTTTTCGGCCGGGGGAGGGTTGCCAAGCTGGTTCTGATCGCGCATAAAGACGCGGTTGCAGAAATCTTCCTGCCCATGGCGGGCGGGATTGAATAACCGGTTGCGCAAATATTTGACTCCTGTTTCAAATTGATATAAGCTTATTAATTAACATGTTGAAAATTCTTTAAATTGTCCGGGGACTGGATCCAGTGAAAGATATGAACCTTGAAAATATTCCTGAAAACCTGAAAGATAAAATTATTCCTGACTATTCAGGAGATGTTGTCTATGAGTGTATCGGCTGCGGTAAGGAATTTTCGATTGACCAGTTTCTCTACACCTGTCCCGAATGCAACTGCCTGCTCCGCCTGAATGACCGCAACTTCGCTGCCTTGAAAATGATCAGCGGCCGGGACTGGCAGCGGATTTTCAGCTTTCGCCGCATGCTCAACATCGAGGCGTTAAAAGGAATTTTCCTGTACAAGGAGATACTTTTTTCCACCATTCCCCTTGAAGATGTGATTTATCTGGGCGAGGGCCATACGCCCATTGTCCGGGCCAATCCGGACCTTCAGAAAATCGTGGGCATGCCTTTTTGGGTCAAAAACGACGGGCTGAATCCATCGGCCAGTTTCAAGGACCGGGGTATGGCCAGCGCCATCAGCTACATCAACCATTCCATCAAAAGCCGGGATTTGAAAGATGTCCTGGGAATCTGCGCATCAACCGGGGACACCTCCGCGGCCGCCGCCCTGTACCTGAGCTACCTGGACAAGTCGGTGGTCAAATCGGTGGTGTTGCTGCCCAAGGGCAAGGTCACGCCCCAGCAGCTGTCCCAGCCTTTGGGCAGCGGGGCAACCGTGATTGAGATTCCCGGTGTTTTCGACGACTGTATGAAAATTGTGGAGGAACTGGCGGAAAACTACCAGGTGTGCCTGCTGAACTCCAAGAACCCGGTGCGGATTATGGGCCAGAAGTCGTATGCCTATGAAGTGGCCCAGCAGCTGGATTTTCAGGTAAAAGACCTGGTGGTGGTCGTTCCGGTGGGTAATGCCGGTAATGTGACGGCTGTGATGGAGGGGTTCCTGGACCTCTATCGCCTGGAGATCATCAGCGCGCTTCCCGTGATCCTGACGGTCCAGAGCAGCCACGCCAACCCGGTGTACACCTGGCGTGAAACCGGAACGTATACGCCCATGAAGGTAAAGCCCAGCGTGGCCCAGGCCGCCATGATCGGTGACCCGGTCTCTTTTCCCAAGGTGAAAAAGCTGGTGGCGGAGCACTACCGGGAAATGTTTCTGTCCGTCGAGCTGGAAGAAACGGACATCATGGAGGGGATGCTGGAAGCCAACCGCCACGGTCACGTGGTCTGCACCCAGGGCGGCGAGTCCATTGCCGGCCTGAAAAAGGCGGTGGCCCGGGGCCTGGTCAGCAGGAATCAGACCGTTATCGTGGATTCCACCTCCCATCAGCTGAAATTTTCCAATTTCCAGGACATGTATTTTAACAGTACGTTTCCCGGAGAATACCAGGTGACCACCAAGAAGAACTTTTTGAACCAGCCCGTGGGTCTTGCCGCGTCTTCCGAAGACATCGCGGAATATCTCAAATTGAAAAAAAAGTAGCTTAAATCAGCGGAGATTTTTTTTACAGCTTTCAGATCCACAAATTACCAGCACCGGGAACAGCTATGCTTAACAGGATCCTGGCATTCATGGCCAAAGTGAAAAGAGCTGTGGATGCCAAGCTGAAAATTGCTTTATCTTCAAACCAAAAGAAAGATGCTTACTACGACTATGCGGCGGCCTACCGGAAGGTAAACCGGTCGAAAAAGAAACTTGCGCTGGCGCTGCAGACCGGCCGCAGCGGGATGAAATGGCTTTGTGCGATATTTGCCGCCCATGACAATGCTTACGGTGCGGGCGAGCGAAACCGAACCGCTGAAGCTTACTACCGGTATATTTCCTGGAACCGGCTGCCGATTGATACCGCTGGTATCCTGGCGGTCTGCCGGCGGGAGATTCTGGCCGACTGGGGCCGGGTGAACCTGTCTCTTTTGAGTTCCCCGTATTTTGCCTATAATTTTCTGTATTTATATGAGGGGCTCTGCCCGGACCGGGTGATCTGGGCGATCAATGATCCGCTGTTTACCCTGACCTCGATCTATAACAAGGGCTGGTATTGCGAGGACTATAAAAAATCGGACAACCGGCTGGCCCTGGGGTTTCAGCCCCAGCTGGAAAAACGCTGGAGCCATTATTTTGGCCGGCTGGTGCCGCACGGGGATTTTTTCGATGAGTGGCAAAAGCTGACCCGGGTGGGGAAAATCGCCTGGTATTTGAACGAAACCACGAAAGAGATTCAGTCCAGCGTGAAACAGATTCCCAGGGAAAAAATCTGGGTGTACAAGCTGGAAGAGGCGGACCAGAATTACGCCTATTATCTTCGTCTGGCGGATGATTTCGGGCTGCAACCGCTGATGTCAAAAGACAAGTTTTTATCCCTGAAAATGAAAACGGCCTGGCGCAGTGAGAATATTGAAAAGAAACTGAACCGCCGGGAGCGAAAAGAGTTTGAAACCTATGCCGCAGACTATATCGAAATATATCGGGGTTTGAAAGGCGGCCGGCAGGATGCCAGACAATAGAGAAATAGACGGTGGAGACAAACATATATCGGTTTCCGGGCAGCTGTTGTCGCAGGAACTGCGCCGGGTCTGTCTGAAATATGCGCCGCGGCAGCACGCAGAGGCCATTGTCGAGAAGATTTCGGAGGCTGAAAAGCTGGGTGTTGCGACGCATGGGCTTCATTATTTTCTCGGGGCTGTCCTGCCGCTTCTGCAGCAGGGGCTGGTCCATGACAGTCATATAACGGTTTCCGGAAATTTCATTCATGCGGACTGCCAGGGGGGGGTGGGGTTCTATAATGTGCTGAAAGGGCTGCAGGCCGCGGGCCGGGTGGCGGCCAAAACAGGTGTGGCCGTAATTACATTTAAAATGCCCGGCAAGGTGGGAGCGCTGCGGACATACTGCCGCGAATTCACTTCGGCCGGGCAGTTTATCGTTCTTTTAAAAAACACGGCGCCCATGCTGGGCTTGCCTGAAACCGGTGGCTCTTTCCTGGGAACCAATCCGCTGGCCGTGGGTCTTGCCGGAACGGATTTTATATTTGACGGTTCCCTGTCTTCCGTGTCGACCAATACGGTCCGAATTAAAAATAAACTCAACGAAACTTTCAGCTGGCATCCGGGTTTTGACCGGGCGTTACGGTCGACTGCGTCGCCGCAGGCTATCCTTGACGAAGGAGGCGGTTTGTTGCCGTTCAGTTGCGGGCCCTCCTGGTATAAAAGTTTTTTCCTCGCGGTGGTGGTTGAGGCCTTATCCGCGCTGGCCGGCGGCAGGACCGGTAAAAGGGTGAAGGACGCCAGAGGGCGTCTTTATTCAAAAGAGGGGATGGCCGGGATGATTGTGGATAAAAACGCATTTCCCCAGTATGAACATTATCTGGATGAGGTGCAGTTGCTGTTCAATGAAATCTTGGCCTGCGGATTAACCCTTCCCGGGTCTGACAAAATGACAACGGACGAAATATCTGTAATTGAAAATGACTGGGAGGCATTGGGAAAATTGTGAAAGCACTTGTTCTTGCGGCTGGCCGGGGTGCCCGGATGAATGAACTCACCGAGAATCTTCCTAAACCACTGATCAGTCTTAATGGAAAACCTCTGCTGGGCTACCTGCTGGATGCCTTGAACGAATGCGGGGTTTCGGACGTTACCCTGGTGAGCGGGTATCTGTCGGATCGGATTGAATCCTTTGTCAACGGCAGCTGCCGGATTATTCGGAATCCGGTGTATGACCGGACGAACAGTATTTATTCGTTATGGCTGGCCAAAGCGTGTTTTTCCGGAAAGCCTTTTCTTCTGCTGAACGGGGACCTGGTGATGGATACGGATTGTATCCGGAAACTGATCGATCACCGTGCGCAAACGGCGCTGCTGGTGGATGACCAGAAACCGCTCAAAGACGGGGAGATGAATGTGGTGATCTCCGGGGACAGGATCGTGCGCATCGGCAAAGAGATCGGGGCGGAAAATGCCCAGGCGGAAAGCGCCCAAGTGGTAAAATTCGGCGCCGGCGATTCCGCCAGGCTTTTTGACCGGGTCACGGAATTGATAAAAAGAGGCCGGAAAAACGGTTTTCCGACAATGGCCTATGACGTGATTTTTGCGCAGTCCCGAATGGTGCCGGTATATACAGCGGACTGCAGATGGTTTGAAATCGATACCCTCGAGGACCTTGCCGCGGCTGAGAAAGTGTTCGTTTGAGGCCGAATAACAAACCGCCCGGCGCGTTTCTATGTGTTCTCGGCAATCGGGTGCAAAATACAACAGGTGTGTCATAATTTAAACTTTTAAAGACCTTGTGTCGCTTATGGCAAATGCCAAGCGATACTGAAAAAGATATTGTCTGGGCAAGAAAGTAACGGCTCTAAAACAGCCATTCCCGTCCGATGAACATCACCGGCAGAATGACGAGCAGAAACACCAGGGTGTTCAGCACGAACAGGCTGGAGGCCAATTTTGCGTCCAGGTTGAACAAAACGGACACGACCACCGAAAAAATGGCGGCCGGCATAAAGGACTGGATCATGATGACCGCGGCCACGTCGGCGGGCGGGCCGATCAGCTTCAGCAGCAGGAAGGTGGCCAGGGGGACGATGATAAACTTGACCACGGCCAGCAACAGGTGCTCTTTTGGGTAGGCCCGGACGGCAAGACCGTTGAAATTGATGCCCAGGGACAGGTAGTAAAGGGCAATGGATAACAGGAGCAGGGCTTCCACCGGGAAAGCGACGGCCGGCCGCTTGAGGCCGGACACATTGAGAAGAACGGCCAGAATCAGGGCGAACAGGGGCAGGCTGCGGGGATCGCTGATGATATTTTTCAGGTAACTTTCGGAAACACCGGGACGGCCGGACGCTTTCCGGGCGGCGGGAAAAATAAAACCGTAAACGTAGGGAATAAAATAGAGGACCAGAATGATCGACAGGCCCAGTCCTTTTTCTCCCAGAAAAAAGTAACACAGAAATCCGCCCATGGTGAACCCGTGATTGGCCAGCGAGGCGCTGACCAGAAAGGTCTGTTTTCGCATGCCGGACGCCTGTATGACCGGGCCGCAGGCCATGCCGGTGATAAGCCCCAAAAGCACGAGATACAGGCCGGCCGCCGGGAGCAGGGCCAGGCCCGGGCTGAAGCGGAGTTCCCAGATACACCAGATGATGATCAGCGGCTCAATCAGAATAATATTGGCGTTGAGGATTTTGCGGGTGGCGGCTTCAGCCGCGGAAAACTTTTTCCGGAGCAGGCATCCCGTGATGAAAGGTACCAGGACCGCGGTCTGAAACAGGACGAATTTTAAAAAAGGCGTCATTTTTCAGGCAGTTTCAATGAATTACGGGTTGTTTGATGATTCCGGTGCCTTGTTTTGCAGACGGGCGATTTTACGGGGGATGCGCCATCTTCGGTGAATCCAGCCGAACCACTGTTCCGGATACTGCCTGACAATCGTTTCAATGTAATCGGTGTATTGCTGGGTGTTTGCCCAGATGTCTTTTTCCTTGTCGCCCGTGTCGATCAGCGGAATCGGCCGGTCAAGGACCATTGTGTGTGTGCGGTGAGCGTCTTCTTTTACAATGTGGCCGGGAATCACCGCACACCCGGTTTTTTGCGCAAATACCGCCGGGGCCGAGTAGGTATAGGCGGTTTTTCCGAAGAATTTTACCGGCAAACCGTTTCTTCCGGCGTTCTGATCGAACAGCATGACCACCATCTTACCCCGGCGGAGTTTCCGCAGGACCTGTTTCAGGCCGTTCTTGCTGGGAATCAGATCCAGGTGGGCGATTTTTTCGCGGTTTTTGATCAGGTATCGGTCCACGAGAGGATTTTTCAGGGACTTGTAAACCGTGGATGCATTTTCAAGCCTGGCGCCGAAAACGTAACTCGCCAGTTCCCACATGCCGAGATGCGGCGCGATCAGAATAACGCCTTTTCCCCTTTTCAGCGCGTTTTCCAAGTGTTCCCAGCCGCGGATGTGAATGTTGGCCGCAATATCCTTTCTTTTGAATATGATCGATTCGATGGCGGCTTCACCGAGCATTTGAAACAGGTTGCTGATAATCTTTTTGCGAAAGGCAGGGGAAACTTTATCGCCGTAGGCCAGCTGAAGGTTCTGATGGGCGAGCCGGACTCTTTTTCTGAGAAAAAAAGCAGCCAGGGATCCGGTTTTTTTACCGGCGGCCACGGCAAGCTTTTCCGGAAGCCGCTGAATGAAAAAAACGAACATTCTGAGTGCGATATATTCGAGGAGATATTTGGACGGCATTGTAAGGTTACCAGAAAAATTTACCGACCGTATACATCAGCCCGGAAACGATAAACAGGGCCAAAGCAGCCAGGCCGAGGCCCATCAGGATCATGATGATGGTGCCGGTGATTTCGATATTGGTCTTTTTCTGATAGGGGGTCATACCGGATTTTAGCTGCGTGGCGATCCAGTCCACGATGGCAGTGGATTGTTTGGGGAACGCGGTTTTTTTGAAACCGTTGGCGACAAACCAGATCGAAAGATATACCAGCCAGATGATGGAGAAGCCGATGAGAAAACACAACAGGCCGTTTTGTAAAGGATAATGGACTGTGGTGGTGTTTAATACCAGCAGGAAGAGTATTCCCGAAACGAGTGAAAAAAAGAATGTCAGTTTTATGCGTTTGGCAAAAGGTCTCATGGACTTTTTTGGGTCGGATTCCTGTAAAAAAAACGGTATTAACAGGACCTTTTTTTATGTGAACCATTCCAGCGACGGTTCTGTTTTTTAAAATAATTTAACCGATATACCATTATAAAGTATTCTGGATAAAAATAAAACATGTTTTGTGCGCGGGAAAGAAACAAAGTTTCATATAAAAAAATATTTTAAAATAACACTTGACTTGGAAGGCGGTTGTAATTTATGTTATGAAATCTTTTAAAAAATCACATAACAGTTCAATCGTCAAAAACCTGGTCAATAGTGAAACATTCGCAGTTGATTGAAAAGAGTATAGAATATCTGCCTGTTGTTTACCTGACAAAGTCAATGAAAAAACTTTTCAGTCAGGGTAAAAAACTGGTGGAAAAAAACGGCCCCTCCCTCCTGATTAACGGTGAAAACGGTACCGGGAAAGAGCTGCTCGCAAAGAGTATTCATTACTACCATTCACCGAACTCGCCATTCTTTACCATCAATTGCGTCGATCTGCCTTTTGATCATTTTGAAGAAAAAGTCAACAAGTGCATATCCGTTTTTTCCGACAACAACGGTTTTGCCGACAGTGGCCATGCGCCGCACAAGTCAACGCTGTTTCTGCGCAATATCGGCAAACTGGAGGGGAATGTCCAGATCAGCCTGTTTAAGCTGTTGAAAGAACGTCTTGCCGATCTGTCCAGAAACGCCAACAAAAAACAGGACCGGGTGCAGCTGATTATTTCCTGCAATCAGAAATATCTGGATACGGATGCGCTGAATATGACGCGCAAAAATGCGGCGGAGGCGTTTCATCCCCTGGAAATCGAGATTAAGCCCCTGCGGGACCGAACAGAGGATATCCAGCCGCTGGCGAACTTTTTTATCGATAAATTTTCCAAGGAATACGGCAAAGAGCTGGGCGGCATTCACAGCCTGGCATTGAAGGCCCTTGAAAGCTATGACTGGCAGGGGAATGTAACGGAACTCAAGGATGTGGTTGAAAATGCCGTGCTTTTGTCCCACGGACCGCTGGTGGTCAAAGACGATATTCGTTTCAATATTTCCAAGAAATCGATTGCGCTGGAAAGTTTTTTAAGCCGCGAAGATTTTTTTGCTTTGGATGAAATTGAAAATATTTATATTCAAACCGTTCTCAGAAGGGTCAAAAACAACAAAGCCCGCGCCGCCAGAATTTTGGGGATCTCCCGGAATACGTTGATGCGCAAACTGAACACGATCAATGGTTCGGCGAAAAAAGTGAAAACCGCAAAAACAGCGGAAAATCAGCCGCCGCTTTTTTGATCGGCGGCATTGTTTTTTGCCCGGCAGTACTCTTCCCACAGCTTTTTTCTGTTCGTCTGCAATTCGATAAAATCCCATGGCAAAACTTCGTCCGGTTGCTTTTCCCGGTAGACATAGAAGTCCGGGTTGATGTCGGTTTCCTGAAGCGCCCGCGTCCAGTTGCCGTTATGGTGATGGGCGGCCAGCAGTATTTTGCCGACCCTTCTGTCGCCGCGGCTGAGCAGGGTCTGAATATATCCCCATTTCGGAAGATCTGCAATTATCCGGATTTTCCGTTCTTTTTTGAAACTGTTGCTGATTTTCCGTATTTTTTGTTTTAATTCCCTGACCGGGGCGTAGGCGCTCCACTGGAAGGGAGTAAACGGTTTCGGAATGAAGGGATTGATGCTCAGGGTGATCCGCTTCAGGGTTTTCTCATTTTTGGCCGTGGCCAGATAGGTGTGATGTATTTTCCGGGTCAGGGCAACGACGGCGTCAATGTCGGCAGCGGTTTCGAAGGGAAGTCCGATCAGAAAATAGAGCTTTATGTTTTGAATGCGGTTTGCCGCGAGAATTTTGACGGCATCGAGGATGTCTTTTTGGGTCAGGTCTTTGCGAATAATGTTTCTTAATCGCCGGGACCCGGCTTCCGGCGCCAGGGTAATGGTTTGGTGGCCGCTTTTTTTCAGCAGGGACATGTTATGAGCGGTGATTCTGTCCGCTCTCAGTGATGACAGCGATACTCTGGCGTTGTGCTGAACGATAAATTCAATGATTTCCGAAAGGTCGGGATGGTCGGAAACGGCGGAGCCCAGCAGGCCGATTCGGGCGGTTTTTTTGAGAAGGGTCGAGATTTCCGCCTTGATCTTGTCTTTTGACCTGATCCGGTAGGGGGTATAAACATGGCCGGCGGCACAGAACCGGCAGTGTCGCGGACAGCCCCGGCTGACTTCGACCAGTCCCATATCGGAAAATTCGGTCTGCGGTGTGAGGACCACAGATGTTGCAGGAAAGGGGTTCAGGTCCGGGGGAGAGCTGTAAACCACTTTTTCAGGATACCCTTTTCGGGTCTGAACGGTTTTAATGGTTCCGGACGGGTTATAGGTGACCGCGTATCCGGAAGGAATGTAAACGCCCGGAATGCCGACAAACTTTTCAAGACCGGGTCTTTTCCATCGTTTGGTCCGGATTTCCGTTTCCAGGATATCCAGAAACGGGGGCATGTTCTTTTCCGCCTCACCGATGAAAAAAAGATCGAAAAAATCGGCGATCGGTTCGGGATTTAAAAAAGCGGCAATGCCGCCGGCCATGATGAGGGGGTGGCTATCGTTGCGGTCTGCGTGGCGCAGCGGGATGCCGCCGCCCGCGAGAATCGAGAAAATATTCAAATAGTCGTTTTCAAAGGTGAGGGAAAAGGCGATGACATGAAAGGTCGACAGCGGTGATGCCGATTCCAGGGAACAGATACCGGCCTGTTTTTGGGTTGCGGCCGGGCCGGGCAGAAAGACCCTTTCGCAGCGGATGTTTTCACAGGCATTCAGCGTGCGGTAAAGGAGCTGATACCCGAGATTGGACATGCCGGCCTTGTAGGTATTGGGAAAAACCAGCGCAATTTTGATTCTGCCGTCAAGGCGGACCGGGAATAAAAAGGTTTCTTTGGCCTGGATGCTGTTTTGGGGACCCACGATATTGATCGGATGTCCGGCGCCGGTGCCGGCGCCGGACATTTTAAAGGTTAAATGCTTCGCTGGTTTCTGACAAACGTCGGAATATCATATTCGCCGTCGTCGGTAAATTCGCTGATAATGGTTCCGATTTTGATGACATTCGACGGTTCGCCGGTTTCCGCCATTTTCGGTATTTCCTCCGGAACTTTTGTTTCTTCAACGATTATATCATTTTTGACCTCCCGAATATAATCGTTTTTCCGCGCCGCGTTGCTGTCAAAGCCGGTGGCGATAACGGTGACCTGAAAATTTTCTCCCAGAGAATCATCAATGGCCGCCCCGAAAATGACATTGGCGTCTTGATGGGCTTCTCTCTGAATAAACTCGGTCGCTTTTTCCACATCCTGCAGGGACAGGCTGCTGCTGGCGGAAATGTTGATGAGAATGCCTCGGGCGCCGCTGATGGTGATGTTGTCGAGCAGTGGATTGGAGATCGCTTTGCGGGCTGCTTCGGCCGCCCGGTTTTCTCCGCTGCTGGTACCGATGCCCATGAATGCTTTCCCCATGTTCGCCATAATCGTTTTGGCGTCGGCAAAATCCAGGTTGATCAGTCCGGGAATATTAATCAGGTCGGAGATGGATTTGATGGCATGCAGCAGGACGTCATCGGCCATTTTGAAGCCGTCCAGCAGGGTGGTTGTTTTTTCCGCCAGAGAAAACAGCCGCTGGTTGGGGATGGCGATCAGCGAGTCGACATTACCGGTTAATTCCCTGAGCCCTTCTTCCGCGACATTTTTACGCCGTTTGCCTTCCAGGTCAAAAGGCTTGGTGACCACGGCAACGGTCAGGGCGCCGATATTCTTTATCGCTTCTGCGATGACCGGTGATGCTCCGGTTCCGGTTCCGCCGCCCATTCCGGCGGTAATAAAAACCATGTCGGCATCATCCAGAATATTCTTGATATGTTCAATGTCTTCAAGCGCGGCCTGTTTGCCGATTTCCGGATTGGCGCCGGCGCCGAGGCCCTTGGTGATATCGCTGCCCATCTGGATTTTTTGCGGGGCTTTGCTGTTATTCAGGACCTGCTGGTCGGTGTTGGCAACGATGAATTCCACACCTTCCAGGCCTGCGTCAATCATAGTGTTTACGGCATTGCAGCCGGCACCGCCCACGCCGATGACTTTGATCACTGCCGATTTATTGGTTTGTTCAAATTCGATATTCATGGTGTCCTCCGTTTTAAAGTTTTATTTAAAATGCTTCTGAAAACCATTCTTTTATTCTGTGTGTCCAGCTCAGCAGCCCGGGTTTTTTACTGTGGCCTTTAAAAAGATTTAAATTGCCCCTGGCGGTAAACTGGAGCATACCGACACAGGCGGAAAAAACCGGGTTTTTCACCTCGTTGATGCCTTCGATGTTGATCGGGCTGCCGATTCTGACCGGCAGCTCGAGAGTTTTTTCCGCCGCATTTGTTATCCCGGTCAAAAGAGCGGTTCCCCCCGTGAGGACGACGCCGGCCGGCAGGAATTCCGCATAGCCGCTTTCCATGATTTCCTTTTTGATCAGGCCGAAGGTCTCGTCGATTCGGGCCTCGATGATCTGGGCAATGGTGTGCTGCGAAATAGACTGTTTTTTTTTGTTGCCGATGCTGGTGCTTTCGACAAGCGCGTCTTCCGCCACCTGGCTGCTGACAGCGTTCCCGTATTTTTTCTTAATTGCTTCCGCTTCGGAAATGGGACAGCGGATACCGATGGCGATATCGGAAGTGATGTGGTCGCCGCCGATGGGAATGCTGGTGCAGTGGCGGAGAGTGCCCTTGGCAAAAATGGCGATATCGGTCGTGCCGCCGCCGATATCGATGAGAACGCTGCCGAGTTCTTTTTCATCCTCTGCCAGGACGGCTTCGGTAGCGGCCAGTGGTTTCAGGATGAGGTCCTGGACCTTGATGCCGTTTTTGTTGACGCATTTTACAATATTTTGCACGGACGATATGGCGGCGGTGATAATGTAGGCGCGGGCTTCCAGGCGGACCCCCGACATGCCCAGCGGGTCTTTGATGCCGCCGTGATCATCTACCAGGAATTCCTGGGGGAGAATATGAAGAACCTCCCGGTCAATGGGAATGACGATGGCCTTGGCCGCATCGATGGCGCTGTTGATATCATTTTTTCTGATCTCCTTTCCCTTGACGGCGACAACACCGTTATTTTTGACGCCGGAGATGTGCCCGCCGGAAATTCCCACGACGGCACTGCTGATATCAATCCCGGTCATGGCTTCGGCTTCCTCCAGCGCCGATTTAATGGAGTCGACCGTACTGTCCATGTTAATGATTTGCCCTTTTTTGATGCCCATGGCGGCATGGGCGCCTGCGCCGATGATGTCCACGCCCTCCCGGCTGATTTCTCCGATGACAACACTGATTTTTGATGTGCCGATGTCAATGCCGGCGATGGTTTTGTTTCGTTTCTTCATTTTTTAAGTTTCTCCCGGTTACGGTGTTCAGGCAGAGTCACATGGTTATGTACGCTTTTTCCGTGGACCTGAGATGAATATTTTTTGCCCGCAGTCCTTTTTTGGCCAGATCACGTTTTATTTTTTTCAGTAATATGATTTTTTCATCGAAATGATCAAACCCCAGGCGTGTTTTTGTCTGGCCGTTGTTATCGGCCAGGGTTATGCCAAAGGTACGGTTCATGATAATTTCGACATCGCTGTCGAGCATGGCGTTTTCTTTCAAGAGATGAATCAGGTTCAGTGCCGAATCCAGCAGGCTAACGGTTTTCACGTTTTGGGAAATATCCGTTTCAACGCATCCGGTCAGGCGGGGATAGCGCTGTTGCTCCCCGCCCGCAGTTTTGAACAGGATACCGTTTTTATCCACCAGGTATGCCCGTTTCATTTGAATGACGGCAATGGGGGTATGCTCTTTAATGATAATTTCAATTTTGTCCGGGAACAGTCTTTTGATGACCGCCCGGTGGATCCATGGATCCGATTCCAGTTTTTTCGATCCGTTCACAATATCCGTGGTAAAGATCGACCCGCCTTTTTCGATGTCGGCCATCCGCGCGATTTGGCGGCTGCTGTGGCGGGTATTGCCGTATACCCGAATATGCTGCACTTTGAAAATGCCGAGGTTGTGGATATAGCGGCATCCCGATACCGCGGCAGCGGTCGCGGTCAGAAATATCAGGACCCGCAGAAAATGAAAACAGGCGGTTTTGATCTGTTGCCGTTCCCTGGTTTTTTTTGACGGACGTTTTTTTTTGCCGGACAGGTTCATGGTTCCGTGAATGATGGTTGCTGTTTGTGGAGTTTTGCCTGTAACAGAATATTTTCGACCAGATTGCCAAAGTCCATGCCGGCCTTTTCGGCGGCCTTGGGCAGCAGACTGGTTTCCGTCATGCCGGGAATGGTATTGACCTCAAGAATGTAGGGGGTTCGGTCATTCGCCAGCATGAAGTCCACACGGGCGGCCCCGCAGCAAAACAGAGCCCGGTATGCTTTCAGTGCCAGATCCTGAATTTTGTTTTCCAGTGCCTTGTCCATGGGGGGGGCCACAATATATTCGGTGGCGCCGGTAGTGTACTTTGACTGATAATCATAAAATCCGCTTTTCGGCTTGATTTCGATCAGCGGCAGAGCGGTGCCGTTGATGATCGCGGCGGTCAGTTCTTGGCCTGCGATAAACTGTTCGATGAGAATTTCGCTGCTGCAGGCGAGTGCCCGGGAAATGGCCCGGTCCAGATCCGCTTCGTTTTTGACGATGCTGATGCCGATGGTGGAGCCTTCTTCCGTCGGTTTAATGACGATTGGCAGGGGAAGGGTGATCATTTTTTTCAGGGCGGCCGCGGCATCTGTCGTTTTGTCGAATATTTGAAAAACCGGTGTCGGCAGCCGGTGGCCGTTGAAGATTTGTTTGGCCACGCCCTTGTTCATGGCGATGGCGCTGGACAGGACGCCGGACCCGGTGTAGGGAATTCCTTCCACTTCCAGCAGTCCCTGGATGGACCCGTCTTCGCCCAGCCGGCCGTGCAGCGCGATAAAGGCCGTTTCGATACCGTTCTGTTGCAGCGTGCGGGCCACATCCCGGTCCACATCAACAGCCACGGCCCGGTACCCTTTTTGCTGCAGGGCGCTCAGAACAGATTGCCCGGTGTTTAACGAGATGTTTCTTTCCGCGGAGACGCCGCCCATCAGGACACCGATTTTTTTGTTTAAAAACGCTTTTTTCAGGTTGCTGATCTTTTCCATCGGTGATCCGTTAAAGCAGGTTGATTACATTTTCTCCGGCAGTCCAGACGTTTCCCGCGCCCATGGTTAAAAAGAAATCATCTTTTTTTAGAATTGTTGCCAGATGGGCTTCGGCATCGGCAAGGGTCGGCACATAGGTAACGTCCTTGTGACCGTATTTCTTGAGGCTCTGGTAGAAATTCTGGGCGCTGACGCCCTTGATCTGTTTTTCACCGGCGGCGTAGATGTCGGTGATAATCAGAACGTCCGCTGCGTTAAACGCGAACATAAATTCCTTAAACAGGTCCCGGGTTCTGCTGTAGCGGTGTGGCTGAAACAGGACGACAATTCTGCCCTCGGCGGCCTGCTTGGCGGCTTTGAGGGCCATCTTGATTTCCGTGGGGTGATGGGCGTAGTCATCCACCCAGGTGATCCCTTTTTTGCAGCCGCGGACCTCAAAGCGTCTGTGGATCCCTTTGAAATCGGCCAGCGCCTTTTTGATTGTTTTAAACGGAATATTCAGTTCCAGACCAACGCTGACTGCCGCCAGGGCATTGCGAACATTGTGAATCCCGGGTGTGTTAAGCTTTATGATACCGAGTCTCCGGTCATTGTGGGTAACGGTGAATTTTGAATGATATCCCTCCGGCACAATATCTTTTGCCTGGAGATCCGCCTGGGAGGAACAGCCGTAGGTCAAGACCCGTTTTTCCAGTTTCGGCAAAATCCTTTGAAGGTTTTCGTCGTCCAGGCAGATGATGGAAAGTCCGTAAAAAGGGACTTTGTTCAGAAATTCGACGAAAGTTTTTTTGATGTCATCCAGATCTTTGTAGAAATTCATGTGTTCACGGTCGATGTTGGTGACCACGGCAATGGTCGGTGGAAGCTTTAAAAATGACCCGTCACTTTCATCCGCCTCGGCCACCAGAAATTCTCCCTGTCCCAGAAAGGCGTTGGTATTGGTCTTGTTCAGTTTTCCGCCGATGACCACTGTGGGATCGATGCCGCCGTATTCCAGGACCGCGGATACCAGCGAGGTGGTGGTGGTTTTCCCGTGAGACCCGGCAACCGCGATTCCGTATTTCAGGCGCATCAGCTCCGCCAGCATTTCCGCCCGGGGAATCACCGGAATGTTGCTTTCCCGAGCCATGATGATTTCCGGATTGTCCGGCTGAATGGCTGAAGACAGCACCACCACATCGGCGTTTTTAATATTTGCCCTGCTGTGACCTTTGTGTATTTCGGCACCGAGAGAGGACAGCCGCTGGGTCAGGTCGGTCTGTTTCAGATCAGAACCACTGACCCGGTAGCCGAGATTCAACAGCAGTTCCGCAATGCCGCTCATGCCGATGCCGCCGATGCCGACAAAATGAATATGGTGATTTTTCTTGTACATAGCCTTTTCAATCTAACGGGTTGTGATTAAACGGATTTTTGTCAGGGTCAGTTCAAAACCGATAACGGCTTTTATCAGCAGCGGTTTTTTCCTGACGTAATAGCGCAGGATCAGGAGTTTGTTCAACAGGAAGTGGTTGAGCTTTCTATGGATGTTGTTATGCTCCACAACGCTGTTAGGCCTGTTTTTTATTTGCCAGCTTGTAGCATTCATCCGCGATCCTTTCTCCTGCTTTTGGTTTTGAGAGCGTTTTGGCCTGTTCTGCCATCCGGCTGATCTGCTCCGGCCGGTTTTCCAGATTGATGATGATTGATGCGAGCTTGTCCCCGGTCAGCCTTTGCGACAGGATCATGACAGAGGCGCCTTCTTCTACAAAAGCGCGGGCATTCATTTCCTGGTGATTGTTTGCCGCATGCGGGTAGGGGATCAGGATCGAGGCTTTGCCGCACAGGGCAATCTCCGCCAAGGTCGATGCGCCGGCTCTTGAAATGACCAGGTCCGCGTTGCGGTAACAGCTGTACATGTCGTCGATAAAGTTGTAAACTTCGGCGTGAATGATGTTTTGCTGATAACAGGCCATCAGTGTTTTGCGGTCATTGTCACCGGACTGGTGAATGAAGCAGATTCTTTCCTTGATCCGCGTCAGTTTCGGCAGGGCGTCCATCACCGCCTGGTTGATTTGCCGGGAGCCCTGGCTGCCGCCGATGACCAGAATGGTAAAAACACCGCTTTTTTGCCGGGAACGGTTTGTGATAAATTCCGGCCGAATGGGAAGCCCGGTTAAAATAACTTTTTTCCGACTGAAAAAGGCAGCGCTTTCCCGCCGGGAAATGAATATTCGGTCGGCAATTTTACCGAGCAGGCGGTTGCTGAGCCCCGGATAGCTGTTTTGTTCATGAATGGCGGTCGGTACCCGCAGGATCTTTCCGGCCAGGATGGCCGGAAAGGAGATATACCCGCCGAGCCCGACGATGATGTCCGTCTGGTTTTTCCGGATATAGTGAATCGACTGGGCGAAAGAAAAAGGAATGCACAGCAGGGCCTTAATCTTGTTCAGCAGGCCCTTTCCCTTGAATCCTTTTACCGTAATGGTCCGGAGGGTGTAGCCGCGTTTGGGCAGGATGCGGGACTCGATGCCCTGGCGGGTCCCGATGAATACAATTCTGTTTTCCGGATTTTTACGCATCAGTTCTCCGGCAATCGCCATGCCCGGGAAAAGGTGTCCGCCTGTACCGCCACCTGCAATTACAATGTTCATTTTTTCACCTTGAAGTTGCATTGCCTGGAGATGCTCAAAAGGATCCCCACGCTGGTCAGGTTCATTAAAAGCGATGTTCCGCCGTAACTGATAAAGGGCAGCGGTGTTCCTTTTGTCGGAAGCAGCCCCATCACGACGCCCATGTTGACCGTTGCCTGAAGGCTGATCAGTGCGGTAAGGCCCAGGGCCAGATAGGTGCCTAAAATGTCCTGGGCCTGGATGGCCACGGTGATGCCGCACACGGTCAGCGCCAGGAACAGAAGAATGACGATGAAAACGCCGACAAACCCGATTTCTTCACCGATGACGGACAGGATGAAATCGGTGTGGGGTTCCGGCAGATAAAACAGTTTCTGGGTGCCCCGGCCCAGTCCGGTGCCCCACAGGCCGCCGGCGCCGAAGGCCAGGAAGGACTGAACAATTTGAAAACCGGATCCGGTGGCGTTTTCCCAGGGATTCAGAAAAGCAAAGAGCCGGGCGGTCCGGTATCCTCTGCAGGCGATCAACAGGGCGCCGGACAGCATAGCGACAACGCCCATCAGCGACAGGTACCGGAGCGGGACGCCGGCGGTAAACAGGATGATGAAAAATACCGTTACCAGGATCGCCGTGGTTCCGAAATCCGGCTGCAGCAGGATCAGGGCGCAGACCGGCAGCAGCAGGATCAGGTGGGGCAGGATGCCGATCGAAACGGTTTTGATTTTGGCATGGTCTTTTTTGGACAAAGAGGCGGCCAGCAGAATAATCACCGCTATTTTGGCAAGTTCCGCAGGCTGAAAAGAGAGCGGTCCGATTCTGAGCCAGCGGACGGCACCGCCGACCTTTGTGCCGATGCCCGGCACGAGGAGCAGTACCAGAAAACCGATGCTGGCAAACCACAACGGATAGGCGATCTTGGATAAAAGGGAATAGGGGGTCTTCATGGCCAGGAGCATGCAGATAATACCGCTGATGCCGAAAACGGCCTGTTTTTTGAAAAAATAAGCGTCGTCGTGAAACTGTTCCGCAGCAAAGATCGAACTTGAGCTGTAAATCATAATGACACCGAGCCCGACCAGAAAAATCGGGATGAAAATCAGAAGATTTTGGGTCAGGTTTTTATTGTCCATGACTCTCTCTGTTTTTTAATAATGTGACTGCCGATTTAAACCGGTTTCCCCGTTGAATGTAACTGTCGAACATGTCAAAGCTTGAGCAGGCCGGGGACAGCAGGATACTGCTGCCCGGGGTTGCCCGGCCGAAGGCCTGGGTGACGGCCTCTTCAAGTGTTTCCGCGGAAAGAATGCGGGTGCTTTGACAGAGTTCCCGGCTGATTCTCTCCCGGGCTTCGCCGATCAGGATCAGGTCCTGTACCTTTTCGTTAATGGTTTTTTTCAGCGGCAGGTAGCTGCCGCCCTTGTCTTTTCCGCCGGCAATTAAAATAATCGGCGGCTGAATGCTGCTGATCGATTTGAGGCAGGCGCCGACATTGGTTGCCTTGGAATCGTCATAGAAACGGACACCCTTTATCTGATCGACGAACTCCATTCGGTGCGGCAGCCCTTTAAATGTTTTCAGGGCGTCGGGGAGTTTTTCCCGGGGGAGGCCGCACAGGATGGCCGCCGATACGGCGGCCAGTATATTTTCCCGGTTGTGGTCTCCGCTCAGAGGAATATCCTGATCGCTGATATAGTGGGTTTGCCCGGACAGGGTGAAATGAAAGCCGTTTTCATACCAGGCGCCGTTTTCGATTTTATTTGCGGTGCTGAAAAAATAAATGTCCGATGCTATCTCTTTGACCAGTCCGGTGCAAACGGGGTCTTCGCGGTTGATAACGGCGGTATCGTCTCCGGTCATGTTTTTAAAAATATTATTTTTAGCGGCAACGTAGTCGGCAAAACAGCTGTACCGGTCCAGGTGGTCTTCGGTGATGTTTAAAAGAATTGCGATTCGGGGCCGGAAGGTATCAACGGCTTCAAGCTGAAAACTGCTGATTTCCGCGATAAGGTAGTCGGCCGCCTGAGCGCTGTCGGCATATTCAATCAAAGGCGTTCCGATATTGCCGCCGGTAAACACCTTTTTGCCGCAGGTTTCAAAAATATGCCGGAGCAGGGTCGTGGTGGTGGTTTTGCCATTGGTGCCGGTAACGGCAATGACCGGGGTTTTGCTGCACCGGTAAGCCAGTTCTATTTCACTCAGGATCGGGACGCCGTTTTTTTCGGCCGCTACCAGCGGTTCGATGGTCAGTGGAATTCCCGGGCTGACGACGATCATGTCCTGGCCGGTGAACAGGCGGTTGTCGTGGGGACCAGTGGCAATGGTAGCACGGCTGTGAAGAATGTCCGACGGGATATCCGTCCGGCGGTTGCTGTCGACAAGCGTCACCTTCGCGTTCTGATGCAGCAGAAAGCGTGTGCTTGAAATGCCTGTTTTGCCGGCCCCGGCGACCAGGACCTTTTTCCCGGAAAGATTCATAAGGGGTTACCTGAGTTTCAGTGTGCTTATTGCCAGGAGCGCAAGAACAATTCCTGCGATCCAGAACCTGACGATAATTTTCGGTTCCGCCCAGCCCTTCAGTTCAAAGTGGTGATGAATGGGCGCCATTTCGAATATGCGTTTTTTGCGCAGTTTGAATGACCCCACCTGAAATATGACCGACAGGGCTTCGATGACAAAAACACCGCCGACCAGCGCCAGCAGTATTTCATGCTTGGTAATCACCGCGATGGTGCCCAGGGATCCGCCCAGCGCCAGGGAGCCCACGTCGCCCATAAAGATCTGGGCCGGATGCGTGTTGTACCAGAGAAAGCCCATGCAGGCGCCCACCAGGGCGCCGCAGATGACGGTCAGTTCTCCGGTTCCGGCAATATAGGTAATTTTTAAATAATCGGACAGGCCGAAATGACCGGTAATATACGAAAACAGCAGGTATGTCGCGGAGACAATCAGGACCAGCCCGGTGGCCAGCCCGTCAAGGCCGTCGGTCAGATTTACGGCATTTGATGCGCCGACAATGACCACCAGGACAAAGACCGGGTAAAACACGCCCAGGTCCGGAAGGACTTCTTTGAAAAAGGGAATGCTGAGCCGGGTGTTGAAGTCGGGTTCCAGGTAGAGCATCAGGGCGATGACGACCGCCACGGCCGCCTGGAAAAGCAATTTCTGCTTTGCGCTGATGCCTTTGCTGTTGGCATATTTTATTTTTTTATAATCATCGATGAACCCGATGGCGCCCATGCCGATAATGGCAAACATCATGATCCATACATAATGATTGGTAATATCCGCCCATAACAGCGATGACAGAATAACGGATAAAAGCACCAGCAGTCCGCCGGCGGTCGGCGTGCCTTCCTTGACCCGATGGGTGGACGGGCCGTCTTCCCGGACATTCTGGGCACAGCCGATTTTCTTGAGCATGGCAATAAATACCGGGCCCAGCAGCAGGGTCATCAGCAGCGCCGTTACTGTCGCGTAAATCGTTCTGAACGTAATATACTTAAATACATTGAAAACGGTAAAGTATTCGTGCAGCGGATAAAGCAGGTTATACAGCATGAGGCTCCTCTGTCGCTTGCTTACGGGTTTTTTTGATATGGGTGATGACCCTTTCCAGGCGCATGCCCCGGGACCCCTTCAGCAGAATCGCGGTGCCCGGCTGCAGCTGTGCGTCCAGACGGCGGCACAGGGCCTGAATGTCTTCAAAGACCTGAATCCGGTCCGGCGCCATTCCGGCTTTGACGGCGCCGGTCATGACCGATAGTTGACCCGGTCCGTACAGGAATAAACCGTCCAGGTTGGCCGCGGCCGCTTTTTCGCCCAGCTCTTCGTGAAACCGGGGAGAATCTTTGCCCAGTTCAAGCATGTCCGCCAGTACGGCAATACGGTTTGCCGCCGTATTCATTTTGCCCAGCAGGGTCAGCGCTGCTGCCATGGAAACCGGGTTGGCGTTATAGGTGTCGTTAATCAGGGTGATGCCGTGAATATTGATTTTTTCCATCCGTCCCTGAACCGGCGGCGATTTTTCGAGACCTTTCCGGATGGTGTCCGGATCGATCCCCAGCGTGTGGGCAATTGCGGCGGCGGCCAGGTCATTCAGAACAAAGGTGCGTCCCGGCCGGTCCGTTGTTATCCGGACGGTCCGGCCCTTGATGTCAAGGTCATAGGATATACCGTCCGTATGTGTCTCGTCGATATTTCCGGCCTGGAGGTCTCCTGCCGCAATGCCGAAATAAACCTTTTGGGCCCGGGTCTTTTCCGCCAGGTATCTGACCCGTTCATCGCCGACATTGGCAATGGCCGTTTGTTCAGGCCCCAAACAGTCGAACAGTTCACCCTTGGCGTCCCGAATGTCGTCCAGGCCGCTGAAATTTTCCAGATGCGACGGTCCGACATTGGTAATCACCCCGATGTCGGGTTGGGCGATTTCCGCCAGTCTCTTGATTTCGCCTTTTTCGCTCATGCCCATTTCAATGATGGCGGCCTCCTGGCTGCCGTCAAGACTGAAAAGAGACAGCGGTACGCCGATCAGATTGTTCCAGTTGCCGGGACTTTTCAGAACCTTTATTTTTTTGCTGATGATGTTAAACGCCAGTTCCTTGGTGCTTGTTTTACCGTTGCTTCCCGTGATGGCGATGACGGTGGTTGCAAACCGGCGGCGCCAGAAATTTGCCAGATCTCCCAGGGCCCTGAGTGTGCAGTTGACTTCGATCAGGGTCGGCGCTGTCGGCAGGGCGGATATATCGCAGGGCGTATCCTTCTGGATCAGTGCCGCGGCCGCACCGTTTTTAAATGCCTGAAGGATGTAGTCATGCCCGTCGAATTTTGCGCCCCTGAGCGGCACAAACAGGCAATTCCGGTTCGTTTCCCGTGAATCCGTTGCAATGCCGTATACGGACTGCGCCCTGCTTCCGGTGAGAAGCTTTCCTGCGGTGGCTGTCAAAATGTCATAAATGCTGAGGTTCATAAAATTAGTCACTGTTTTTTAATGCGGACAGCGCCTCTTCCCGATCGTCGAAATGCGTTTTTGTGCTGCCGATGATCTGACAGGTTTCGTGGCCCTTTCCGGCGATCAGGACCGCATCTCCAATTTCGGCCATTCGGATGCCGCTTCGAATCGCCGTGCGCCTGTCCGGGACAACAAAATAAACCTTGTCTTTGCTGCTGCCGGCGGTCGGCCGGGATTTTCTCTTCCACTGTTCACGGGCAATGCCCGCCTCAATTTCCTGAATGATCCTGTTCGGATCCTCCGAGCGCGGGTTGTCTGAGGTCACCAGCAGAATGTTGCTGTACCGGGCGGCGATTTTTCCCATCTCCGGTCTTTTCCGGCGGTCCCGGTCTCCCCCGCATCCGAAAATGGTGATGATCCTCCGGTGGACAAGGTGACGGAGGGTCGAAAGAACATTTTCAAGCGCATCACCGGTATGGGCATAGTCGATAAAAATGTGGATTCCCCGGTTGTTGGCCAGACTTTCCATTCTGCCGGGAACCGGTTTCGCGTTCTTCAATCCCTGCCGGATATGCTCGGTGGAAATGCCCAGGGACAGGGATGCTGCCGCCGCCGCAAGAATATTGTAAATATTGAAGCGGCCGATGAGTTTTGAATGAATGGTAAAGCGCTGTCCGGCGGTGACGAGATCCGCGCTAATGCCGTCCAGGGATACCGCCATTTTCCGGGTATGCATATCACCGTGCGCGATGCCGTAGGTGAAAACAGGGCGGGTGGTCTTTTCCGCGATTTTGCGACCGGCCGGGTCATCCCGATTGATGACGGCCAGCGGCGCTTGTTTACGGCTTTGGTCCAGAAGGTTGGTGAACAGAACCATTTTGGCGTTTAAATAATCCGCCATTGTCGTGTGATAGTCCAGGTGCTCGGGGGAAAGATTGGTAAACACGGCCGTATTGAAATCACAGCTTTCCGTTCGTTTCTGCAGCAGGCCGTGGGAGGAGACCTCCATGACCGCGTACCGGACGCCGGCGTCAGCCATGCGGCGAAGCATGTGCTGGAGCTCCACCGGCCCGGGCGTGGTATGGGTTGCCGGGAAGGTCCGGTCTTTAAAGCGATAGATGACCGTGCTCAGCAGCCCGGCCGGCCGGCCGGCGGTGTTGAGGATCGATTCGATCAGAAAAGCGGCAGTGGTTTTTCCGTTGGTCCCGGTGATCCCCACCAGATGCAGGTCCGCGGAGGGCTGTCCGTAGAATTCGGCGGCCAGCCTGGCCAGTGCGGACCGGCTGTCCGGCACGATGATATTGGTGGCTCCGGGCGGGGCAAAAGGCGTTTCCGTGACAAAAGCGCGGGCCCCCCGGGCAAAGGCCGCCTCGAGATAGCGGTGGCCGTCGGAACGGGTACCGGGGACGGCGACGAAAAGACTGTTTTCCTGTGCTGTGCGTGAGTCCGCTGTGATCGCCGTGATGTCGATGTGCGCATTCCCGGTCAGCTTTTTTGCGCTCAGACAGTCTGAAAGTTTTTTGAGATTCATCCCTGGTGTTTGTCCTTTATATCCGGGTTCCTGGCTTCCTGCCAGATTTTTCGGTTGTCCGCCAAAGCTTTGTCCGGAGGGACCTGCAGGTAGTTCAGGGTCTGCTGCGTTATTCTGCTGAAAGCGGGTGCGGCAATCGCACCGCCGGACTTCATTTTTTGCGGTTCGTCAATAATCACCAGGACGGTGATGACCGGACTTTTCGCCGGGGCAAAACCGGCAAAGGAAGCGATCAGTTTTTTTCGCGAGTAAATTTTTTGTTCCGGGTCGATTTTCTGGGAGGTGCCTGTTTTACCGGCCACGGTATAGGCGGTGGTCTGCGCTTTTTCACCGGTACCGCCTTTGGTCACGACGCTTTCAAGCATTTTACGGATCTGACGGGCGGTCGCGGCGGAGATAACCTGTCTGAGAACACGGGGGGCGGTTTGCTGGATGATCATTCCGTCCGGCCCGGTAATTTTTTCAACGAAGAAAGGTTTCATATAGCGTCCGCCGTTGGCGATGGCGCAGTAGGCTGTGGCCAGCTGAAGGGCGGTTGTCGATATTCCCTGTCCGAAAGCCATAGCGCTTTTGGTGTGTTCCGGGCAGCGGTAGGGCGGGGGAATATAGCCCTCGGCTTCGGACGGGAATTCTATTCCGGTTTCCTCACCAAAGCCGAAATTTTTAATATGCTTGTAAAAGAGGTCGCTTCCCAGATGCCGGACGATCTTGCTGGCGCCGATATTGCTGGAGTATTTGAGTATGCGCGTGACGTTGAGCCAGCCGTGGGGGTGGGTATCGTGAATCACCCGGTCCGCCACCCGGTATTTTCCGTTTTCGCAGAAGAAAATATCTTTGGGACTGACGATATCTTCCTCAAGCGCGGAAGCCATGAGAAAGGTCTTGAAGGTTGAGCCCGGTTCAAATAAGTCCGTGATGGCCCTGTTGCGCCATGTTTCCGAAGGGTAGTTTGAAAAACGGTTTGGATTGAAAAGCGGCGCGACCGCCATGGCCAGCACTTTCCCGGTCCCGGGGGCCATGACAATGGCCATGCCGCTCTTTGCGTCGGATACGGATATGGCGGCCTGGAGTTCTTTTTCGGCGATATACTGAATATTTTTATCAATGGTCAGGGTGATATCGTTTCCCTGAATATTTTTTGAAGGTTCCGTCGCTTCGATGAAAATCTGCCGGCCCAATGCGTCTCTGTTGACTTCGAGATAGCGGGATTTTCCTTTCAGGACGTTCTGGTATTCAAATTCAAGGCCCTCCAGGCCCCTGGAATCCCTGCCGACAAATCCGATCATCTGTGCCGCCAGCTCCTTGTTGGGATAAAACCGCTGGGATTCTTCAACAAATCCCAGTCCGTTGATGTCCAGCGCTTTTATTTTCGCTGCTGCTGCCGGCGGAATCTGTCTTTTGATCCAGACGAACCGGCTTTTTTTGTGCAGCTGTTTTTGAATTGTTTTGTGGGAAACCCCCAGAATACGGGAAAGCCTGATTGCCGTAAGCCCCTTGTTCTTGATCCGGTAGGGCCTGGCGAACAGGGACTCCACTTCGATGCTGACGGAAAGTTCGGAGCCGTTCCGGTCATAAATGGTTCCCCGTTTGGGGGAGAGCGCGATCCTGCGCTCGCTCTGATTTTTGATGATTTTGCTCAGTTTATCCGCGCTGAGGATCTGAAGGGAATAACCTCTGAACCCGATGACCAGAAACAGGACGGTAAACAGCAGCCCCACCCACTGAATGTTTTTGACAATCTCGGAACGGTTTTTAAGCTTTACCATTTTAAAATAACCACCTGATTGTTTTTCGGCGTTACCATGCCCAGTTTGGTTTTGGCCACTTTTTCGATTCTTGAAGGGGCGGTCAGCGAAGCCCGTTCGATTTTCAGTTTTCTGTTTTCCTGCAGATATTTTTTCTGGGTTTTGATGGCGTCCGATATCCGGTAGCCGGTGTTTAAAACGCAGATGCGTGTCCAGACGAACATGAAGAAGCTGAGCATTAGAATAACGCCCATGGTGACCATCAAAAAAGAGGTTTTCCTGGCCTGCCGGACATTGCCTTTTACCTGCTGGCGGGCCAGGAAGTTGGTATGAATAAATTTTCCGGAACTGTTCAGCATTTTCGGTTATATCCTTTCCGCCACTCTCAGTTTTGCGCTCCGGGCCCGGGGATTCGCCTGAATCTCCGCTGCTGACGCGCACACCGGTTTGCGGGTGATCAGTTTAACCCGGGGGGTATTTTTGCAGGTACAAACCGGAACGGTTTTCGGGCAGATGCAGCCGGCGGCCCATTCTCTGAAACGGTTTTTAACAATCCGGTCTTCCAGGGAATGAAACGAGATGACACACAGCCGACCGCCGGGGGTCATCCGGTTTAACGCGGCGTTCAGGCCCCGGGTAACGGCGGTCAACTCGTCATTCACGACGATTCTCAAGGCCTGAAAGGTTTTCGTGGCCGGATGAATCTTTTGGGAACGAAATTTTCCGGGAATGGCCGATGATACGATATCCGCGAGCTGACGGGTTGTGTCAATATCCCCTGACTGATGGAGGACCTGTTTGATCCGGGCGGCGATTCTTTTTGCCCAGCGTTCCTCGCCGTAGTCGCGGATAACGGCGGCCAGCGCTTTTTCATCAAGTGTTGAGATCAGGTCTTTTGCTGTTGTCGGTGTGTTGGTGTCCATTCTCATGTCCAAAGGCCCTTCTGCATTAAAGCTGAAGCCTCTTGCGGAATCCATAAGCTGGGCCGTGGATACGCCCAGGTCAAAAAGGATACCGTCTATCTGCGAAATTCCGGCTTGCGCAAGAATGGTTTCCAGTTGACTGAAATTCCCATGGTACAGCGCTGTTTTGTCTCCGTAAGACCTTAATTTTTTTTTCGTACGGGCAATGGCTGCGCTATCCTGATCAATGCCCAGCAAGAGTTTTATTTTCGGGAATCTGTTCAGCAGGGCCAGTGCATGGTTTCCGTGTCCAAGGGTGGCATCCACATAGATACCGTTTTCCCGGCAGTCGAGATAGGTCAGCGCTTCATTCAAAAGGACAGGTATGTGCTGGATTTCCATACCTTTGCCCCGGGTTATAGTCCAAGTTTGTCAAGAAATTCTGAGCCTTTATCACTTTTCTCAAAATCCTTGATCTGGTCAAGACCGGCATCAAAGCGCTTTTTATCCCAGATCTCGAAACGGTCCGACAGGCCGATGATAACGACATCCCGCTGCAGATTTGCATAGGTTTTCAGGCTGGGCGGTATCAGCAGCCGCCCCTGCCGGTCAAAGGTGCATTCTGTCGCGCCGGACAGGAGAAACCGTTTGTAGGCTCTGACGTTACGGTCTCCGGAAGGCAGTTTGTTCAGGCGGTCTTCGAAATCAAGCCATTCCTCTTTGGGAAAGGCCAGCACGCAGTTGTCGAAGTTGGTCAGGACCAGCGTGTTGCCGTGTTCGTCCAGCAGGTATTTGCGGAACTGCTTGGGCAGAATGATGCGGCTCTTGGGATCTATGGTCTGGTCTGTTCTTCCCCTGAGCATCTGCTTTCTCCTGGACTGATTAACCACTGAAATCCACTTTACTCCACTTTATGACAAAATATAGTATGTTATATAAGCCTTGTCAAGAAAAAAAGAAAGTTTTTTCAATATGTTCTGAAAAAAGAAGAAAAACTCAATATCACAATATGTTGTACCTTTTTTTATAGGTAGCGCACTATATTGTATTTATTTGAAAGAGCGGGCTTTCCTATAAAGCGAAACAATGTGAAAAAAGTTGCAAAAAATTGTAGTGTTTATCATGAAATTTGTTTGTTTTTGTCTGTAATAAAAACCTTGAAACATTTTATGGGAAGGTATATCATTATATGTTAACGGTTAAGACAATGATGCCCGGACTGAAACCGGAGCTGGAAGAAAATGAAATTTTTTTTCAAAACATTTTTGCTGGCGCTGTTTTTAACAGGTTTTTTTTTAGGGGGACCGTTTTTCCCGGTGAATGCTTCTTTTCTCACGCCGGAAGAAAGCTATACGGTTCAGCTGCTGTCCACCATCGATGAAAAGTACGCGGAAAATTTTGTAAAGCAGCTTAAAACACAGGGGATCGAGGCCTATTTAAAAAAAGTCAGCGATGCCCGGGGAAAAAAAACCTACCGGGTCAGAACCGGAAGTTTCGTGACGCAAAAGGCGGCGCAGGCTTTTGCCGAATCGGAACTTCACAGCAAGGGAATCATGTGCCGGGTGGTTCCCATCAATGCGGCCATAAAACCGGGTGCGAAAAAGAAAGTATCGCCCCCGGCGGCGGAAAGTAAAAAACCCGGGGGCTCGCCCTGTTCCGGACAGGTGTCGCGGATTTTTAAATACCGCGATAAAAAAGGGACGCTTCAGGTGACCAACAGTCCGGAAATCCTGTCAAAGGTATCCTCCCGGCAAATTATCGAAGTGACTGTTTTTCCCGTATGCTTTTCCGCTTTTGATCTGGACCGGATGATGTTTCGGCTGGAAACCGAAGACAGAGCATACCGGGTGCGGCTGAAGGATGTTCAGGCGGGGGTGAAAGATCTTCCCCGAAAGGCGGTCAGTGCGTTCAGGGAACGGTTGCAACAGGTCCCCCTGCGGCTGAAATACCGCCCCGTTATCGACGATTTTGATGCACCGGTTGACGGCATCCTTTATTTCCGTAGCGGAATGTCCGTCGGGCTGGAGATGGTCCGGCAGGGGATGGCCGTTCCCGATTTCACCGGCCTGCCCGAATTTGCCCGCCGGGCATACCGGGAGGCGCTGCGGAATGCCCGAAAAAAGGCGGCCGGCGGCGGGGCTGTCACCCGTCCGTAGCGCCGGCGCCAAATATTTTTTTGCTGTGTCGCGCTCATTTGATATGATTTTCTCGCTTATGAAAAAATTCAGGAAGGGGTAAATGGAAACATTATCAAAAATGATCGGTAATACCAGGATTGTAAAACTTTCTCATATCGGAGAAAAAATGGGGACCATTCACCTGAAGATGTCCCTGTTGAATCCCAGCGGCAGTATCAAGGATGTGATGGCCGCTTATATGCTGAGGCAGGCTGAGAAAAAGAAGCTCATCAAACCCGGCGGTAAAATACTGGAAGTGACGACCGGCAACACCGGTATCGCTTTTTCCATGCTCTCGTCCGTCAAGGGGTACGAGTTCATTGCGGTGATGCCCGAACACATGAGTATTGAACGCCGCCAGATGATGCGGGCGTTCGGCGCCCGGATCGTGATTACGCCCAAGGAACAGGATGTGGCCGGTGCGATCGAACGCTATGACGAGCTGAAAAGCGTTTACCCCGAGGCCTGGCTGCCCAACCAGTTCGGCAATGCCGACAATATCGAGGCGCACCGGGTTTATACCGGGCGGGAAATCCTCAAGCAGGTCCATGACCGGATCGATTTTATTGTGGCCGGCGTGGGCACCGGCGGTACCCTGATCGGTTCCGCCCTGGCGATTCAGGAGAAATATCCGGACTGTAAAGTTGTTGCGGTGGAGCCGGAAGAGTCCAGTGTCCTTCAGGGGGGAAAGCCGGGCATGCACGGTATTCAGGGCATCGGTGAAGGATTTGTCCCGGAGATTATCGAGACCCACCGGGACCTGATTGATTCGGTCATCAGCGTTTCCACCACCCAGGCCATGGACATGTCCCGGCGGCTTGCCACCGAAGAGGGCATCATGGCCGGTATCTCTTCCGGGGCCAACATGTATGCCGCGCTTCAGGTGCTGGAAGACCATCCCGGTGCCGGTGTGGTGACCATTGCGCCCGACCGCGGCGAGCGGTATCTGAACCTGGGACTTTACGGCTGTAATGCCCAGACCTGCCGGGAGAGTACTTTCTGTAAATCAGGGGTTCTGCTGCCCAAAAAATGACAGGAGGATAACCATGGAAAAAGACACGGACCGTTTAAAGAAAAAGGCCGCTGCCTGTCTGAACTGTCCGATCTGCAGCCGGGCGCGGGAGAAACAGCGCGGACTGGCCTATCTGTTTACCAAATACATCGACCGGAAACTGTGTCCCAACTGCAAGGCTTTTGAGACGGTGACCGGGCAGCTGGCCCATGAGCCGCTGCGCGCAGATGCCCGAAGAAAAATTCTGTCCTGAGAAGCAAAACGCGTTTTTTCGTTTTAACCCTGTGAACAGGTTGATTGGCGCCTTATGAAAAAAGTCGGATTCGGCACCCGGCCTTCCCAGCTGAAGGCCCGGGGAAAAAAAATTGAATTTGAAAATGAAGCGGTCTGTGAACCCAGCGCAAGAACCGCTGCCGGCAGGAAAACGAAGCCGTCCTCTTCAAAGATACTGCCGCTTGCCGGAACGGCTGCCGGCATGGTTGCTCTGGGGGTTTTGCTGTTTGCGTTTTTTTCAAACCCGTCCCTGGAATCGGTTGAATTCAGGTCTTCCGGAAAAACGCTCACCATCAGAACCGGCGAAACCTTTTCCGTGAACTATGCGGACGGGCTGATATACGAACAGGTCCGGCTGACTGGGCTGCACCGGTTTCTGCCGGCAGACGATGTTCTCTTTCAGGTCGCCGGTATCAACAAGCCGGTGCCGGTCGGTGAAGATGTGGTGCTGTTTTTAAAGCCCGAAGAAAAAAAAGAGTACGAGGCGCTGATTTCGCGCAGGGGCCGGCTGCTCGGAAAATTGTCTTTTCAGCTGATGATGAATGCCGAAGGCTGGATCAAAAGGGCCGAGTCCGCCGATGATGCCTCGGTGCGAAAATCCTGTTATCAAAAAGCCATTGCCCTGGATGCGAATTCCGAGAATGCCCATGTGGCCCTGGCCCGTCTTTATGAGAGTGAAAAAAAGCTGAAATCCGCGTCCATTGAATACGAAGCGGTCATCAAGCTCAATCCGAAAAACGTGGCCGCCTTAAAAGCCCTGAAAGCGCTGTACCTGAAACGCGGGGTTCAACGGCGCCTGGTATACATTTATGAAAAACTGGGGAACGCGGACACGCTGAACGCGGCCGATCACTATTATCAGGGCGGGGTCCTGGCGGAAAAGATTGCCGCGAAAAGCAGCGCCTATACCCTTTACCGCAAGGCGCTCGGGGCGGACCGCAAACATGTGGATGCCCGGCAGCGGCTGATCAAGCTTTACGAGCGGGACCGGCAGTGGAAACGCGCCGCGGCCAATACCCGGGTCCTGCTGGAGTTCGACCCGAAAAATCCGGACCTGTATCTGTATCTTTCCGATATGTACCTGAGACTCAACAGCAAAAAGCGGGCGGCCGAGTACGCGCAAAAAGCGGAGAAACTGCGGCCGGGCAATGCTGCGATCTGTCTTCAGCTGGCCCTGATTTATGAAAAAGGAAAGGATTACGACAAGGCCATCAAGTATTACCGGAAAAGTATCCGGCTCAATAAGAAAAACCACGCCGCCCACAACAACCTTGGTTTTTTGCTGGAAAAAAAAGGACAGCTCAAGGATGCGGTTTCAAGCTATAAAAGCGCCGTGGCCTTAAAACCGAAGAACACTGATTACCTGATCAATCTGGCCGATGCCTATGAAAAGAACAAGCAATGGGCCAACGCGGTCAAAACCTACGAAAAGGTTGTCAAAATTGACAAGAAAAAAAAGGCGGCCTGGGAAGCGATTGCCAGTATTGCCTGTGACAGGCTGAACAACAAGTGGAAAGGGGTCGAGGCCTACCTGGCGCTTTCAAGGATCGAGCCAAAAAAAATCATCTGGCATCAAAAAGCGGCCATTCTCTTTGAACAGCTGGGCAAACTGGCCAAGGCCAAAAAACAGTATGCGGCGATTCTGGAAATCGATCCCAACAACAAGACGGCCCGGAAAAAGTACGTGGAAATTTCCAAAAAAGCGATCAGCAACTCGATTTAGCGGCCGGACACGCTTTTCCATATTGACCTGAACCGTAAAAAAGGTTAGTATAGCAGATTAAAACAAAATATGACTTTGCGCCTTTAGCTCAGCTGGATAGAGTGACGGACTACGAATCCGTAGGTCGCAGGTTCGACTCCTGCAAGGCGCGCCAGTAAAATCAAGCACTTAGCTCTTTTGGGCTAGGTGCTTTTCTTTTTGTGTCTCCAAAATGTCTCCACTTTCTCCAAAAACAGCTATTTCAAGGCGGTTTGAGGCCTCTCTGTTAACCGGATTCATTAAATGTCCGTAGGTGTCCATTGTCACATTGATTGATGAGTGTCCCATCTGGCTTTGAATGTACTTGGGGTGTTCCCCCTGATCGATAAGAAGGGCGGCATAGGTATGCCTCAGGTCGTGGAAACGAATCTTTCTAAGCTTTGCGCGCTTTACTGCTGGGTGAAAATGTCTGTTAACCATGTTTTGTCCGTCCATCGGATTGCCATGCCGATTGGGAAAAACAAGGTTGAGTTTATTAGGTATACAAGCCAACTGCCACTTCTTAAGTTCGGCAATAACAATTGGTGAAAGATCGATAGCTCTTTTTGATGTTTCGCTTTTTGGTTCAAAGAATTGTCCGTGGTTATAGGTGCACCTGACTCGTGCCTGACAATTAAACCAGTCAATATCATCCCTGTGCTGCACAGCTAATTATGACAGAAGTCGGACAAAGAATAGGGTAACACTTTTCAGTTTTTGACGACGGTAATATAGTCATTTTTCTGCAGCCAG
>Ga0272441_10001985_pt1 | contig 42701 bp, 45 predicted proteins | sample SSMProp6N_FD_193582 | JGI IMG/M metagenome (GOLD analysis project Ga0272441, IMG submission 193582) | Marine sediment archaeal communities from Little Sippewissett salt marsh, Falmouth, MA, United States - SSM-Prop-6N | ecosystem: Environmental > Aquatic > Marine > Wetlands > Sediment ...
ACGTACCGAGTACCCAGCAGCCGTCGCACCATGCGCAAGCGCAGTGCCGAGCCTTCCGGCTCCGACAATGGAGAGTGTAGGTTTGGTCATGGCCGCCTACTCTACCTTGGACTGCAGTTTCGGCAATTGCACGATACGGTCGAGGATTCTGTCCGCAACCGCACGCTTTGGCAGTAGCGGCAATTCGTCGAGGTTCCCGTTGGCATCGATGAGGATACAGCGATTCTCATCGGATGCGAATCCCGAGTTTGCTGACCGAACGTCGTTCGCGACGATCAGATCCAAACCCTTGCGCTCGAGTTTGGCCTTCGCATGCTCGATCAACTGCTCGGTCTCTGCAGCAAACCCTACCCGCACAGGGACACTGCGCACGGTATCGAGGATGTCCGTCGTGCGTATCAGGTGAAGATCGATCCCGTGATCCGACTTCTTGAGCTTCTGGCTTGCTGACGAAGCTGGCGCATAGTCCGCAACCGCCGAGGCCATGATGAGCGCATCGGTGCCTGCAACCGCCGTCTTCACCGCATTCAGCATCTCCTTGGCGGATGTGACGTGCATCACATTCAGGCCCGCAGGTGCTGCAAGCTGCGACGGTCCAGAAATCAGCGTGACCTCCGCGCCGCGATCGCGTGCCGCTTCAGCCAGCGCATACCCCATCTTCCCAGTGGAGCGATTTCCCAGGAATCGAACAGGATCGAGCGCTTCGCGCGTGCCTGCAGCCGTAATCACGAACTGACGACCCGCGAGATCGCCGCCCGCCCCGAGGAGCGCCAACGTCTCGCCGAGAACCTCAACCACCGGCGCGAACCGCCCGGGACCGAACCCACCAGAAGCAAGTCTGCCAACCGCCGGCCCGACGAATCGAACCCCGCGGGACTTGAGTGTCTCGAAGTTGGCTTGTGTCGACGCATTCTCCCACATCGCCGTGTGCATGGCGGGCGCAATCAGCATCGGTGCGCGTGTTGCAAGTGCCGTGCACGTCAGCAAATCGTCCGCGATGCCGTTGGCGACCTTGGCCATGCCATTGGCCGTGCACGGAGCGATCAAGAAGGCGTCGGCCAGGTCAGCGAGCGAGATGTGCTCGATGGAATGGGGATTGGTGAGATCGAACATGCGGGTGGAGACAGGAAAGCCCGTGATCGCGCGGAAGGATGCTTCGCCGACGAGCTTGGTTGCCGCCTCCGTCATCACGACATGAACGTTCACGCCGGCCTGGGTCAGCTTGCTCGCCAGATCGACCGCCTTGTAGGCGGCAATCGAACCGGTGACACCAAGAACCAGCTCTCGCTCGTGCATGCCTTCCTCCTCCAAGTCCCCCGAACCGCGCGGATTGTACCGAGGGAAAGACATGAAACCAATGAGCGGCGTCCCCTCACGGAGCCTGCGAAGTCATGCACATTCAACATTCGATGTTCAATCTGCACGAATCGAGGGGGTGAAGTCAATAGGTCTGATGAGAAGCTACATCGGCAAGCAGACATCCAGGACCAGATTGCGCTTGTGCATGCCAACCTCCCTACCCCTCAGACCGCGCGGAATGATCGTGGGAGTGCAACGCTGCAAAGCAACACCCGTCTTCCGAGCAGCCCATGACTAAGCCGCTTCTCCACTAGGTTCGGGGCTTGTCGGTGTCGCGACCCCTGTGAAGATCTGCGTCAAGCGGGCTGATGACGACAACGCCCGGCTGTTGCATCACGTGGGTGTAGATCATTGTGGTCTGAGTGTTCTTGTGTCCGAGCAGTTCCTGCACGGTAACGTGGCGGCAGACAGCGAGATCTGTGAGAAACCACTCCACGTGCTCGGCCGGCATGTCCCGTGGATGAATCCACTTCCTCTCCTTCGCTCGATGAAATCGAAGGAGGCGCTCAAACTATCTCAGATAGGACTCCTCGGTTCGCGGGGAGTAGTGCCTGGTCACGCATGTTTCGTGAAGTTGATCGAGAAGACTCATCGTCGTAGGATGGCACGAAAGGATAACGATGTCAATATGAGAGGATATGAATACAGAAAGAGCTGACCGAGCGTGGAGACTCGGTGTGGGAGCACGCATCATGCTAGTGTGCGTGCTCGCAAGCTAATCATTGTTGGAGATAGGAGCACTACATGTCTTTCACAATCAACTACAACACCGAACACGGCATTGTCGAATCCGTTCTTGCCGATGACATAACGAAGGAAGATCTTTGCATACATGAGATCCAATGTATAGACTTGTCACAGGAGAGGAACTCATCTCTGTTCCTTACCGACGCTACCCGTGCAACTCTCAAGGTGGATATAGCCAATTTGTACGATCTCCCTGGGCTGTATGAGAAGTACGGTCTGGTGCGGCCTGTCCGCATCGCAGTTCTTGAGCCCGCGTCCGAGGGAGGGAAAGGACTTGCTGCTTTCTACGAGACCGTGTGTGTCAACCGTGCTTGGCACTCAAAGACGTTCACGACGCGCCAAGATGCCGTCGACTGGCTGCTAGCGAAATGACATCTCCAGCAACACCTTCGACACGTACGCAAGTGAGCCGCGCTTCGCACGGCTCACTTGCGCCGGTCAAGGTGGGCGGGTTCTGCGACGGAAGGAGAATAATCAATGCAAGGATTTGGTGCCGGATTGGCGTGTGGAATTGGATGCGGCATGGGGGCCGGCATAGCCATAGGGATGGGCTCCGGGCAGTCCATGGTTCACAAGAAACTCAAAGGTCTGCTTGCAGACGGAGCGATTTCTGTGAACGACCGGGATGGCAAATCGCTTTCGGGCGATGAGCTGATTGCGTTGCTTTCGGGGAAGCGCAAGAGGAACTGACGCAGAACAAGCCGGGTGCTCGCGCCGACTTATAGCCGCGCGAGATCCGCAACGTTCGACACGTCTGGCGCGCTTGTGCGAGGAGCTTCATGGCTGTAGGATGGCGCGCAAGGATACGCATGCCAATATAGGAGGACAGACGAGAGGATAGGATAGCAGGAGCGAATCCTGACCATGGCACGAGTGCTGTCGTACTACCATGCACGGCTGCAAGCTAATCATGGTTCGCTGAGCATCATGAAACGAAAGAGAATCCCATACGGAACGAAGCTGCCAGTGCGGTTCACGCTGCCTGAGCGTGAACTCATCCGCGAGCACACCCTGTGCCCGGACTTCGCGGATCTCGCTCTTGCGGACGGAAACGGAATCCGTCTTGATCTGTCACTCGACGAAATCGAAGAACTCCAGGGCTACGTGGCAGCGGAAGCCAATCACACGGATGACAAGAAGATTCAGGGGAAGCTGGACGCCGTGTTCGACAAGCTTGAGAAGTTCCTGGACTCCTACGACGACCAATGGGAGAGCGACAGCGAACAACCGGCTCCGTGACGACGCAGGATAGGCTGCGGACGGCCATCCTGCGCGCATGAGCCAGACGTTGAATGCGAGAAGATGAAGATGTACACCCCCGAGGAACTCTTTCAGCGGTGGTACGCTGAGCCACTCAAGCGACTGGAAGAGATTCCGCGTGGCGACGGTAGATTCGTCGCACTCGCCGTGTCATGCGCGCTCTATGAGCGATTCGCAACCGCGATCCTCAAGCGCTCGGGTGTCACAGCCGACAAGTCGGCCAAGATCCAGCGCTGTATGCAGGATTTCGATCCGGACGAGCAAACGGCACGAGCCTTCTGGACGGTGGTACGAGATGGCCTTGCGCATCAAGCCATGCCCAAGCACTCCGACTGGACGGGCGACCAGCCGGAATGGTGGCTGCACCACGATTACCCGAAAGCGGCGGAACTCGCCGACATCAATGGACGCACAGTGCTGAAGGTTCAACCTTGGGTATTCATGCACAAGGTTCTCGGCCTCTGGCACGACAACCTCGACTTGCTCACCGCAAGTCGGAGCTTCCCGTGGGGAAACATCGTGGGGATGTGAAGATTCCCGGCTACTTGTCGCATACGACGGAAGGGAAGGAGTGCAATGGGACTGTTTGACCTCCAAGTGAAGGTTCCCCCTTTCGAGCAGATGATGGCCTCAGAGGAGCACATGGACCGTGCTCAGCGTCGTTTCTTGGCCACATGGTTCAAGAATTGGAACAGAGGGAAGCCCCTTCCCGTCGATGGCAATATCAGCTACCTATTCTGCTTCGTGTACAAGGTTCTCGCCCTTCCCCCCGCGAAAGGCGTAGGTCACCTTGTCCGCCTCACCCAAGCCTACCCGGGCGAGACGAAGTTTCTCGAGTACTGCCGAGCGTGGCTGTCAGACTGCTACGTTCTGTTGGGAGACTACCGCAAGGCGCTCGATGTGTACCCGCCAATCCCAATCAGCACACGCGGGGCGACGTGTACGGATGACATCCTGAGTCTGAAGTTGCAGATCGGGGAGCATATCGCCGGTCGCGACATCCTCACCCCCAACGGGCCAAAGGTCACCAAGTGGGGCAAGGAGCATCTCGACGACGTCGCCGCGTACCTCGACATCATGCTCAAGGCATTGGAGGGACACGAAGGCGCGAACCTCCTTGAGGAGTGGAAACGATCGTCGCATCAGTATCCATATTCCGTGTACCGAGGCACCCTTCAATCATCGGCAGCCGGCATTCCAGCCTACTCGTTCAGCCGAAACGAGGAGGTCACCGAGTTCGTCAGAGAGAAGACTCGGGACGCAGAGAACAGCGTCCGAGAGGAGATGAACATTCCTCGCGTTGGCGAGGGATGGATCGGGGAGACAGAGCTGCACTACTCGCTGCGGGACGCTCTCCCATGTACAACGGTGATTCAACATGCGAGGCCAGACTGGCTTGGCCGACAGCATCTGGATCTGTTCATCCCTGAGTATGCTGTCGCCTTGGAATACCAAGGCGCGCAGCACGATGAACCAGTCGAGTACTTCGGCGGAGAGGAGGCGTACTTGGCGACGAAGAAGCGTGACGCAACCAAGAAGCGGAAATGTACCAAGAACGGGGTCCGCATCATCGAAGTACGACCGGGTTATGACCTATCGGAACTGATCCGGACCGTGTGCAGTCATGGGAACGGGGAATGACGGAGAGCATTCATCAACGACCTTCAGCTTCAGAGTGACCGCGCGGACGCGGTCATTTTAAGTGAGGTCAGGCGTTAGGCGAGGGAGAATGAAAGTCATCTACAAGATCACGTATCCAAATGGGAAGATCTATGTCGGCAAGGACTTGACCGACAGCATCAACTACTTCGGCAGTGCGAGCAGTGACCTGATCGCCCAGGACTTCACCCGTGAGCAACGCCGGGACTTTACGATCCGGAAACAGGTTCTGTGGGAATCCGAGTCGGCATCCGACTCGGAAATCAATCAGAAGGAAGTGGAGTTCATCCGGAAACTCAGGTCGAACGACCCGGCCGTCGGATACAACCAGTGGCCCAAGCACGGATGAATGGGGAGCAGAACAAGGCAATACAGGCTACGTTCGGGGCGCGCGGACGCGCCCCCTCGGAGCCTGATCGCCGACGTTCGATCTTCGCTACGGTGGCGTCTCAAGCTCGATCTACTTACTGCCTGGAGAGACCTTGCTCGAAGGGCAGACCCCGTGGGATGAGGAAGTCGTCTCTCCGACAGCCGTAGTCCCGATCCGGGAAATCCGCGTTCACGATGCGAAGCAATCTCTTCTCCAGCTTGCACAGGATGACAGACTCATGCTCAAGGCCTATCCGGAACGCATTGACGGAATCCCTGACAGCGATGAAGACTTGGTCTGTCGCGCTGCGCTGTGGTACGAGCAGTATGGGGACGAGGTCTTGGAGCGTGTGAAGCGCTATCATCCAGACCTGCTGGATCGCGTGCGATCAACGATCCGGGAGTCACAGCGAGATGTTCGAGGAGGCAAGAAGCGATGTCACCCCAGCTGCCAGAACACCTGTCCATCACGGAATTGCAGCAGTTCCACGATGCACTCGACAAGGCGAAACAGCTCGACCGAGATCCGATCAGGAACGCCTATCTGGCAAAGATGATGCAGAATCTTGAGCGCGATGGGCGAACAGGGAAGGATCAGCTGTGAACGAACGCATCAATCCCGACATCGACCCCAAGCGGATCGTACGAGACGGGTACAACGCGTGTGCGGGGGCTTATGCACCCGTGAGAGCGGCGGATGATGCCGATCAGATCACTCACCTTATCGATGTGCTGCCCGAGGGATCGTCGGTGGTCGATCTTGGCTGCGGTGCGGGTGTTCCCATCACTCGGGCACTGTCGGAGCGCTATCGTGTCACGGCTGTCGATATTTCGGAGGCAATGATCCGGCGGGCCAAGTCCAATGTTCCCGGGGCGCGCTTCATCCACGGGGATGTGGTTGCGATGGCCTTGGCTGACGTGGCCTTCGATGCGGCGGTCGCCATCTTCATGCTTTTCCATCTGCCACGGGAGGAGCACGGCCGCCTGTTCGAGCGCGTTTGGTCGTGGCTGCGTCCGGGCGGTTACTTCCTGGTCAGTCTGACGCAAGATGGGGAAGCCGAGTGCATCAAGCACGACTTCTTCGGGACAGACATGTATTGGAGCAAGCTGAGCCTCGCGGAGTCCATGGATCTGCTTGAGGAGGTGGGGTTTGAGATCGTCTGCGAACGCATCATCGAGCATGGCTACGGACGGCAACCCCTCGACAGGGACGAAGGCAATCCCATGGCGCTCGTGCGGAAGCCGCGCAGATGAGATTCCAGGAACGCGATACGCACTAGGCGTGCGTGGCGTTGCAGCGCTGGTGGACCTAGTCACGGTGGGGCGATTAGAAAGCTTCAGCTGAACATGCTAGTTTTGGGAAGGCATAGGCTGTCTCAAAGGTCTGGGGCGCGGTCACACGTCTCCATAGCGTAGCGGTTGGCCGCAAAGGGAACGGCAGGATCCAATCTGCTGAACCCGTGATCGTTGCAACCGGATGCCCAGGATCGGCGTGAGAGAGGTGACGCATGAGCGAGAAAGCCAGAGAACCGCTCGAGATCACAACGGAGACGATCGAAGGTTGGCAGCGGATCATCGATCTGATGGCCGAGATCCTTGGAGTCCCAGCCGGGCTGGTGATGCGGGTCACCGGCGAAGATATCGAGGTGTTCGTCAGCAGCCAAACTGAAGGCAACCCATACCACGTTGGCGACAAAGAGCATCTGCTCGGCTCTGGCCTCTATTGCGAGCACGTGATCAAGACGCGCGGGTCGCTGCACGTTGTGGATGCTCTTGCGGACCCGCACTGGGATCACAATCCCGACATCAAGCTCAGCATGATTTCCTACCACGGGCACCCGATTGATTCGCCGGACGGCGATATCTTCGGGACGATCTGTGTCCTCGACACCCAGCCTCGCGAACTGGAGTCGCAATACGATCGGCTGATCCGAAGCTTCAAGACGTCTATCGAAACGGACCTGGAGCTGCTATGGCGCGCTCAGGAGATGGAGCGACGGAACCGCAGACTTACCGAGGCGCTCGATCGCGTCCACGTGCTGGAAGGTGTTTTGCCGACATGCCAGTACTGCAAGAAGATCAGACTCCAAGGTGCGGACGAGGACGACCCGAAATCGTGGGTGCCGATCGAGACCTACATCCGTCAGCGAAGCAAAGCGAGCTTCTCCCACGGCATCTGCCCGGACTGCTTGCGCGATCTACGGCGCGAAACCTGATTGATGTTCTGTGGATTCGCCGTCTTGCCCCAACGAGAGAACGGTCGCTTGGATTCCGGGGACAGATCTTGAGGCGAGATCGATCTGTGGCATGATGTTCTCGTGATGGTCTCTTCGGAGGATTGACGTGGGGCACTCAAAGCCTGCCGTTCAGGAACGGGGAGCCGCCCGGCAGATGATGTGCGGGCAAAGGAGCAAGCTGAAATGATCGAATACAAGACAGGAACCGATGTCATCGATTGGGATTCACTGATGAAGCTCTACTGCGAGACCGATGGCGTGATCGGTCTCGCGCGAGCGGGCAACCTGCTGCGAATCCAGAAGGCGTTCGTCAACAGCTGCTGTGTGGTCACTGCATGGAGTGGCGACAGAATCGTTGGCGCAGGTCGGATGATCTCAGATGGTGAGTGCTACGGCTGGATTCATGACATGGCGGTTCTGCCCGACCTGCAGAAGCAAGGGATCGGACGTGGGATTGTCGATAACCTCATGGAAGGCAACGAGCATTTGCTGATCGGGCTTACATCGTCCTTCGATGCGGTGGGCTTCTATCGCAAACTTGGCTTCAAGAAGCACAAGACCGCATATGCCAAGTACCCGGGAGCGTCGAGCTACCTCGAAGACGAACCCCAGGCTCGCATGGCGGATTCCAAGCTCGCGAAGCGCGAGACGTTTGAGAGTTGCCCTTGAGACGCGGTTTCCTAGAGTATTCGGCATGACGAATCAAGAACTCATCGCACAGGCCGCTTCTGTTGTGAACGCGCGCAGAACCAATCGTGGGCTGTTCGCGGACGTCGGCTGCGCGTTGCTGTCTGTCGAAGGCAAGCTCTATCTGGGGGTGTGCGCGGATTCCGGATCGAATGTCTTCTGCGCGGAGCAAAACGCCATGGGTTCGATGATTACCGACGGTGTCTATCGCATCGCGAAGATCGTCGCGGTGTGGATGGATGAGCAGGGTACGGTCCACGTGATTTCGCCTTGTGGCAATTGCCGGCAGATGATGCTTGAAATCGACGAGGGCAATCTGGACACAGAAGTTATCCTTGATCACGATAAGATCGTGACGCTCGAGGCGCTGCTGCCGTATCACAACTGGTGGAAGAAGCAATGAACGGCTATCGGGGAAGCGGACGTTTGGATCTGACGTCACAGACGTCGCTCGAATGGACAGACACGGAGATCGCGAAAGAGCGGTGAAGGAGTGCAATGGAACGAGAGCAAGGCAATATCATCTTCTTGAACGGAGCCTCCAGCTCCGGCAAGTCCACGATTGCCAAGCTCTTGCAAGAGCGCTTGGTGGCGCCGTTCCTGCACATGCCGTTGGATAGCTTCATCGACATGCTGCCTCATGTCGATGACGAATCGGTCTTGAGACTGGCGCCGGGGTTTCATCGGGCAATTGCCGCGATGGCTGAAGTTGGGAACAACGTGATTGTGGATCATGTGCTGGTTGCGGATGGACACTGGCTGCGTGAGTGCGTGCGGCTACTCACGGGTCCAGTCGTGTTCGTAGGCCTGCATTGCACGCTTCCTGAACTTGAGCGCAGGGAGCGAGACCGCGACGCGAAACGGCAAGGCTTCGCGCGAGCTCAGTTTGACATCGTGCATGTGGGAAAGACATACGATATCGAGTTGGACACGCTCGTACATACGTCCAGCGAGTGTGCAGATGAGATTGTGGCTTTCTTCACCGAGCAAGAGCCAACGGCTTTCGCTCGTATGCGACGGTCCCTGGGTCCGGACTCATACGTGGATACCTAGCAGAAATGCCGGAGGACGATCGTGCGTTGGGGCGGCAGAGCGAGCGGCCGGCTTCATGGTCCGCTTTCAAGATTGAATGACGGATCCACGAAGGAAGGTGTGAGCGGTGAAATCTGACCTACCAGAGGCGAGCAACGCCAAACGAGCGCGAGAGAAGGCTTGGGATCGAGGATCCTATCTTGCCGCAGTAGTGGCATGGATTGTCATGCTGTTGGCACTAGCTGTAGGGGTTGTGTCGCTTGTACCCCCCGCACCTCCGGCCAACCCGGGTGTGGAAGCGTTCCATGTGGACAATGCCCACGCGTACATTGAGCAGATCGCTATCGAGCCGCGCCCGATGGGCAGTGCGGGCAATCGGCGGGGGCGGGACAAGATTGTGTCCGCGCTTCGAGCGCTGGGGATCGAGCCGGAGATTCAGGCCTTCACAGCGCGCAACTACTACAGCCGCGCTGGAGAACTCGTTGAGCTTGCCAACGTGCTGGCGCGCATTCCGGGTACGGATTCGAGCACGGCGATCGCACTCATGGGCCATCACGATACCTTCCCGACAACGCACGGTGCGAACGACGATACGAGTGCGCTCGCGATCATGCTCGAAGTTGCCCGAGCGGTGTTGGCAGGACCTCCACTACGCAATGATCTGATCCTCATCTTCACGGATGGGGAAGAGCCCGCGCCTCGCTACGGCGCAACAGCCTTTGCCGATGAGCACCCATGGTTTGCCGAGATTGGCTTTGTCGTCAATCTGGAGGCAATTGGAACTGGGGGCCCGTCAATCATTGTTGGGAAGAGCGGCCCGGGGCAATGGCTCATTCGCGAGTACGCACGAGCCGTCCCTTACCCCGTGGCTTTCTCGTTCATCACGGAGATAGTCGACTTAATTGGCGGCTCCAACACCGATTTCTCCACATTTAAGGCTGCCGGCGTTCCTGGATTTGATATTGCATACATGACGGGATCACCGATCTACCACACCATGGCCGATCTGCCGGATCGGGTAGGCAAGCGCAGTCTGTATCAGCAGGGAGCCAATACGTTGGCGCTCGCACAGCACTTGGGCAATCTCGGTGCTGCACCTCCGCGAGCAGGCAGCGAAGCCGTGTTCTTCAACCTTGGGGGATTGGGCGTTATCCGCTATCCCGAATCCTGGGCACTGCCGATAGCAGTGATGGGAGGACTCATCTTGCTTGTTGCGGCTTGGCGGCAACAAGGCGGCTGGTTGCGCATGCTACGCGGATTCGGCGTGACCTTCGGAGCAACGCTCTTGGCCATGGCTGTCTCGGCCGGGATCTGGATCTTGCTTGCTGGCTGGCGCAGCACGATGGGTGTTGTGGAGAGCTACGCATACCTCGCGGGCTTCACGCTGCTGACGTTGGCGATTGGATGGGGAACCGCGCGACTTACGAAACGCGGCATCGGCACAGGGTCGGATGCCGTCGGCGTGGCGACCCTCTGGTGGGCATTGGGGTTGCTGCTTGCGATTGGCGCGCCGGGTGCCGGTTATCTGCTTGCTTGGCCCGCCCTGATTGCCGGGATTGCGCTGATGGTACGATTGCCTCAGACAGGATTCTTCGGATGGAGGCTCTGCCGTTGGATCGCCGTCTCACTGACGACGTTGGCTGTTCTGGTGCCCGCCATTGACTTCTTCTATCAGTTCGCGCAGCCGCGTCCGGGGAACCCGGGCTCACAGGTCCTCGCGGCGATTGTGGTCCCGATCTTGCTCATCTCTCTCGCAATGGAGATGCTGCGAGCCTTCTATCCACGTTGCGAAGCCTAATGGGCTTCGGCGGCAGGCTTCCTGTTGCTCCAAAGCAGTCTCTCGGGAGCGAGCTGGGGCAGAGGCATCGCCTTTGGTAGGCTGGTCTGGTTCGCCCGTGTTGGGATGCACGTGCGACGCAATGGATAACCCTGGAGGCGCCTGCAGATGCGCTCCCATACACCCTCGTAACCGGTTGCTTCGAGATGCTCATGCTAGGACTGATCTATGGCTTGACGCTGCCTGTCGCGAGCTAGCCTGACGCAAGACCCAAGACCCAACGTGAGATGCCTCGACGGTGCAAGGCGTCTCACTTCGATCTGTATCCGACAGGTTGCGCTTGGATGCGCGTGGCTGGAGCCCCGATTGTCGGATGGCTCCAGCTTGGGAGAACGCCTGGCCTGGCGGCCAGGCGTTCTCTAGCAGCTTACGCTACGATTGAATGGCTGCTTGAGCTGCTGCCAATCTGGCGATTGGCACACGATAGGGGCTGCAACTGACGTAGTTGAGTCCGACTTTGTGACAGAAGGCGACGGAGGAGGGTTCTCCACCGTGCTCGCCACAGATCCCGAGTTTGAGATCAGGCTTGGTCTGACGCCCCAGCTTGCAAGCGATATCCACCAGTTTGCCCACACCGGCTTGATCGAGCACCTGGAACGGATCCTTCTCATAGATTCCGAGCGCGACGTATTCCTTCAGGAACTTACCGGCGTCGTCTCGTGAGAATCCACAACCCATTTGGGTGAGGTCATTGGTTCCGAAACTGAAGAACTCGGCTTCGGCTGCGATTTCGTCTGCAGTGACTGCTGCGCGCGGTACCTCGATCATCGTCCCGATCAGGTACGGGATCTCCGATTTGGAAAGGCCGTTCTTGGCGAGGACCTCCTGTGCCACTTGCTCTGCCAGCGTTCGCTGCAGTGCAAGCTCCTTCACGTTTCCCACGAGCGGAATCATGATCTCCGGTTTCACGCGGGTGCCTGCCTTGTGCACGTTGCAGGCAGCCTCCATGATGGCGCGAACTTGCATCTCCGAGATCTCGGGATAGTAGATGCCGAGGCGGCATCCACGATGCCCGAGCATCGGGTTGAACTCATGTAGGGCTTCGACCTTCTCACGGATGACGTCCACGGATACACCCATGACCTCCGCAACGTCCTTCTGGCCTTCTGCGTCGTGCGGCAGGAATTCGTGCAATGGGGGGTCAAGCAAGCGGATGGTGGCCGGTCTGCCTTCGAGCGCCTGGAAGATGCCCTCGAAATCGCCTCGCTGCACGGGCAGGAGTTTGGCCAGCGCTTCGCGCCGTGCAGTTTCGTTTTCCGCGAGGATCATCTCTCGGACGGCAATGATGCGATCACCCTCGAAGAACATGTGCTCGGTACGGCACAGGCCGATGCCTTCGGCGCCGAATTTGACTGCGACTTTGGTGTCATGAGGACTGTCCGCGTTTGTCCGAACACCCATAGTGCGAAACTCCTCGACCCAGTCCATGTATGTTGCGTAGTTCCTGTACAGCTCGGAATCGGAGGGCGTCATCTCGCCATTCAACACTTGGACAATCTCAGATGGCCGTACCCGAACTGCTGCGTTGTAGATCTCGCCAGTAAATCCGTCGATCGAGATGACGTCTCCTTGCGAGATCTGTTGCCCATTTACTGTCATGCGCTGCGCGGCGTAGTCAATGTGGAGCTGTTCTGCTCCTGCTACACATGGACACCCCATGCCGCGTGCGACAACGGCTGCGTGTGACGTGTTCCCGCCTCGTGCAGTCACCACGCCTTCGGCGACATTCATCCCGCCGATGTCCTTTGGCGATGTCTCCACCCTGACGAGGATGACCTTCTTGCCCTGGCCGACCCACCCCTCGGCTTCGTCCGCTGAGAAGACGACCTGGCCACAAGCGCCGCCGGGGCTTGCGTTCAAGCCCTTGGCTACGGGCTTGAGGTTCTTCTCCTTGATGTCTTCGGGATCCAGGATTGGCGCAAAAAGCTTGCCGAATTCGGAAGCAGGAATGCGGCGTACTGCTTCTTTCTTGTCAATCAGCCCTTCTGCGACCATCTCTACTTGGGAACGGAGCCAGCTGAATGCTGTGCGTTTCCCTGTTCTCGTCTGGAGCATGTACAGGACACCGTTTTCGATTGTGAACTCGATGTCCTGCATGTCATGGTAATGCGTCTCCAGCGTGGAGCGGATCTCAAGGAGTTCCGCGTAGATGTTTGGCATTTCATCATGCAGCGTCGAGATCGGTTGAGGGGTCCGGATGCCGGCAACGACGTCTTCGCCCTGCGCGTTCATCAGATACTCTCCGTAGAATGCGTTCTCGCCGGTCGCCGGATTCCTGGTGAAGGCCACTCCTGTGCCGCAGCCTTCGCCCATGTTCCCGAACACCATCGCCTGGACATTGACGGCGGTGCCGAGCAGGCCTTTGATGTCATTGATCTGGCGATACTTGATGGCACGCGGGTTGTTCCAGGATCTGAACACGGCCTCGATCGCGCCCCAAAGCTGTTCCATCGGATCCTGAGGAAACGGTTTGCCCGCGTGCTCCTCGATCGCAGCCTTGAATCGCGAGACCAATTCCTTGAGGGCCTCGGCGGATAGGTCGGTATCAAGGGTCGCGTCCTGCTCCTTCTTCAATTCCTCGAGAATCTCCTCAAATGGGTCGTGGTCGGTCTCGGTCTCCGGCTTGAGATCCATCACGACATCGCCGTACATCTGAAGCAGGCGACGATAGGAATCGTATGCGAACCGTTCGTTGTTTGACTTGACTGCGAGTCCCTTTACGGATTCGTCTGTCAGACCGAGATTGAGAATCGTATCCATCATGCCGGGCATGGAGACAGAAGCGCCCGAACGGACGGATACGAGCAACGGATTCTCTGTGCTACCGAAGGTCTTCCCCGTTGTGCCCTCAAGCTTCTTGAGGTGGTTCGCGACCTCTTCCTTGAGTCCGTTTGGATAGGCCCCTTCATGCGCCTGGTAATAGCTGCAAACCTCTGTGGTAATGGTGAATCCCGGGGGGACCGGGATGCCCAACTCCGACATTTCAGCAAGATTTGCGCCCTTTCCTCCCAGCAGTTCCTTCATGGATGCGTTGCCGTCGGTCTGATCCTTGCTAAAGAAGAATACGTTCTGTGTCACTTCTTGCCTCCTCTATGGCTTCCGTAGTTTCGATTCCGCTAGTTCTCGAAAAGCGCCTCGACGAACTCCTGTGCCGAGAACGCATGAAGATCCTCTGCCGTTTCTCCGACGCCGATGTGCGTGATTGGGATCTCTAGATTGCCCCAAATTGCGAGCACGACACCGCCCTTGCTCGTGCCATCGAGCTTCGTGAGCACGATGCCCGTCAGATCAAGGGCCTCGTGGAACAGAGACGCCTGAGAGATGCCATTTTGGCCGGTGGCTGCGTCGATCACAAGCAGTCGCTCGTCGGCACCGCGACCCAGCTTCTTGTGCACGGTCCGCTCGATTTTCTTGAGTTCTTCCATGAGATTGTGTTTGGTCTGCAATCGTCCGGCTGTGTCGATGAAAAGGACGCCACCTGTTCGGCTTGCATGATCGACGGCGTCATACACGACTGCGGACGGATCTGCTCCGGGCTGATGCCGGATCATCCCGGCGCCCAATCGCTCCGCCCACACGGCGAGCTGCTCGATGGCGGCTGCACGAAAGGTGTCCGCTGCCGCGAATGTGATGGGCAAGTCCGGATGCAGCCTGCGCAGGTTGGCTGCAAGCTTGGCGATTGTCGTTGTCTTCCCTGCGCCGTTGACGCCGGCAATGAGCCAAACCGTGAGGCCCTCCTTGCGAAGCGGCAAGGCGCGTTCGGAACCCTCCATCCGCTGGACGATCACTGATTCAAGTACGGCAATCGGGTCATTTTGTCGGCGAGTGAGCGCGCTGCTGAGTTCCTCGACAAGCTCAACAGCCATGGAGGCGCCGATGTCCGCACTTATCAGCAATTCCTCCAGTTCTTCTTGCATCTCGTTGTCGAGACGCCCACCTCGAAGGATCGTAGCAATTGAGCCGGCGAAGCCGCCTCGGGTCTTGGCAAGCCCCTTGCGAAGTCGATCGATCCAGGCCATTACATTTCCTCCGGCGCATCCATGCCGAGGATCGCGAGGCTCTGTCCCAAGACCTGGAGAACGCCTGCCAGCAGTGCCAGCCTCGCAGCTTGAAGCCCGGCATCATCGACGAGCACACGATGCTTGTCGTAGTAGGCGTGGAAGCTTCGTGACAGCTGTAGCGCGTACTCTGCGAGTGCGTGTGGGGCGAAATTGATGGCCGCGTGTTCGATAACTTGGGGGAATTGATCCAACGTACGGATGATCGAGAGTTCCTCGGATTCCGCGAGGGCGGATCGATCCGAGGACACGAGATCTTCTGGTTTAAGTTCTGCCTTTCGGAAGATCGATCGAATGCGTGTGTAGGCATACTGGATGTAGGTTACCGGATTGTCGAGTGACTCGGCACGTGCCAAATCCAAGTCGAAATCGAGATGCGCCTCCGGCTTCCGAGAGATCATGAAGTAGCGCACGATATCCTTGCCGAGTTCGTCAGTGAGGTCTCGCAACGTGACAAAGCGCCCGGCCCGTGTGGACATCTTCATGGGCTGGCCGCCTTCTTTCAGGCTGACAAATTGGTGCACTGCATACTGCAGCCACGCTTCGGGAAAATCGAGCATCCGAAGCGCCGCCTTCACGCACGTCTGCTCTGCATGGTGATCGGCACCTTGGACATCGAGTACACGGTCAAAGCCCCTGTCATGCTTATCCAAGTGATAGGCGATGTCGACCATCAAGTAGGTCGGCCGTCCGTCCGAACGGATGAGCACGGAATCCTTCGCACCGCCGAACGCTTCTGCCTTGAGCCACTGTGCTCCGTCCTTCTCGAACACGCCACCGCATTCCTTCAGGATCTCGAGCGTTCGTGTAACCTTCCCTTCACGATGTAGCGTTCCTTCGCTGAACCATGTATCGAATCGAATGCCAAGTTGCTGAAGGTCTTCCTTGATCAGGGCCGTCATGTGGGAGACGGCTTCGATCCGAAACCGTGCACGAGTCTCGTCATCGAAGCTCCCGAAGGACGCCCCGAGTTCTTCCTTGAGCCTTGCAGCGACATCCTTGAGATAGTCGCCATGATATCCATCTTCGGGGATCTCATGTGATTCTCCGAACAACTCCTGATAGCGCGCCCAGAGAGATTCCGTGAGAAGATCGATCTGCCGGCCTTCGTCATTGAAGTAGTACTCGCGATGAATCTCGAAACCTAGGCGCTCGTAGAGGGTTGCCAAGACGTCGCCCAGCACGGCTTGCCGACCGTGGCCTACGGTGAGCGGGCCGGTGGGATTCGAACTGACAAACTCGATCTGAAGGCGCTGCTGCCTGCCGAGTTGCGAAGTCCCGAAGTCTCTCCCTGCGTCGAGGACGGCGCTCAGTGCGCCGTGATACGCGCTTGGCGCCAGGAAGAAGTTGATGAACCCGGGACCCGCGAGTTCCAAGTGTTCGATCCCGGGATTGTCACTCGACTCGATTTCCTCGATCAGTGCCCCCCCAATCTCACGAGGGTTGTTGCCAAGCATCGAGGCTGACATCATCGCAATGTTCGAAGTGAAGTCGCCGAATTCCGGACGGTCGGTAGGCTTGATCTGCAAGAACGTACGAGGAGGCGCCTGCCCGAAACAGGACGCATAGGCGGATTGAACCGTATTCTTTACAAGCGTTTCAAGCGTTGACATACCTGTAAGCGTACCCCAACGATCATGCGGTTTCGACGATGAAGCGAATGCCGGTCTTGGAGGCCTCGCCGATGTGAATTTCGATGAACCCTGGTGTGACCCGCAGGGGCTTTGTGGGGTCTGTCTCCACCAGTTTGCGCGCAATGGCAATTGCCTTTACGGCCTGGTTCACGGCACCTGCACCGATTGCATGCAACTCTACAACGCCCTCTTGCTCCAGTGCGCCGGCAATGGCACCGGATACCGAGTTTGGATTGGATCGTGATGCTACCTTCAGGATCTTCATGCGACTCCCAATGCTGCATCATGACAGGCTTTGAACGCGACTCAAGTATAGATGTGCTTGCGGATCGTAGTCAACGTGGGAAGACTGCCCAATGCGTGGCACCTAAAACATGGGCGCCTTCACAACTTCTTCAAAAGATGGGGGTACAACCTTACCGTATGACAGACGAAACGCGCGCACCGAGATTCGGCCGGCAGATTTGGTATTCCCTGGGCGGCATCATTATTGGCTTGGCATTTGCCGGGCTGATCGCGCTCTTCATTAACAACGTGATCGAACCCACGATGCAGGTCGAGACACAAGGCCTGGTCACCTACAACGGGGATCGATTCAATCTTTGGTTTCATGAGGAATCGGAACTCGCCAGCGGAAGGAACGAGCTTTTCAGGAACCTGGAGAGATCGTTGGATGATCTGCTGATCCTTCTTGACGTTGACGAATCGCTGATTCCGCTTCCAATTGACGTGATTGTCCACGACTCGCCGTCCGAGTTGCAGGACAGCATTCTTCGGCGCAAGTCATCGAGTGCCACGTACACATTCTACGCGATGATGGACATTGTCTACGGGGAGGATCCCTATGAGCGCCTTTGCGAGCTTGTGTTGGCATTTGGGTGGGGACAGAGCTGGTCCCAACTGCTGTACACGGGAGTCCTGCTCAATCTGACGCAACCAGAGCGGGATTTCCACATGGCCGTTGCCGCGGCACCGGACCGGCTGCGGTACTCGCTGGAAGGGCTGCTACGACTTGAGGCGACAGGCCAGTTCCCGCAGACGCTCTATCAGATGTACGACTCGCCGTATTCCCCGCGTATGGCCATTGGCTCTCTTGACCGATTGGTCGCGTTCTTCGATTTGTTCGATGCGTTAGGCGTCGTTGAAGTGGCGTACGGACTCGTGGAACTGCAAGCCGCATCGCTTGTGCAGTATATCGTGGAAGAGACTGGAGGATGGGAAGCGATCGAGAATGCATGGGGTCCCGGCATGACGGAAGTTGTGCTCACGTCGATTGTTCGAGAACCGGTGCCGCAACTTACGATGCATTGGTTCGACGTTGTCGAAGCGGTGACTGGAAGCGGAGAGGAATTCGACTACCAGTGCGCACGGTTCTTCTTCGAGGCCGGGGATTTCGCGGCTGCCCACGACATTGCATCGAGTTGGAACGTTCGGCACATGGAGGAATCGCGCAGGCAGCTGGCGATTCGCACGGCACTTGCGGTGGGTGATCACTCGCGCGCAGAAGCGGTTGCGCATTCTTCGGAGGGTGCCGAGCACGAGTTGTACGGGAGCTGGGTCGAGCTCTTCGCTGACTGGCAGCTGGAGGACCGTGCGGGGCTCCGGTTGTTCACCGCCCCCTCTGTTGACAACTCGGGATCGATTCGTGCGGAGGTTGAACGATCTCGAAGCGCAATCCTGGATGAGTTGGCGCTCGACGAGGCGGCTCTTCCAAGGACCGTTTCAGTGTTTGTCTACGGCTCGGCAGAGTCGCGCGACTTGGGTGCCTCGATTGTCCCGTCGAAGCCCCCGCATCAGACAGTATGGCACATCATCCCAGGGCAAGACATCATGGAAGAGATGTCGATGTCCCTGCCTTCGTATGCCTACGGGCAGCATACAGCATCCAACCTATTGAGAAGCGGGATTGCATCAGCGCTGGCAAACGATTTCGAGTTGCTTCGGGATGCGGGATGCGAGATGTTCCTTGCCGGGGAGTGGACGCCACTTTGGCAACTGGGCTTCGGCGGCACCCGGAAGCAATTCCTGGATGTTGAAGCAGGACTGATGATGCGCTACATCCTCGACAGGTTCGGCGGCGAGGTTGTGCGAGATTTGTGGATTTCAACGGCAAGAGCAGGGCGCGGGATGTCGTTCGACAGTGCGTTGGGTGCGGCGACCGACTTGTCGCGTCACGGCATCGAACAGGAGCTTCTCGGGACGGTGTTGAAGTGCGGAAAATAGGTGCCCCGAGAATTGACAAGTTCAGACTGCATACGTATACTGGCTACTTAAGCGAGCGCGCCTTTCCACTTAGATAGAGCTCTGCCTAGGAGGTGGTCTACAACACAAAACTTGAGCCAAATCCTCGAATAGGCAAGAGCACAAGGAGGTTGAATAATGAAGCGTAATGGCCTTCGGGCACTGGCACTAGCGTCATGCGTGGTTGCAATGTTCTCGCTTCTCGCCGTTGCTGTGGATCTTCAAGGGATCCTTGACAACGAGCTCATCGAAGAGATCAATCTTGCGGCCGGGCTGGCATTGGTCGACCAATACATCGCGGATTACACCGTCGAAGAGCTGGAAGAGCTGGTAACGTACGGTCGGACCATCGGAGAACGACTTGCCGCTGATCGTGCCCTGTTCAAGATCAACGGTGGTCTTGAGGCGCTGATCGAACTCGAGCTTGACGCGCTCTACGCTGACGCCGAAGCTGGCGATCAGGATGCTGCGAACGCGTGGGTTTTCTTGAACCGATCAGACTACTCAAACGACCAAGCCGCGGAAGCGGCAATCATGGCTGGGGATCTTCCCGCCACGATTGAGTACGCCATTGGCTACAATCTTGGTGGCTTCTACGGCCCGGGTTCCCCGCGTGGAACGAAGACCGTCGCCGAACTCACGGAACTCGCGAAGAATGGCGAGTATCTTGGGATTCGTGTCGCTGCTGCCGTAGCACTTTCGACGAACTGGATCATCGACCAGCCTCTGGATATCGCCCAGACACAGGCGGCCATCCTTGGCGTTACGTTGGTGTATCCGGAACTGGCCCTCGCCTATCAGATCTACCTGACGTATCTGTTCGGTCTCTAGTAGGCGACTTAGAGGAGGTCCTCATATGAGAAACGCGTTGGTATTGGCGAGCCTGTTACTTCTTGGTTCGCTCGTCGCATTTGGACAAGGCTACGACGTCATGCCGGCAGACGCCAAGATCATCCCGATCGGCGAAGCCGGGACGCTGTATGAGAACTTCGAGTTGGGTGTTCGCGGTGGAACCTACACCGAGCCCAACATCGAAGACCCACGAGGCTGGAACGACCAGATCGCAAAAGAAACGAGCACAACGTTCTTCACCAGCCGAATGAGCGCTGGTCTGGTTCAGCTTGACGCCGTTTCTGGCGCGATTGTTCCTGCGCTCGCAAAGAGCTGGGATATTTCCGAAGACGGTCTGACCATCACCTTCCATCTTCGCGAAGGCATCAAATGGTCCGACGGCGTGGACTTCACGTCTGCCGACGTGCTGTTTACGTTCAACGACATTGTTCTCAACGAAGATGTCGACACGGACTCCCGCGATGGTCTCGTCCTTCCGGACGGCTCGTACCCGGTCTTCTCGGCACCGGACGACTATACAGTCGTCGTCGAGATGAGCGTTGTCTTCCGCCCAGTATTGACGGCTCTGTCCGCCAATCTGATGCCGAAGCACAAACTCGAGGGATTCTTGCACAAGCTGAATCCTGATGTTGTTGCTGGTACGTTTAACGAAACGTGGACGCTCGACACGGCGCTGGAAGACCTCGTTAGCATTGGCCCCTACGTCATTGTTGACTATCAGCCGAACGTGTCCGTTACGATGGAACGCAACCCTTACTACTGGGTCTACGATCCGGCTGGCACGCAGCTGCCGTATTTTGACACGCACGTGTCCGCAATCGTCGCGAACCAGAACGTTTCGATGTTGAAGTTCCGAAACGGCGAAGTCGACACGTACGGCGTGCGACCGGAAGACATTCCGATCCTTCTGCCGGAAGCTGCAGCCAAGGGCTTCGAGGTCATGATCACCGACCTGCCGCTCTACGGAACGACTTGGTTCTGCCTGAACCAGGACGTCGGACTTGAAGCTGGCGAGCAAAACGCGAAGCGCGAAGTGTATCGGAACGTCAAGTTCCGAGAAGCGCTTGCACACCTGATCGACAAGCAGACCATGATCACGAACGTGCTCAACGGTCTCGGCGCCCCGCAGTGGAGCCCGATCAGCATGCCTTCCCCGTTCTACGCCGGACGCGACTACTACGGTGGTCCTGTTACGGAAACGAATGCTGTTTGGTTCGAGTATGATCCGGCAAAAGCCGCGGGCATCCTCGACGATCTCGGTGTCGTTGACGCGGATGGCGATGGTTGGCGCGACCTGCCGAACGGCGAAGCGCTTGCACTCGAAATCAACACGAATGACAACACCACACGCACGGGCTACTGCCTGATTTATCAGGATGACCTGCGTGCGGTGGGCCTGAACGCGACCTTCCAGGTTGTTGACTTCAACACGCTGGTTGGCCGCCTGCTCGGGTCCGCTGGTGACATCATTCAGCTCGGTCTTACCGGTGGCGATGAGCCGAACAGTGGCCGTAATGTCTACGGTTCCTGCTCAGGCCTGCACGCCTACCGCTACTCCGCATGCGACGATCCGACGGAAGTCGACCTTCGCATTGACGAGCTGTACAGCCTCGGAACTGCCACGTTCGACCTGGATGAGGCCTTTGCGTACTACGCAGAAGCCCAGGACCTGATCGCCCGCGATCTTGGTTACATCTACATGGTCAACCGAACGTTCCAGTATGCTCACTACGACTATATTGGCAACGCGCAGTTCTCGAGCCCGACCTCGACGCCTTCCGGAGTTTCTCCGCGGCTTGAGATCGTGTGTTTCGATAAGCGACTGTAAGTCACAAATCCATGCGGGGTACGGCGCAAGCCGTACCCCGCACTTCTGAACGAGAAGAAGGCTGCCATGCTGACGTATATGATTCGACGGACGCTCTATATGCTTCCGTTATTGCTCATTGTTTCGCTATTCTCATTTACGATCATCAAGATCATGCCTGGCGACTTCCTCACGCTGGCGCGGTTGAATCCGCAAATTACTGAGGAAACGATCCAGCAGCAAGTTGAACGGTTCGGTTTGGACAGGCCGTTCATCATCCAATACTGGTTCTGGCTCAAGAACATTGTGACACGTGGGGATTTCGGCATGTCGTTTGAAACGAAGATGCCGGTGTTCAAATCCCTGTTCTTGGGGAATCGACTGCCATGGACGGTGTTCATCGCAGTCTCCACGTTGCTACTTACGTACCTATTTGCGATCCCAATCGGGATCTATTCGGCGACACACCAATACAAGCCAAGCGATCACATCATAACGTTCCTGGGATTCCTTGGGCTTTCCATCCCGAACTTCTTCTTCGCGCTTGTCATCCTATGGGTGCTGGTTGTGATATTTCACGTAGGCGACTATGGGTTAACCGTCGGAAACATCATGGACATGCACTACTATGGCGCTCCGCTGTCATGGGGCAAGATCACGAATATCCTGTGGCACATGTGGCCCGTCTGGGTCGTGATCGGAACCAGCGGAATGGCCGGACTGATCCGCCTGATGCGCGGAAATCTGCTGGACACGCTGGCGCTGCCGTACGTGCAGACTGCACGAGCGAAAGGCCTCAAGGAGCGTGTGGTTGTCTACAAGCACGCGGTCCGCAACGCGATCAACCCCCTGATTACAATTCTGGGACTTACCCTCCCGGGACTCGTATCGGGTTCGGTGGTCACGGCAATTGTCCTGAATCTGCCCACGGTAGGCCGATCCTACTTTGCTGCGCTGCAGCGACAGGATGAGCCGGTGATAATGGCAGGACTGCTGTTCTTCAGTCTGTTCCTGCTGATCGGCAATTTGCTATCCGACTTCCTGCTGGCCTGGGTTGACCCGCGGATTCGCTATGACTAGTGCCTCTACGGTAGCAAAGGAGAACTACGAAAATGGCTAGGTTGTTTGGCAAGAAGAAACCTGTTCAAGAGGAGAATCAAGGGTTCGTGAGCCGTTCCCAAGGCCAGATGATCTGGCAGGCGTTCCGCCGTCACCGCGTGGGGAACATCGGAACGGTCATTGTGCTGATTCTCATCCTCTCGGCAGTATTCGCTCAGTTTATTGGGCCGTACGCGTACCACAAGCAGTTCCGGACGCATCCGTTCGCGCCGCCCTCCAAGGTGCACTGGCGGGACGAGGACGGTTCGCTGTCCCGGCCGTACGTCTACGCGACGACGCGAACGGTTGATCGCACCACTTACGCGGCAATCTTCGTGGAAGACACGAGCAAGAAGTACTACATTCGCTTCTTTGCAAGCGGCGGATCGGAACACCGATTGCTTGGCCTCTTCAAGACGACCAGTCACCTCTTCGCGGCAATCGCAGAGGATGGGTCGCGAACGCAATTCTTCCTGTTTGGCGCGGACTCGTTGGGCAGAGACTTGTTCACTAGGATCCTGGCAGGTGGTTGGGTATCCCTTGCCGTTGGGCCGCTGGTCATTCTGGTATCGTTCCCGCTCGGGATCGTCCTCGGAGGACTCTCCGGATACTACGGTGGCGGCGTGGACATGTTCATCCAGCGCGCGTGCGAAGTCATGCTTGCGATTCCTGGGCTGCCGATCCTGATGGCCATGGGTGCCGCGCTCCGCGGCTTTGGGATGTCCGCAATCCTGGTCTTCTTTGGGGTGATCATCTCGTTGGCGATCATCAGTTGGGGCGGTCTTGCACGCGTAATTCGAGGGCAGGTTCTGGCGATTCGTGAGATGGACTTTGTCACTGCCGCTCGCGCCGCGGGTGCAAGTGACATGCGCATCATTTTGCGTCACATCACGCCGAACGTCACGAGCTATCTTGTCGTCAACGCGACACTGACGATTCCGGGCATGATGCTGACTGAAGCTGCGCTTAGCTTCTTGGGCTACGGGATTCAGGAGCCCATGACCAGTTGGGGACAGCTCTTGAGCGTTGCGACCAACGTTGGCGCAATTGAGCTGCACCCTTGGATTCTGATTCCTGGATTGTTCATCATCGTTTCGGTACTCGCCTTCAACTTCATGGGCGATGCCCTCCGCGATGCAGTGGATCCGTACATGATCGTCTGATGCAGGCATCTACTGCGCCCCTGCCGGTTTGCCGGTGGGGGCGTTTTCTTTTGGAGTTCTGAGTTTGGCTGCCCATGTTGCTATAGAAGGGGCAGCTTGGGAGAACGTCACCGCACGACCGTTCTCCTGCCCAGGCTTGGCTGCCCATGTTGCTATAGAAGGGGCAGCTTGGGAGAACGTCAACGCACGACCGTTCTCCTGCCCAGGCTTGGCTGCCCATGTTGCTATAGAAGGGGCAGCTTGGGAGAACGTCAACGCACGACCGTTCTCCTGCCCGAGTATTCAGTGGCAGGTTGCGAGTGGCGAGTTCTGAGCAAACAACCACTCGGAAACTATCCCCCGTCCATTCGCTTCTGCCCTACCATCTTGAATTGGGAGAATGAACCAAGAGCTGAGGGTCTCCTTCCTGCGGAGTAACACGACGCAGGCACTCACATCAAGCGCCAAGAAGGGCTGAGAAGCTCTCTACCATGAAGGACATGACGGCCCCGAAGAGGACCCACACTCATATCACCGTTCGAATCGGCGCTTAGATCCAACTGCTGGTAAGGATTCGCCCCAGGCTTCCTTCCCAGGAAAGCCCCCACTGATGTTCGTACCTTCATGCTCTTCATGTCCTTCATGGTTCGACGGTTCGTGCGGTTCTCCTGGCGTGCTTTTGCGAGAGAAGGAAGTTGCCGCTTGCACGGTGTCCGTCGGCAAGGAATCCTTGTGTTGCACACCGCGCGTGGACCGCTGTCTTCGCAAGCGACTGAGCGAGGCAATGCCGCTGAGCCCTCTTCTCCTACTACTGCTGCACGCCGCGTTTGGGACGTGGGCGTTCGTGAGCAATGTCTGACCAGACCCCCTGTGCCACGCTTTGCGTTCCGGCCTGGATTCGCGCTTCGTCCTTGGCGGCTATAGGTGTTGCTCGTGCAACGTGCGACGCACAGCTCCAATCTCCTTCTCAAACGCCGGAAAGTTGCGTAGGGACAGCGATTGCGGTATTCTATAGGTAGTGTTTGAGGGGGGAGTATGGAACGCATCGAACGCACGTTCATCGAAGAGGAGATGGAGCAGTCGTACATCAACTACGCGATGAGCGTTATCCGAGGTCGCGCGATTCCTGACGTTCGTGACGGGCTGAAGCCCGTACAGAAGCGCATCCTTTTTGGCATGCGGGAGCTTGGCGTGGTCCCCGGCAGGCCTCATCGCAAGTCTGCACGCGTGGTCGGCGAAGTCATGGGTAAGTATCACCCGCACGGCGATCAGGCCATCTACGACACCATGGTGAACATGGCGCAGACCTTCTCGTATCGCTATCCGTTGGTTGACGGCCAAGGGAACTTCGGTTCCATTGATGGCGATCCTGCGGCTGCCACGCGCTATACGGAAGCGAAGCTGACTCCGATTGCGATGGAGTTCCTCGAGGAGCTTGGCGAGAAGACGGTCGATTGGATGCCCAATTTCGACGACTCACTCGAGGAGCCGATTGTGCTTCCGACGAAGGTTCCGAACTTGCTGATGAATGGTGCCTGGGGCATCTCGGTTGGCATGACCACCCAGATTCCACCGCACAACTTGGTCGAACTCGTTGACGGGATCATCGCGCTTATGGACAACCCATTCATCAGCGTTAAGGAGCTGCTGAACCACATCCCGGGTCCGGATTTCCCGACGGGTGGACTTGTGATGGGGCGTACGGGAATCGAGGAGATGTATCGAACCGGTAGCGGCAAGATGACGGTTCGAGCCAAAGCTGCGATTGAGGATGACCGAATCATCGTCAGTGAGATCCCTTACCTCGTGCGGAAGTCCACCATTCTCGAGTCCATTGCCGGTAAGGTGCAAAACGGCCAGATCGACGGGATCTCTGATCTCCGCGATGAGTCGGATCGCGAAGGCCTTCGCATTGTCATTGAAATGAAACGTACAGCCAACCCAAACGTTGTGCTAAACCAGCTGTACAAGTACACGCCACTGGAGCGTACATTCGCGGCAGTCTTCCTAGTCATCATTGATGGCAATCCGCGCACGCTCTCCTTGAAAGAGATCCTGAACTGCTTCGTGGATTTCCGCCGAGAAGTTGTTCGACGACGAACAGAGCATCGCTTGGACGTCGCACGCAAACGGGCGCATATCCTTGAGGGCTACCGGATTGCACTCTCCAATCTCGATCGTGTGATCGAGATCATTCGAACGGCAAAGGACACCGAGACCGAAACGAGGTTGCTGCAGCAGGAAATGGCGCTTACGGATGAGCAGATCGATGCGATCCTGAAGATGCGCCTGTCGCAGCTTCGCATTCTTGAGCAGGAGAAGATTGACAACGAATACGCGGAGAAGCTGGCTGCGATTGCTGAATACGAGAAAGTTCTCGCTTCGGACGTCTTGTTGGACGAGACGATCAAGCAGGAGCTGCGCGAGGTCGCGGAGAAATTCACCGATGCGCGCCGTACCACAATTACAGACGAAGATGGGAATGTGGACTTCAACGAGCTGATCCCAGATCACGATCTGATGATCTGTGTCACGCAGCGAGGCTACATCAACGCACCGCGCGTCACCGATTTCCGCAGCCAAGGACGTGGAGGAAAGGGCGTGATTGGGCAGCGCACGAAGGAAGACGACTTCATTGTGCTGTCGAAAGTTGCGAACGCCAGGGATCAACTGCTGATGTTCAGCGATCAACGCCGGGTGTATCGGACGCAGGGACATCGGCTTCCGTCGTTGAACCGCGACGCGCAAGGGAAGAACGTGCGAAGCTTTGTTCCGCTCGAACAGGATGAGCTGGTCCGATCGATCCTTCCGCTACGAAGCTTTGACGAGGTTGAGGACGATCTCTGTCTGATGGCAACGGCCAATGGCATTGTGAACAAGAACCGCTTGTCCGATTATTCCAATGTCTATGCCAACGGCATCAACGCGATCAACGCGAACGAAGAGGATCGCCTGGTGACCGTGAAGGCCACGGAAGGCGGCGGTGACGTGATTCTTGCTACCGTGAACGGCATGTCGATTCGCTTCCACGAAGAGGATGTGCGCCTTACCAAGCGCCCCTCGAAGGGCGTGATCGGTATTCGGCTGGATGATGGCGATGCCGTGATCGGAATGGCGTGCCTGAATCGTGATATCACCATGGATAAGAAGCTGCTGATGGTCACGGCGCGCGGCTATGGGAAACGCGTGTCGCTTGACGACTTCCCAATTCAGGGACGGGGAGGCAAGGGTGTCCAGGGTATCAAGACCGACGAGGACTCCGGGAAGCTGGTGTCGATCGATATTGTCTCCGATCAGGATGAGATCATCATCACGACCGAGCAGAAAGTGATTCGCATTGTTGCCGGCGAGATCAACACGTATCGCCGCTATGCGCGGGGTGTACGACTGATTCAGCTGGACGATGACGATCGGATTGTCTCCGTCGTGAGAACCTAGGAATGAACATGACCCTATCCATCGAACGAGTGGTTGACGAGCAACTCGCGATCGGGATCGATCAACTGATTCCGCGGGAAGCACTGATCGAGAAACTCTCATGCGCCGAGAAGACGGGAAAACCGCTCCGGGTGAAGCTGGGGATCGATCCTTCGGCACCGCATCTAACGCTGGGGCATTCGGTTCCGCTGCGCAAGATGCGGCAGTTTCAGGATCTCGGGCATACGGGGGTCCTGATTGTTGGAGACTTCACCCGGCGGATTGGCGACCCCTCCGGACGTGCCTCGACGCGTGCTCTCATGTCGGAGGAAGAGATTCGGAAGAACATCGAGACCTATCAGGAACAGGCGTACAAGATCCTCGACCCGGAGCGCACGGAGCTTCGATACAACTCCGAATGGCTTGGGAAGATGGCTCTAGCTGATGTAATTCAGCTATCCGCGAAATACACGGTGGCGCGAATGCTGGAACGCGATGACTTCGCGAAACGCTACGCTGAAGGACGCCCGATCAGCGTGCTCGAATTCCTCTATCCGCTCACTCAGGCCTACGATTCCGTTGCGATCGAAGCAGACATCGAGCTCGGTGGATCGGATCAGCTCTTTAATCTGCTGGTGGGAAGGGACATACAGCGTGAGTACGGCCAGGATGCCCAGGTTGTCATGACCGTACCACTGTTGATCGGCGTTGACGGCGAGCGAGCTATGAGTCAGACGACGGGGAACTACGTCGGACTCAGTGAGCCCGCGTCCGAGATGTACGGCAAGGTCCTGTCGATTCCGGACAAACTCATCCGCGACTACTACGTCTTCCTGACGGACGTTTCGGTGGATGCTGTGGATCTTGACTCGCCACGAGATGCGAAGCGAGCATTGGCTCGAGAGCTTGTCACCATGTACCACGGCGCAGCTGCTGCGGCAGAGGCTGAGGATGCGTTCGATCGCGTGCACATTCGGCACGAGCGGCCGGAGGAAGTTCCGCAAGTCGAACTCGAGCGAGATCTTCTGAAAGCCGATGGAACAGTCTGGGTCATCGATCTGCTGGAAGCATCCGGGCTTGTGAGCAGCCGAGGAGAGGCCAAACGTCTCATCAAGCAGGGTGGAGTGAAGGTCAGCGAGCAACGTGTGGACTCACCGGACTGCGACATTCAGTTCGTAGCGCCGCTGCTTATCCAAGTTGGGAAGCGTTCGTTTGCCGAGCTGATCTAGACAGGAGAGATGTTGTCCATGAAATGAAGGCGGGGAATCGTCGTGTGACGATTCCCCGCCCTATGCTTGTGGTCTCGCGTGTACTATTCCACGACCAGGTTCTCTGCAAACCGGTTCGTATCTGCCAACAGGAAGTTGGGCGTCGTCTCCAGACAGTTGACCGGGCACGCGTCGACACACTGTGCACAGAAGGTGCAGCGCGCGACGTACATGCGGATCTTCTTATCTTCCGGCAAGAACTCGATCACGTTCGCCGGGCAGACGCGAATGCACAGCTGACAGCCAATGCACTTGTCCCGATCGTAGGTAATCTTCCCACGGAGGTCCTGGGGTGCCGGGACCGGGGGATGAATCGCGGCCTTGCCGGCCGCGACCTTCTTCAGCACCGCAGTTACTGATTTCGGCATGTACTTCACCGGGAACGGATTGGTTGCGGGCTTTCGGAAGAGCTGTTTCATCAAGGTTCCGAGAATCATTGGTCCTCCTACAGGATCCGATCGATCGTCAGCAACAGCATGCCCAATAGGGATATGCCCGTGACAGGTAGCCAGAAAAGCCGTGCAGCTTGGCCGATCTTCAATCGAGCGAATGCAACGCGCACAACGATCACGGCCACGAAGATCACCGCGAAGACCTTCACGAGGTAGAACGCGACATCGATCAAACTGCCCCAGAATCCTGCGACGCCGAACACATCAGCCAAGCCGTACGGGAAGAAGAGGGCCACAGTCAGCGAACCGATCACAACCATCTTGATCGCGTCCGCGATGTAGAACATGGCGAAATTGCGTCCCGAGTACTCAGCCATCAATCCACCCGCGATTTCCGTCTCCGCTTCCGGAATGTCGAACGGAATCTTTGCAAGCTCAGCAGGCGTCACAACGAGGAGAGCCAGGAACAGCAGGATCAGCCCGATAACGCCCAGTGGACCGACGACGCACCATAGCGGATTGGCGGCAATCACCGACAGTGAGAATACATGCTGTCCGGGGAGCAGCACCGACAGTCTCCATGCGAGTGCAAGGAATGTGACGGCCAAGGGAAACTCGTACGCCATCATCATGACCATCTCGCGCTGTGCGCCCACCGTGGCGTAAGGAGAGCCGGCGGCAAATCCGCCGAGGACCATCGCGAGCGACGGTACAGCCAGCAGATAGAGAATCAGAATCAAGTCGCCGTATCCAGCCAGCAGTGGAGCGAAGCCCCCGAGTGGGAGATAGAACAGCACGGTCGCGGTCGCTGCCAGCGAGAGCAGCGGCATCAGATTGTAGAGCCAGGCCACCGCATGCTCCGGGACCACGTTCTCTTTGACCATCAGCTTGACGACGTCGAAAAACGGCTGGCGGAGCGGGGGACCGATACGGCCCTGCATCTGCGCAGCCAATTTTCGGTCGAGGCCCTTGTAGATGAACCCCAAGAGCGTGCCTCCTACCAAGATGACAGCGCCTTGCCAGATTGCGTTCAGTAGTGTCACGCTCATCCGCAGATCCTCCTTGTCTTCTCGCGGGATAGCTGGATCAGCTCTTCCTTGGTGCGCTCCGATTGGGTCCCTGAAGCATCTACGAGGTGCACGCGATCCATGCAGCACATGCACGGATCGATCGACGCTGCGATGATCGGCACGTCGGCGATTTCGTCGCCTAGGAACTTCGGAACCCAGGCCATCAGATTCGAGTACGTGGGCGCTTTGACCTTCCAAGCGATGGGCTCCTCCACGCCTTCCTCAAGACGAACGTAGTGGAAAACCTCTCCACGCGGCGCCTCGTGGCGGCCAATGCCCTCCCCGGATGCCTTCTTCAGGGTTGCCAGCAGGGCCGGAACTTTCGGAATCGACGTCAACTCGCCGGATGGCAAGTTCTCGAGACAGAATTCGATGATCTCCACTGACTGCGCGACTTCCAGAAGGCGGACGATGATGTTGTCATAGACGTCGCCTTGCGGTTCAGTGCCGAAGTCGACAGGCGTAATCGCCTTGACGTCCATGTCGGCGTATGCGAGGTATGGCATGTCCTGACGGACATCCTTGGGTACGCCTGAAGCACGTGTTGTTGGCCCTGCGGCGCACAGGTTGACCGCTTGCTCGTAGCTCAGCGCTCCGACACCGCGCGTCCGCATTTCCACGGACTTGTCGTGAAGGTAGGCGTCGAGCATGGTCTGCAGCAGCCCTTTGTAGTAGTCGAGCGCTTCATAGGCCAGATGTACCTTCTCTTCAGGTACGTCACGCCGAACGCCGCCGAAGATCGGAATCGCGTAGTCTACGCGGTTGCCGGTCAGCTGCTCCAGCAGGTCCATTGCCTTCTCACGCACGTTCCACGTGAGATGCAGCAGTGTGTCAAACCCAAGTTCGTGTGCTCCAACGCCTGCCCACAGGAGATGCGAGTGGATGCGTTCGAGTTCTCCGATGATGGTCCGGATGTATTGCGCTCGCGGCGGGACTTCTATGCCTGCGGCGTTTTCCACTGCTTGCGTGAATGCAAGCGGGTGGGAGATCGAGCAGATGCCGCAAATCCGCTCCGAGAGATAGAGGGCCTGAATCAGATTGCGTTTCATGCCCATGTATTCGATCCCACGGTGCGCGAATCCCGGTTTGATGTCTACGCCGACAATACGTTCGCCATCCAGGTCGAATTGAAACCGAATCGGCTCCTTTAGCGCCGGGTGAACCGGCCCCACAGGAACGGTGTACGTGGTTGCGGCGCACTGTCCGATTTCCAGGTTGATGGATTGGTTATTCATTGTGCGCCTCCCATTTCACCATTCGCTTGACTTCCTGTTGTGTCTCTTCCTCAAGGTCCTTGCGCCACGGATGAATGGTCGCATCCTCTGGAAGGAAGAGGTTGCGTGCGTCCGGGATACCGACGACTTCGATCCCGTAGAATTCGATCTTCTCGCGTTCCGCAGTCTGCGCTCCTGGGAGCACGTCCGTAATCGTTGGAATCGTGAGGTCACGCTTCGAGAGCATGGTACGAAGGTTCAGCGTCGCTTCCCCGTAGCGCTCCCCCCAACCTACAGAGAAGTGGTAATTGAGTGCGATCGAGTCTCCGAGGTCATCGCCGGAGATTACCGAGAGATGCGGGCTGCACTCATTGCAGAGGTGCTCAACGGCATCGTGGAAAGATCCGAGTTCGACTGTCAGCCAAAGGTCATAGACCGGCTTGGGATCGATCGTTCCGACCTGACGCTCGATGACACGATCGTTTGAGCACACGGCTCCGAGTTTCTCCTTGAGCGAGTTCAGCGCTTGCTGTGCGTTCATGCACCCACCCCCGACTTCTCCAACGTCTCGAGCTTGGCCACGGCCTTGACGACACCGTCAATGATCGCCTCCGGTCTTGACGGGCAACCTGGGACATAGACGTCCACAGGAATGACCTCGTCGATCGGACCAACGATGTTGTAGGACTCGTAGAAAACGCCGGAGGTCGATCCGCAACTGCCGACGACGACGACGGCCTTCGGATCCGGTGTCTGCTCATAGATGCGCTTCAGGCGAGGAAGCATGGGCCGGGTCACCGGACCGGTGATCAGGAGCACGTCCGCATGCCTGGGCGTACCCGTGAGCATGATGCCGAAGCGTTCCACATCGTAGCGCGGAGTGAGCGCCGCCACGATCTCAATATCGCAACCATTGCACGAGCCTGTGGCGATATGGAACACCCACAGCGCTCGCTTGAAAGATCTAGGTAGTGTCATATCACTCACCTAACCAGTACCAGAATGATCAAGACCAGACCGAGCACCGCGATGAAACTCGCGACATAGTCGCTGAGGATGCCGGTATGCATTGCCTTCACGCGGCGGTAATAGGCGGAGAGCCCGTCGACCATTCCCCAGTAGAGATGATCGCCTCGGACGTGCAGACCGCCAGCTTCTTCCGGCGCCTCGTTTCCCGAAAGAAAGGGCTTCGTTTGGCCCGTTCCCCGCTTGTAATCCTTGCGGCCGAATGAGCGAACGATGAACCCAATCACGAGGATTCCGAGGAACAACAGCGCCCAGGCAATGGGGTTCCATGCGCCGAAACCTGATGTAAGTCCGTGCATCGCTAACCTCCTAGAAACACGCCTACGGCGTTGATGTACGCATCACGACCCTGCCAAAGCGCCTTGGCGGCGGGGGTGACGATCTTGTCCACGAAGAACCCCGGGAACAGCCCGAAGACCAGCATCACGAGTACGAGCAACGCCATCGGCAGCAACATGCTTGCTGCGGGATCGCTCGCACCTTCCGCCAGTTTCGTTCGAGGCCCCAGGAAGATCGCCTGGAACGCCTTCACGAACACCGCGAGCAAGAGGATGCTGGATAGAACAGCGATCACGCCGAGTACCGGGCTCAACTTGAACGAAGCCTCGTAGATCAGGTACTTCGAAGCGAACCCATTCAGCGGCGGAACGCCGGCCAGTGCAATGGCTCCGAGCGCAAAGAAGATACTCGTCCACTTCATCGAGTGCGCGAGGCCGCCCATCTTGTTCAGATCGCGTGTCCCTGCAGCTCGAATCGCTGCACCACCTGCGAGGAACAGAAGTCCGACGCAAGCAGCATCATTGATCATGTGGAAGATTCCACCTTGCATGGCCGTGAATCCGAACTCCGGCTGCGTGGCGGAGACCGTGTAGGCGACACCGACACCCAGAAGCATGTATCCGATCTGGGAAACGGCACCGTACGCGATCAATCGCTTGAGATCGTTCTGGATCAGTGCCATGGTGACGCCTACGAAGATCGTGAGCATGGCAAGCACAACCAGAATCCACCCCAACGCCGCTACGCTGAAGGTCAAGCCGAACAACGTGAACAGGATTCGGAAAAGCCCGTACAAACTGGCTTGTGAATTCGCAACGAGGACAGCCGACATCGGAGCGGGCGCTTCACCATAGGCATCGGGTGCCCACATATGCATGGGGACAACTCCGGCTTTCATGGCGAGGCCTGTCAACAGCAAGCCAAGCGCAACAAGATCTACCAAGCTCCCCTGCAACTGGCTCGCCAAGAAGGCGATGTTCAGATGGCCGTACTGGCTGTAGAGCAAGCCAATCGCCAAAAGCACAAACAGCCCGCTCAACGTATAGAGGGCCATGACCTTGAAACCGGCTTCTTGGGAGTGCTTCAGCCAGACGCGGAATCCGATCAGCCCACAGGCAGCGATCGATGTGATCTCCAGGAACACGAAAAAGTTGAACATGTCCCCTGTCATCTGCATGCCGAAGATCCCTGCGGTGAGCAGGCAGAACAGGCTGAAGAAGAGGTTCCCACCCGATCGCTCACGCCAGTATGTGAAGCTGAAGAATGACGCTGTCAGTGCCATGAGCGCTGTGATGAGTCCCATGAACGCGCTCATGCCGTCGACTTCCAACAGGATGCGAACCGGAACCTGCTCCCCGGAGAGAGGGAACGTGAACGCCCCGCCGCCGAGTTCGTAGACGGTTGGTGCCCCATCGGCGCCGAAAATGCTGACGGCCAGCAGGGCGGCGAGTACTGCCACGAAGAGCATCAAGAGGCCGACGAAGGTGTTGCGCACACGTTGGCCAAGCTTCCCAATCAACGGAACTGCAAAGGCGCCCAGAAGCGGCACAGCAATCAGCAATACAGGTGCATGTGTCGTCAGTGCGTTCATCCCCTCAGCTCCTTTATCTTGCGAACATCGAGCGTGCCATAGTGGCGGTAGATGAACACGCAGAACGACAAGAGCAATGCGGTCGTCGCGAGTCCGATAACGATGCTCGTGAGTGTCAACGCTTGCGGCGTCGGAAGAACCATCTGTCTGCCTACAGGAGCCATCGTGTTGATTGGTGCAATCCCGTCCATGCGATAGCCGACCGTGACCAACAGCAGATTGACGCCTGCCTCGATCAAGGAGATCCCGATCACAAGTTTGATCAAGTTTCGCTTGAACATGAAGGTGTAAACCCCGAGCACGACAAGCAACGCTGCGGCAATGAAAGGGAGGTTTCCAATGTTCATTCGGTCTCCTCCTTCTTCGCTCCGACGAGCATGACGATGACAATGCATGCAATACCCGTCATGACTTTCAGACCAACTGCCCAGTTCATCAGCGGCACGGTTCCCCCGGCGTTGAGTACACCTGCATTTGAACCGAGTGTCTCGATCGACTTTCCGAACAGGAAGCCCCCGGAGTTCGCCATCAAGTTGTAGAAGAAGGCGGTTCCGATGCCGAGGAATCCCAAGCCGAGAAACGCAAGAGCGCCGATCTCCTCCAACGTTTGAAGCCAATGCCAGTTCAAGCGGCCTTTGACCCCTGCGGACCCGAAGGCGACCAACAGCAATGCAAAGGCGCTGGCGACGACGGCGCCGCCCTGGAATCCTCCGCCAGGTGTTAGATGGCCGTGCATGATGACATAGAACCCGAAGATGAGAATCAGCGCGTACACAAACCGCGTGATTGTTCGAACGATGACCGACATGCCTTGTTCTTTCATCGCTCGTCCTCCCTCAGCTTACGGAACAACCCGAGAATGCAGACAACGGCTGCGAATAGCACTGTCGCCTCCCCGAGCGTGTCAAATCCCCTGTAGTCGAACACGACAGCTGTGACGACGTTGTTCACGGCGACCTCGGATTGCGTGTTCGCGATGAAGTAGTCGTCCATCGCTGCAGAGGCAGGCTCCCCGAAGGGGCGCATCTCGGTGACTGCCATCAGCAAGAACGCGCTGACGAAGAGGAACGCGGTGAACAGAAGTACCCTTCTCATTCCTCCTCCTTCCGCAAGGTCCTACGAATTGCGATCACGTAGATTGCTGCGGTCAAGGCCGCGCCGATTCCGGCTTCCGCAATGGCAACGTCGGGTGCTTGCAGCATGTAGAACTCAAGCGCGACAAGCAGACTTGCGGCTGCGAGTGCCAGCACCGACGAAAGGAGATCCTTGAACCAAACGGCCAAGACTCCGCCGACCACGATGAATGTCAGCACGACGATGTGAAGGATGCTTTGTACGATCATGATCGATCCTCCAATTTGTCGACAACGGCACCGACCGGCTTGATGCCGCTACGATGTGCGGCACGTGCGATTGCGTGCGAGCCTGTCGGATTGGTGACAAGCAGCGCAATCAGTGCAATGATGACGTGGATCGCGAGTGTGTTGTACTGCGCACCTCCACGTGCAAAGCCGTAGACGATGACACCGAGTGCAGTGAACAGTGAGCCGAACGTTGTGCACTTGGTGGCTCCATGGAGGCGCGTATAGACGTCCGGGAAACGCATTAAGGCGATCGCTCCCAAGCCGTTGAAGAGCACTCCGATTCCGAGCAGGACATAGAGAAGAATGCTCATTCAAGCCCCCTTTCCAGGTAGCGGGCGATGTACAGCGTGCCAACGAACGACAGCAACGCGTAGATGATCGCCACGTCAATGAATACGACCTGATCAAAGGCCGCTCCCAAGACAATCATCGAAGCCACGACGAGCGTGTTCAGCGTATCCAAGCCCACCACACGATCCCCAACCGTGGGGCCGAGACCGATTCGAAGCAGGCTGAACAGCACAAAGAACGCAAAGCAGGCCGCGACAATGAAGAACACCAGGGGTTCGATGATCATTCCGCGATCCTCCTCGCCCAGTCAGGGAATGACCCACAAACCGCTTTGACAGTCGGCTCAGGGTCGCTGACATTGATCCAGTGCACAAACAGATCTCCGGTTTCCTCATCCACATCGACGGTCAGCGTTCCCGGTGTCAGCGTAATCGAGTTGGCCAGTAGAGTCACTCCGAAATCGGTATTCAGCGCAGGGCTGATACGTACGATTCCGGGGCGAATCTTTCCAGTGATCACGCGGTACGCGACATCCAAGTTCGCTTTGGCCATCGCGATCAAGAACGGGCCGACTGCGTAGACAAGGAACAACAGCCAACGAAGCGGATTGAGCATACGAAGCGTGCTCTTGGCTCCTGAAGGCTTCTTGTCGAACGCGACACGGCTCGCGATGGCTCCGACGAGTAGGGCAAGGACGGCACCTGAGATCCATTCCTCGAGACTCCATGCTCCAATCGTTCCGCTGCCCAAAGTCAGCAGAAGATAGAAGATGAAGGCGACAATGGCAGTGACTAAGAATGCAAGCATTCCCACCCTCCCGATACAGCAATCCTCGACGGAAAGTGCGTATCTACGCGATTTCTCCGCCGAGCTGTCATGATGTTACTGTAGGCTTCGAGGGGCTGTCAAGGGGATAATGCAGTTCCCTTGCTCCGTATCGTGACTTCGGAGGGGCGCTATTCGACCTCGATAGGAATGCTGAGCGTGTCGGTGTTGCCTCCGTCGTCCATTACGGTGAGCGAAATGCTGTAGGAGCCAAGCTCTGAGAAGACGTGAACGAAGATGACTTCAGTAGAATCCGGCTGTCCATCTCCATCCAGATCCCATGAGTACCCGATGATTTCGCCATCGAAGTCCGCAGACGTCGATGCATTGAACATCACGAGTTCGCCTGCACGCGGTGCTGCAGGCATGTACGAAAAATCGGCAACAGGAGGTTGAAGGGAAGTTCCCGGTGTTGGCACCTGCGCTCCAGTTGGCAGTGCGACTTCAACAGTACGCGTGATCGCATCCGTATTTCCCGAATCATCTGTGACCGTGAGCGTTACGCTGAACTCGCCAATGGTCTGGTAGATGTAGTCTGCTGTGGCTGTGTCAGCATCTAGGGCTCCATCTCCGTCGAAATCCCATGCGTAGGCCACGATTTCGCCATCCGTGTCCATGGACGCAAGCGCACTGAACGACACCGTCTGCACGGGTTCCGGTGATGCAGGGACGAACGTGAAGTCCGCGAGAGGCGGGGCAGCAAGCGGGCTCTGTCCGGCTGTATCCAGCACCACAACTTCGAGCGTCAAGGTGTCCGTACTCCCTCCATCATCCGTTACGGTAAGCGCAACCGGATACGTTCCTGCAGTCTGAAATGCATATTCGGCTTCAATGGCAGTGGCGTCCGTCTCCCCGTCCTCGTCGAAGTCCCATGCGTAGGCCACAATCTCGCCATCGAAATCCGCAGACGTCGATGCATCGAAAGCAATCGTTTGCCCCGATATCGGTTCGACGGGCGCAAATGCAAAGTCCGCGATCGGCGGTTGCAGCGTTGACGGAGACGCCGTAGGGGGTTCCTCGGACGGAATCTCAACGGCATCTCCAACTTGGAGCCGAATCACACGGGTGTCCTGATTTCCAGCGTCGTCCGTCACGGTCAGGGTTACGTCGTAGTATCCGGGAGCATCGAAGACATGATCGACCACTGCGGCAACGGAGTCGATCTCTCCATCACCCTCGAAATCCCACGCATACCCGGTGATCTGCCCGTCGAAGTCACTCGAGGGCGTGGCATTAAACAAGATGATCTCTCCGGGCTGCGGAGACGCAGGCATGTAAGCGAAGTCCGCAATCGGTGGCTGGAGTGTCGCCGATGCAATGGGTTCGTCTTCCAGCGGTGCTGCGACAGCGAGCGACAACGAGATCTGATCCTGATTGCCATCGTCATCCGTAACGGTCAACGAGATACGGTAGGTGCCCGCTGCGGAGAAGATGTACTCGGCAATGGGCGCTGTTGCATCGATCTCCCCATCAGCGTCGAAGTCCCAGGCAAACGCTGTCACGAGTCCATCGAGATCGAGCGACCCTGTTCCGTTGAATGTCACGAGTGTCCCCGCGAGGGGCTCGGCAGGGGTGACGTGGATACTGGCGATCGGAAGGCTTGCGATGGCAGCGGCTGAGTCCTCTGCTCCGGATTCCCCCGTGACGGCGATTGTGGTGGCTGTTGTGTCCCGATTGCCGGCATTATCTGTGACGGTGAGCGATACGAGATAGGATCCGCTATCGGCGAATACGAACTCTGTCAGCGCGGCCTGTGAGTCAGTCTGTCCGTCGGTGTTGAAGTCCCATGCATACGCTGTGATCAGTCCGTCGAAGTCGGTCGAGGACATCCCATTGAACACCACTGTCTCCCCTGCCCGAGGTGATGCCGGCATGTAGGAGAAGTCGGCAACGGGTGGTTGGACACTGGATTCGGAGTCGTCTTGCTGGGGTTGCACGGGTTGGGCCTCGCCGCCTACTTGAACGGACTGGACGACTGTATCGCTGTTCCCGGCATCATCGAGAACAGTCAGTGCCACATCGTAGCGGCCAGGCGATGTGAAGGTCCACGAGGCTGTCTCGCCGGTTGCATCTATCTCACCATCTGTGTCGAAGTCCCAGGCAAAGCTGATGATGAAGCCGTCGAAATCGAAGGAGAACGAGCCATCGAACACGACGAGAGTACCTGCAGATGGTTCAGCTGGCTCGTACACGAAATCGGCGGTTGGCGGCTGGAACGTGATGACCACCTCTCGCTCGCGGACGAATCCTCCGAACAAGACGTGCACGTCCGTGTCCGCCCGCAACTCGATCGTGCGTTGAGCCGATGTAGTGAACTCGAAACGATCGGGCAGCGTCTGCGAATCGATGGTCAAGGTGTAGTTGCCTGGCCTGACATCCGAAATGGCGAAGGACCCGTCGAGATCTGTGTACGCGTCGTGGATCTCTCCATCTTCCCGTTCGATGAAGATGCGGACCTCAGGGAACCCAGTGTCCGTGGCATCCCGCAGGCCATTCCGGTTGGCATCATCGAAGACCGCTCCGGTTACGACAACGACAGGTGTGAGTGGGATGTCCACAAAGACTGTCTGCCCAGCCTCGAGCGCGACGGTGAGAGGTGCCGCTGCCTCCGCTCCCAGAGGCAGCTCAGATTGTGTCAGCACATACTCGCCTGGGTAGAACGGTGGGAATCGGAAGGCACCGTCGCGATTCGTGGAGACCTCACGCTGGTTGGCTGCGACGACGATCTCGGAAGCGGGAATATCGGCTGCACTCAGGATTCCATCTTGGTCCATGTCGATGAAGGCGCGCCCTTCAATCCGACCTTTGGTACGGAGAAATGGAATCGGGAGTTCGATATTGCCGCTGACAGTGATTCCCCATCCAAACGAAACGTCTGAGGTATCGTTCCTGTCCCACGACACCGAGCCATCGAATGTAAGGTCCAAGTTGTCGGTGAAGCGAATATAGAGGGCGGTGGTGAGGTCGAAGTCATCCTCGTCGTTCCGGAAGGTGATCGAAGCTTCGTGTAGCGCGGTTTCCGGTCGGAATCGAAGCGAAACATCAGCATTGGAGGAGAGTTCGGCATCCGCAATGACATCGACACGCCGTTCTTGCGTTAGCTGCAGGAACAGGTAGAACGCATCTACCGACAGTCCAACCCCTTGTGAGAACGTCATTGTGCGAACGTGTGACCCGAGCACGTAGTCGATCTGGTCGGCTACCTTGCTTGACACCATGTAGGGCAGGACACCTTCGGATTCCGTGATGCTGACGGCAAGCAAGGTAGAGAGATCGCTCTTCAGCGAGAGATCATCATACCGATTCCAGCCAAAGTCGATGACCGAAGATAGCGTGGGGCCGTCCTCCAACGGCGTAGCAGTTAGGTTGAAGCCGAGTTCGTCTTCGATTTGAGTCGGCAGCAACGGATTGCTGTCGACGTTGTCCCAGACGTGACTTAGGGAAGCGCTCACCGCAATCGCGCTCAAACGAAGCCGTTGCGAAACTTCGATGCCCGCGCTATCTTGCCGCTGCCCTGGGAAATGGGAGCCTACAGAGTAGACATCGCTGCTGAAGAAGTAGCCACTCGTATCGATCGTTGTGTTGAAGAACAACGCACGGCTGGTGAGCTGGCTGTCCATTCCCAGGGCTCCTTCCAATCGCATCGTCCAATCCTCAATCGGTTCGACAAAGGCAGTGGCGCTCCAAACGGACTGATCTACATCTACTGGATCACGAATCCCCATATACCCGAAACCGCCATTGGCACGTTCCGGGCCGAGTGTCATGCGGCCCGCAAAACGGGTCTCGTCGTTCGATCCGCCCCCAATTAGCCAGATGTCCACGAATTCCCGCTCTATCTCGATCGCGCCTCCGCGACACGACGTGCGTAGAAGATCGGAGACGCGCAAGGAGACATCGCCGAGCGAATAGGTAAGCGGATCTCGTCGGTAGAGCATCGAGAACGATCCGATGCTTGTCTGGGAAGGGCCAAGTGGATCGATGGTGCTGAAGTAGGAGGAGAAGTATCCCCCAAGAACCTGGCCCGAAAGCGAGAACGTCAGCTGGCTGTCGAACACTCCAGTCATGACGTTCTTGTCGATGGAGAGGCGGATTCTCGCAGGGAGTGTCTCCATGAGTGTTCCGCCCACCGTCTCCGGTGATGGCGGTAGAATCGTGGTGAAGACATCTACGTCCGCTTCCACGGAATCGTAAAGCACGGATTCAGCGACAACGGTAAGCACGTCTCGTCCTGGTGCTTTGTCCCCTGCGATGTCTAGCTGAATGGTGAATGTCACGCGCTCCTGCGGCGCAAGATCTGCCGCACGCAGCGACAGGGTGAGTGGCAACCCTCGCGACGAAAGGGCCGAGATGGCGAACGAATCCTGAGCATTCCCACGGTTCACGAGTACGAACACATACTCCGCCACGCTCCCCGGCGATGCACTCGAACCTGTAGGGCCTTGGAGGTCCACTTCATTCACCGGTGTAACAGCGACCGTACCGGCGGCGAAGTTCGTGTCGGAGGGATTGGCTTGCGACGTCGCGGTTAGCGAGATTTCGTAGACCTCCGCTGGGGTACCTGAAGGGATGGTGATCGTTACGAAGAGCGCGCTCTCCTCATTGGATTGAAGGGATAGCGTCTTGGGGGCACCGAGAATCTGCCAGCCGGGGGGCGCACTGTAGCTCAAGTTGTACGTCTGCGCGGATGACGCGTTGTTGGTGACGCCGAAGACGTGTGTGACAACGGAGCCAGGGGCCCCCGTCTTCTCTGTGGAGAGAAGCTCAAGCTCGACACAGAGCGCCGGGATTCCGACGATCAAAGCACACAAGACGGCGAGTACGGCCGTCCGATAGACAACACTCAGGCGCGCCAACATGACATCCTAACAGTAGGAGGTGGGCAGAGAGTGCGGAAGGACCGTACAGTCGGCAGAAAGGAGACATTGGTACGCTTGGGAAGTGATCCGGTTCAATGCCCTGTCTTGTGTGTCCAATGTCCCTGCAAAACCGGTCAGTCGAAACTGGCGGGCAGTTCTGTGTCTCCTAGTGTGGGGTGATTGTCCGAAACAGGGAGCCTCTAGTGATTGACGCACGAATCCATCAAGAGATCGTCATACGGAGTGGGGAGCGGATGACTGCCCTTGCTGTCGCAACGCGGATGCTCTACGAGATGGGCATTAACGTGCTTTCGGTAGACGTGTCCACTTGCGACGAGTCGGTCGAGATTCATCTCCTAACCAATTCCCAATCCTATGCATTTGAGACCTTGCGTGATGCAGGGTACGAAGTTGAAGAGCGAGACATCGTCATCATCGAACTCCCTCATCATCCTGGGTTTCTTTGTCGCGTGTGCGAAGCGCTTGCACGCAAGGATGTCTCCGTGATCGATCTTCACGCCGCAGTGCCAGAGACTGGGAGCAAGGGTGTTGTGGTCCTTACGACCTCCAACAATGCGCATGCTGTACAGATCTTGCGGGGGAGATAGCGCTGCTGCGAAGGCCGTTTGCAGCCGATCTCAAAGACTATCCCGTCAGACCTTCCGAAGGGCGAGGAAGTGGCGTTGCAGCAGGTTTGATGTGCGGCAACGCCCTTCTGTGCGCGACGTGGATACGGCCGATCGTCGCATCGTGATTACTCGTCTTCGATATCTGGAACCATCCCGTCAGAGCTTCCGAAGGGCGAGGAAGTGGCGTTGCCGCAGGTTCGATATGCGGCAAACGCCCTTCTGTGCGCGACCTGGATACGGCCGATCGTCGCATCGTGATTAGTCGTCTTCGATATCTAGAACCATCCCGTCAGAGCTTCCGAAGGGTGAGGAAGTGGCGTTGCAGCAGGTTTGATGTGCGGCAACGCCCTTCTGTGCGCGACGTGGATACGGCCGATCGTCGCATCGTGATTACTCGTCTTCGATATCTAGAACCATCCCGTCAGACCTTCCGAAGGGCGAGGAAGTGGCGTTGCCG